>Ga0131853_10003005_pt1 | contig 30280 bp, 20 predicted proteins | sample TergutLab28metaG_FD_92764 | JGI IMG/M metagenome (GOLD analysis project Ga0131853, IMG submission 92764) | Labiotermes labralis P1 segment gut microbial communities from Petit-Saut dam, French Guiana - Lab288 P1 (version 2) (version 2) | ecosystem: Host-associated > Arthropoda: Insects >... | reverse complement strand
TCATCAGGAGCATTAGATGTTGAGTTGCAGCATACGGTTTTCTGCACCGAGTTTTTGGATGGGTGGTGGTCTTGAGAGCCGCTGCGTAGGTCGTGTGTACGGTGCGGATGGTGCCGTGCGACTCAATAATATTACCTAGTTGCATCGAGTTGGAATTTCACTTTACTTCATGAGGAATACGCACGGTCAAACAACCCTCAAAACTCCATATGTTATATAGGAGTAATACATTGGTAAAATAATAATGAATACCACTGGTCTCTATCTTTACATATGTAGCAAGGCGTTGATTCCTTCTCCCTGACTAAAGGGGCAATAGGCTTCCCAGAAACATCAGCCCCTATTTACCAAACTATACGTATGAAGGAATTCTGAAATTCTCTTACCTTTTGATGAAGTGCCACGATCTGTAGAGGTCATAGGCCAGGTTTACCAACATAACTGTGACGCCGGTCTCCTTGGCCAGCATGGATAGGCCACCCAACAGCGCACTCATCCACACTGAGACAGAACTGGCCCCTCCGCTGTGTCTGCAACAAGCAGAAACACTAATAACAGACAGACGTCACTGTACAAGCTATGGAGATGTGACTACACTCATCATTAACCTCTGTGCTAAACGGATTAAACAACACGCCTTGACGACGTATGGTGGAGTGGAAGTGTAATTCCATGCATATTAAAACACGATAATACCGGTCATTATTGATATCGGCACGTAGTTTAGTCAAAGTTTCACATAAACTTCATGTCACTTCCTCTGACAATAGTTCACTGTAATCGTTGTGAAGCGGAACTGGCTTGGTCACGCATTCCGTCTAATCACTTGAAGGAAGTGACAGTTCTTCTGTTCTGGCCAAAAATTCAAACCTGATCCTTCGGCCATCCGGTCCGTATTTTAGTCACTATAGCAACTGAACTAACCGGCTTCAATGTTTACTTATGGGGTAAATTTTCTTAGTTCCAATGTGTTACCAAATCCCATTGGTACCAAAATTATGACTTTCCTTCTCCAGAGTCTCGCACCTAAAGTACCACCTGCTGAAGGTGATAAAACAGAAAAACGGAAGAGGTAAAGTCGTCGACAAAATTTCGCTTGTAATTGCTACTTTAAGAATTTGACTCGCTGAACTACAAGATGTGCCACGAGTTAAGACGGACAAGTAATAGTAGCTGAATGCACTCTTAGCCAAGCTCAGTCGACCGTCTTTCAGATAAGCACACATGGTAACTTCTCTTACCTTACTCTTCCTTTACGTAATCCTATTATAAAACAAACTTTTTTCTTTACCTTTTTCTTCAGTCATCAGTCTTCAAGTTTGACTTAATAATTTTGTTGAGAGACAAGTAACAATCCTGAAAACACGACGATTATTTCAGACATATATACATGTGTGTGTGTGTGTGTGTGTGTGTGTGTTTACAGGGTTTTGGTGGGGAAACCTGAGGGAAAGAGACAAGTTGGAAGACCCAGGTGTAGATGGGAGGATAATATTAAGATGGATCTTCAGGAAGTGGGATGTAGGGGTATGGACTGGATCTATCTGACTCAGGATAGGGAGAGGTGGAAGAAACTTGTGAATGCGATAATGAACATTCGGGTTCCATAAAATGTAGGGAATTTATTGACTAACTGAAAACCGGTTAGCTTCTCAAGAGGAACTGTGCTCCATGGAATAAGTAAGTAAGTAAGTAAATTATATATATATATATGTCCCTAACATGACATCCAAATAAATTTTACTAAATTTTACCAAAGAACATAACATTCAATATAATTAGTAGTGCTGCATACCGTTACCTCTTGAAGCATCTTATGAAATATGTGTAATTGTAACAATTGCAGAAAGAAGGAATCAGCAAGAAATAATCATCATTTTAAAATCATACACAGTTTCACCTTCAACAAACTTATAAGAGGCTCTAATTAATTTGCTGAATGGTTAAGAAACACGGGGTTTACAGCTTCATTACATTTCACTGGCACACTTTCAGTTACATGCATGTCTGCTGGCGAAAACAAAATAATAAATTGCACCAAAGGCAACTTTGATGAAGGATTTGGTTTATTTTGCAACGTCTGTAAATTCATGAGAGTCTGTGAGTACTGTATGTAAATGTAATTAGAGCTCTTTGATGTTCATTAAGGGCTAATTGGTCTAAGTTAGCCTGATGTCACACCAAACATCGCAACCAATTCACATCTCTTCAGGGGTCCAGTTACTACGAGAGACGTGCATTGTACTGCTTGTGCCTGCAGATCGTGGAAGTTTCTCAGACTGCAGAAACGAAATGAAGATGCAAACAATCAAAGTCAAAATTTGTGTCAGACTAATCGAGAAATTACGTGATTAATTACAGCACACAGGGAGATACAAGAGTTACAGCTAAAATATTTACATTTTGGTAAAATTGAAAGTCTTCTACGATGATGAAAATATACTAATTACGTCAACAAAAATCAAGTTAAGATGAATGATTGAAATTTACTGTCGGACTGCTTAGTAAATGGAAGTACACAACAAATCTGGAAACTCGATAACTATTTAAAAATTGATATCGCCCCTTATCCCACAAACCTCGGTTCTTACAAATTCAACTCAAGTTTATATGTTAAGATATTCGACGCACAAAATAGCTGCGTGTTTCAGGTGTAAACTGTCAATGTCTAGTTTAAAGACGCTGTAAGTGCATTAGTAGCTAAATGATTTGTACTCCTCACCCAATATTGTGCGGGTGATAAAATCGAGAAGAATGAGATGGGGTGGGCATGTGACGCGTATGGGTGAGGAGAGAGGGGTGTATAGGGTCTTGGTGGGGAAACCGGAGGGAAGGAGGCCACTGGGGAGACCTAGGCGTAGATGGGTGGGTAATATTAGGATGAATCTCCAGGAGGTGGGATGTGGGTAAATGGACTGGAATGGGCTGGTCCAGGATAGAGACAGGTGGGGGACGTTTGTGAGTGCGGTAATGAACATTCGGGTTCCGTGAAATGCGGGGAATTTCTTGTCTAGCTGTAAACCAGTTAGCTTCTCAACAAGGACTGTGCATCATGGAGTAAGTAAGCAAGTAAGTATATTAGTATACAAAAGACCGTAGCTTAGTCCGTATAGCGGCTGACTACGGGCTGGACGGTCCGGCATCGAATCCCAGTGGGGACGAGATTTTCCGCCCGTCCACACGGGCCCTGGGGCCCACCCAGCCTCCTGTAAAATGGGTACCGGGTGTTTCCCGACGTAAAGTGCGGTGTGGCCGGGGCATGCTGCTGACCACTCACCCCCTTCTATTGCCGCGGTCATGGAAGGGTAGAGCTATACCTCTACTGCCTCTATGGGCCACACCGGGCCTGTAACGGGATCACTTTACCTATGCCTTTACCTTTTAGTATACAGAAGACCACACAATTGTAAATTGCTCATTAACATACTGTGCATAAATTTTAAGCAGGAGTGTACTTGCTACTAGGCAGTCGTGTTCAATATAAAGCCGCCTTTATGTGTTCCCATTGTGATGTAGAGATAACGACAGGAAAGTGGAGGGGGGCCAGTCAATCGTAATTATGCTGTGGAGTGATTTAATAAACATTACTCAAAATTAATGTTTATTATTACACCAACTTATGCAAAAAAAAATAGTATACAATTTATATTAAAATTACTCCGACATGTTTCTGTGTTAATTTACAAGTTGTATTGGCTAAAGTTATGAATTATTAAAATGATAAAGTACAATAAAGAAGTGTGTCGAAATGTAAAAATCTTCCGGTTCCCGTTTACTCCTAACCAGTGCACTACACACACGCGCACGCACGCACACAACTTAACCAGGAATTACATATGCAGCCGCATTTACCAAGATGTTATCAGGCGACACACCACTATACTGTGTTTTATCATTTTAATAATTCATAACTTTAGCCAACACAACTGTAAACTCCCTGAGGATGCTGCATCAACACTGGAACATGTCGGAATGATTTTATTATAAGTTTTTACAGTACTTATTTGTGTGTAAGTTGGTATAATAAATATTAATTAACCAATATGCACAGTATGAACATAAAAAAATCTGCAACGTGTTTCGGCATTAAAGAAAAGCAATCACCAGTCTCTGTCAAATTACTTGTAAAACGTCGTGTCGTATGGAAGTGATGTTTATAAGTATTTTTGTAATGCTTGATGACTGCTTTTAGATAAAGATGAGACATATTGCATAATATTGCGCAATACATAGGGTTATTCGAAATGATGGTCGGGATTTTAACAACTGCCACCTCGTTCTCCAAATGCAACCCCATGTGATTTCTTTCTATGGTGTTACGTCAAGGATCAGGTTTATGTTCCTCCTCTTCCCGCAAGTATCCCGGAACTGAAGGTAAGAATCAGAACGGCCATTGAAACCATCACGGCTGACATGCTACAAACAGTTTGGAACGAACTCGATTATCGTGTTGATGTTTGTAGAATCACTAAGGGTGCACATACAGAGCACCTGTAAGGTATGTGACAAAAACTTCGAGTGTTGTTCTATTAAATGAAAAAATACATATACTCCTACCTCAAGTGTATTGTGTATGACAGGTTATTAAAACCCCGACAATCATTTTGAACAACCCAATGCAATGTAAGTACATTTGTGATTGACTGCCACCATTATTTTCTTTATACTGACGTCAGCCATGACTTACATCTCATATCGTTAGAGCTGTGAAAAAATGTTAGTATCAGATTTCTTTAAAATAGCAGACATAACAAATGGTGTCCATTGAAAATAATAGACTTATTGAAACCGACTTGTGTTATTGACATCGCAAGGTCAGGTCGGAGATACGGATCCCTACCTACTGTGTCAAGGTCAAAGCTGTTCCCGTCAGTCAAAGATTTCTGTTCTATGGTAAAGGTAAATATCACCCCATGGCATGCAGCGCAGTCACAGGGGACGGACAGGTATATAGCTCCAACCCACTCGCTACTCGCAGCTAGGACGAGGTGGGTGATCAGCAACACGGCCCCACTGCTTTACCCCTGGGAAAGACCCGGTACCCGATGTACTGTACAAGCGGTTTCTGTTTTACGTTACATCCCACAATTCTATTGAAGATACTGAAAACAGTTACAGTGAGTTGCAACAAGGTAAAGGGAAAGGCTGGGAATGTAGCAGTGCAGCTTTCAGAAAGCGGTAATGGAGTGTGACCCTGCTTTGTCTCCAAAATCTGTTATGAATGAAAAGAGGTGAATGAAAATCAAATACACATGCCTATAAGTGACCAAGAAGCGCACACATCAGGGGTCACAATTGCTGTGTTAGTGGTGTGATTAGTTCGAATTTTTTTGGCGGTATCATATCGATAAAGAGTATAGCATTCTCAGGAATGATTTAGAAATTGAAAAGAATTTAATTGTGACAGAAAGGTTTGGCGAGTCCCATAGGGTCTTCCGACTATTGAGAGATTTTTTAGGCCCACAACGTTCTTCTACCTAGAATCCCGCACAATCTGAGATAAAATATTTATCTGAACAATGGTGGCAGTAAGCTATGTGTCCGGAAACTTAATTTAATTTTGCCATTTAATTTCTGTGATGCTGATTGATACGGTCTGAAAAGGTACCACCATTTCTCTTCGTATTAGAAGTGTCTGAGTGAAAAGATACTGTAAAATTCACCCTTCAGATGTAGCTTTGCTTTCTAAGACTCCACCGGTACAAACTCAAATTGTACTCTTCTGCGGATACACAAAGGGCGTAAATTGGAAATTCAAATTGTTATTTATTATTATTCTCACTCGTAGTCAGTTTGTAAGAAATCCCTGTAACAGATGCCGTTCTGTGAGTAACGCTCGTCAGGTCAGCCTTTAGTATACGTAATTTCTTACGAAGCCCATAGACGATAAATTTAGGCCGTTATTAACTTCCTAGAATACTGATCAGAAATTTAACTTCCTAGAATAAATTTTTACGTTTTGCTGACCGTGCACCTTAATATATTTATCTCAGTAATTAAACAACTTAATGCACAAAATTTTTGTTTTACAGTACGTTTATTTCATGCCTCTAGATTTTTCGAGCACATTTTCTCATCATCAGGGGATCACCTATAGGTGTGATGATACCAGAGGCTGTGTAGTGCAATTTTGACCTCCTGATGATGAGAAAATGTGCTCGAAACATGTAGAGGTATGAAATAAAACTTATTGTGAAATAAATGAACATAAAATTCTCTTAAAATAAATATAAAATACATAATATTTCCGATTACACAAATAATTTAACTCACCATTTATTGTAACCGAATTAGCTGAATCAGGGGCCATTAGAAGGGAGAGGCATGTAGCATGCACTGGATTTAATAGAAAGGTAAAGTGCACCCTTGTACAGGCACTGAGGCTCTGTACCGGCCGTACAGCCCATAGGGGGAGTAGAGGCATAGCTCGACTCTTTCTTGACCGCGGCACTAGAAGGGGGTGAGGGGTCAGCGTCACGCCCGGCCGCTCTTTACCCCCGGAAAAGACCCGGTACCCATTGTACAGGCGGCTGGGTGGGTCCCAGGGCCGGTCTGGATAGGTGCGGAAAGTCTCGTCCCCACCGGGATTCTATCCCCGGACCGTCCAGACCGTAGCCAGTCGCTATACCGACTAAGCTACCCAGCCCATGCGCACTGGATTAAGTATTATGCAAACCCAACTTTAGCAAGAAAACGTGACAGGAAGAGTGCATTGTTTGGCCAATAGATTGAAGGGTTTTAACACATTAATTTTAAAAATTGATTAGTTTCAGCTGACTCAGGTTAGAGATCATTAGTGGACGGTCTTGCAGAACGTAAGACTTATAGTACTGGTTTTGCGGAATAATTTTATAGCAGAGGAGAACAGTAAATGCTCGAGGAAGAGTCTGTTCAGTGAAGGGGCTTGAGTGGGAATGTGTGTTGTGTACTTTAGGGATTCAGTTCTAAACTGATGTGACTGTGATATATTGCACTAAGGTTGGCTGTGAGTTACATGTGGTGTGAAGTAATGACAAAATATTTGGGGAAATAAATTCCTCAGCGAATGTTTTATTTCTTCAGATGAAGCATCCACGTTGTGTTGTCAATAATTAATAGAATATACATATATATTTTTCTATTAATTATATATATATATAATTTTACAGTCTAACACAATCTTTATTATGTGAATACAATTAAAAGATAATTAAAGAATTATAACAGCGACATGTTTTGGGCATTTTATCATAAAGCCATCTTCAGGCCAGAAATATTTTTATACAAAATAAATTTTGGGGGGGGGGGGATCAGAGCCTGAAGATAGCTTTATGAAATTAGCAGCATTTTGACGCTGTTATAATTTTTTATTATCTTTTAATTGTGTTTACATAATAACGGTCGTGTTAGACTAAAATTATACATATTCTGTTAATTAAATGTTGTGTTGTTAACTTAAATTGACATTTTCAATTAACGCCGCCTAATGACCGGAAGCTGATAAAATATTTACTGGCCCTCTGAAAGAAGACATGACATCTGTCATGTCGAAATTGGTCGAAATATAAGCGGTAAGTCTGTTTCGTTTCTGTCCTAACTTACGATAAAATCTATGTCATAACAGCGCGTCCGATACTTTATGGTTGTAAGTATAAATGCAGGACCTTTATTTCCTCTTCTCCACCAGGACACGAGTTTTAACGCATAGAAAGCTTATGTCCGCCGGAACGTCCCACGCCAGTTTTCGTGCTGAGGGTAGCCATAAAGGGGACACGCTGTACTACAGGGAAAATGGACTGATTCTCTCTTCAAAACTTCTAAGATGTTGAAAGGTAAAGGTAAAGCAATCCCATTACAGGCCTGGACAGGCCCTGAGGGTTCCAAGAGGTTGACGCACCAAGATTTCAAAACAGTCGGCACATGAAGGTGGTAAAGTTGTCAGCCTTACGCACCGGCCGCCTTTACCCCTCAGGAAATATTCCTGGTACTCATTTCTGTTAGAAGCTGAGTCAATCCCAGGGTCATATTGCGGCAGGAAATGTTATGTCAATGAAAAATTCCAATGACACCATCGGGAATCGAACCCGCGACTTTCCGGCTTGTAGCGCAGTGCTTCAACCAACTGCGACACCGTGTTGCCCCTAGGCTGATATACAGTACACAAAATTATTGCAGTTGAGAGCAATAAAGAGGCAATTATGTATAATTATGGATGTGAAATGTATTTATATTTCCAAGGGATCATTCATAAAGATTTGAAATTTGTGTACACAAGAAAGTCTTATGGGGGGGGGGGGGGAGAGCATAGTGACGTTCGTTCGGAATACAAGCTTCAGGGATTTGCCGCCTTGATTTATTGCCAACAACGGCAGGACGGTATAGCACAAAACCCTGCAGAAGTATGAGTTTGTGTAGACAAAGATGGTGATGGTGGTGGTGGTGGTGGTGCTAGTGGTCGTACATGAAGTGCATAAACCACAGACAGGCAAGGTTGTTTATTTATGGGTGGGGGGGTGCGAAATGAAGAGACGCTGGCGATGCGTTTAGTATGCATATCTTCTCTTCCCCGTACGCCAGGCACCATCCTATACCATTCTCATGTAGACCATGGCTCCAGCACTGAATGATTAAGTAGTAATGTGTGGCAAAAGTTATTAAAAGCTTCCATTACAGCCACTTCCCGACCCAAAACAAACTTCTCTTCTCTACTTCTTTATTTGACTATATTTTATCTCTCAGGTAGGAAATGTTCTCATTTTGAAATAACAAAATCATTTCCTTGTCTGCTTGAAGGTTCATTCACATAGCACTTAATCAAAACTGTAGCTGAAAGAACGAGCGTTCTCAGACGCTATTGTTTTGCCTCCAGGGATTCTGTAGGAGAATTAACTTCCTCTCATTTTATTTTTATAATGAATTCAGAGAATCTGGCATCGTATGAATTGATTCTACGAATATGTTTCACAAATAATTCTATGTTTATTTTCGTGCCTTATCTTCCCCATTCCAACCAAGTAGATTTATTGCTAATTTGCTCGAGAAGGCAACACACGTAGCAGACATTTAAAAGAATGTTACCTTACTTGTCATCCGTAGGTATTATAGTGCTTAGATTATTTAACGACGCTGGAAGGAGGTAAGATTTTAAAACATCAGCTAACAGAATTAAGGCAATGAAACGGAAAGTTTTAAAGAAGCGTTCGTGTTACGTGTTTTTTATGTTCTCCCAGCATCAGCTGCAGGAACTACAAAACACGACGAAAAAAAGTAGTCATTTTAAAGGAAAAACTGGGAAGAGATCTGAACCAGCGCTTCAGGAATATACTTACTTACTTACTTACTTACTTACTTACTTACTTACTTACTCCATGGTGCACAGTCCTTCTTGAGAAGCTAACTGGTTTGCAGCTAGTCAAGAAATTCCCCGCATTTCACGAAACCCGAAGGTTCATTACCGCACTCACAAGCGTCCGACACCTGTCTCTATCCTGGTCCCGCCCAATCCAGTCTATATACCCACATCCCACCTCCTGGAGATCCATCCTAATATTATCCACCCATCTACGCCTAGGTTTCCCCAGTGGTCTCTTTCCCTCCGGTTTCCCTACCAAGACCCTATACGCCCCCCTTCTCCTCACCCATACGCGCCACATGCCCAGCCCACATCTCATACTTCTCGTTTTATCACCAGCACAATATTGGGTGAGCAGTATAAATCATTTAGGAAAATTTAGTCTTCTATACCGCGACAATTTAGTGTCTGTAAAATTTCCGGAAAAGTAGGTAATGAATCTGGCCTGTCATTTTTTAACAGAATGGTAGTAAAGGCCCTCAAAATGTGGTCGCCAATTTATACTGTCAGACAACTACTGGACAGTGTTGTCGAAATAGGAATTGAAAATTTAAAAAAATAAACTTTTGATTTTTAACCTGCAGGTTTCTTCTTAAAAATTCCGCGTAAAACATGCTGTTCTTATGGAAATTTTCTCAGGTTTCCTTAGTGATTCCAAGAAAGTATAGAGAAAATTTGCACATTTTTTAAAAAACTTAGTAATTATCATTTCAGGATGCTGAATGAAATGGCATTGATATAGTCCCCACCCAATACTTAGTTAAGGCATTCTTATAATAAAACCAACTAGATGCACTAATTTCTCAAATTTATTTATAGAATAAAACTGTACATATTTCGGACAGTTCCTCTCTACATCATCAGGAGTTTTCACTGTACACACAGCAATGGTATATGTCATACAGCTTGCGAGCAGGATCAGGGCGGAATTCCGTGCTGATCCTGCTCGCCAGCTGTCAGCAAACCTGTATTACATACACCATTTTTGTGTGTAAAGTGAAAACCTCCTGATGATGGACAGAGGAACTGTTCGAAACATGTAGTGTTTTATCCCATAAATAAATTTGAGAAATTAATGCATCTGGTTGGTTTTACTATAAGAATTTATCACGATGCACGGTCACCTGAACGTCAAATTACTGAAGGCACTTTTGCCACAGTTGTTATCATCCAGTGACATAACCTTGATACAAAATTTGGTAACTTAGAGTGGTCACCTGTTTCACAGAATGACACATGAAAAGCACGCTGACCTCACAAACCTAATTGCTTTTGACGTTCATAGGGACGGGCTTCGTAATATTATTCGTATAGTAAAACCAACTAGATGAACCAGTAAATCAAATTCATTTTATTTTGGAAATGATACTCTACACGTTTCGGACGGTCTTTCCGTGCATCATGAAGCGTTCAAGACTGTACATACAGCAACAGGCATTTGTCAGACTGTAAATCCAGAGATAGGTAAAATTGCTAGTGAATGTGTATATATGTTGTAGTTACACGCTAGCTGTTTTTCTCTGTCCTATGAACGTCAAATCTGTCGATGCCAAACAGGCAAAGGAAATATATCAATATATCAATATATCAATATAGAAACATCAAAGGAAAACTGTACAAAACAAGCGCTGCAATATGGTATAAAAAATCTGCAGAGAAAAACTGCTAGGGCCTAACTACAACATATATACACATTCACTAGTAATTTTACCCATCTCTGGATTTACAGTTTGACAAATGCCTGTTGCTATATGTACAGTCTTGAACTCCTGATGATGGACGGAAAGACCTTCCGAAATATGTAGAGTATAATTTCCAAAATAAAATGAATTTGATATAGTGATGCATCTAGTTGGTTTTACTATACAAACTAATTGTTTTTCTTGGGGGAAGAAAGTAGGTTAAGATTAATGCTTACTTTTTAAAGTTCCTTTAAATTTGATGAACGAATCTTCCATCCTCTACACAGACGAGTAAAAGGTAAAGGTAAAGCAGTCCCATTACAGGCCTGGAAGGGCCCAGAAGGTTCCAGAAAGTTAAGGTCCACAGATTTCGTGACAAGGGCACAGGATAGTGGTAAGGTTGTCAGCCTTACGCACCGGGCGCCTTTTCCCCCAGGAAATACTCCTGGTATTCATTTCTGTTAGAGGCTGAGTCGACCCCACGGCCATAGTGCGATCGGGAGGATTTTACGTCAATGAGGGGTACACTGACACCAGGTGGGATTGAACCAGCGACCTTCCGATTTGTAGCATAGCACCTTAACCACTGTGCTACCGCGGTCCCCACACAGAGAAGTTCCAAACTAGAATAATATTGCGCATGTGCTTCGACAGTCACAATGCAAATCTCTACTGTTAAGTCTTGTATCGTATGAGCTTCTGCGTTCGAGTTTCCATGTTTTTGGTATTTGCTATGTGTTTCCTATTGCAGCAGAGCAAACTTACCCGTGGTAGGCCAAGAATGAAAGCAAGAAGAGGACACAGGACAGCACATCGGCCCTTCCGACAATGCCGGTCACCTGAAACAGAGTCAAGACCCTTCAGTAACGCTTAATTTTCGGTTCTTGTCATAAGGATTACCCTCATTGTTACTAGAGTAGTTTAGAGATAAATACCAGAACCTATCTTCTCCGAAATTATGGTACTTATAGGCCCACTCCTTAAAGGTAAAGCAATCCCTATACAGGTCTTGACGGGCCTTGAGGGTTCCAGGAGTTTGAGGCTCCAAGATTTCAATACAATAGGCACATAAAGTTGGTAAGTTTGTCAGCCCTACGCACCGGCAGCCTTTATTCCCATATATACTCATTTCTTTTAGAGGCTAAGTCGACTACAGACCGGAAGGATGATGTCAATGACACATCGCGAATCGAACCCGCGTCCTTCCGGCTTTAGCGCAGTGCCTCAACCAACTGCACCACCCCATGGCCCCTTATCGACCCACATCATGACATGATATACGAAAGATCTCAAATTAAATAACATTACTACACTTCTTTCTTTGTTTATCAGCTTGAATATGCGTGATATGTTACCAAATATGGTGACGAAATTTGTCCATGGTGTAGACTCCTACTCAGATGCTAAGAGTTGCTAACTTGGTAAAAACATACTTGTTTTACAGAACTCAAAATCATTAGTTATACTTTCACTGGATCCTACGTTACTTCAAACGAATAACAATCTACACCATCACAGTCTCTAAGCGTCAATTTAATGTTGTGTTTTAACACATGCATAAAAATGGCGGGTGGTCTTGCTAAGAACGACCTATGGATCGGTTAAGGAAAACAGTGTGAGGAAATCCAAGGTTATTCATGAACTTTATAAACAATATGATGAATCAGAAATATTTGAGGTGATCCAAACAGGAAGGTTCAGGTGGTTGGGATGCCTCTGTAGAAAGCAGGAGCAAGACCTTGCAGAAAGCTAACGTTCCATGAATCAGAGGTTACTGGACGAGTGGACAGTCCAGCTATTGCGTGGCTGGATTCAGCGGCAGAAGATCTCTAGATACCTTGCGTTATAAATTGGAGGCAAAGTCGACGCATCTGAACAAACGGAGGGCGACAGAGATGGCCTCAATGGCCAGTAGAAAACGAGGAAAAAATAAAGCGGTCTCATTCCATCAGGTTGTCAGACAAAGGTCCCAGAAGCCATAGGTATCTTTCCCTTCGTGCTACTTGCCCCGCCTACTTCCTCCTACCTGCTTTTCTCGCCCTAGTATGACTAACTCCAATATAGAACCTAGTCTGTATTATGTTTGTGTGAAATAAATGCCAACCCAGTACGCGGTATACAATGCATAACTTTGATTTCCATTTATATTTTGTCTTTAATGTGAGAAAATTAATTCCGTGCTCATAATAACCACACTAAATATTGATTTATTAATTACAAAGCCTTAAAGACATAATGGGCAAATAAGGTGTAGATCCAATCTTCTTAATTTCAGCACTAGATGAAAATAAGTCTTCAGTTTTATGTCCCAGCCACACTACTCCTGGGGAGAAAGCGTCCGCTTCTTATTGGGCATGTGGACGGTGGGCTTCAGGAGCTACTTTGGACACGTGGGAGAACAAAAAAATCAGTCTTTTTGCCGGCAATTGAAAGCCAATCCCTCGGCCGTTCAGCTTGTAACACAGTCACAGTACGTACTGAGTTACCTTGGGTCGTTAGGGATTTTAGTGCCGTTTTAATTAAGTCTGTTATGTTGAAAATTAATCGCGGATATAGCAGTTTCTAAAGCCTACATCAAATCTGCGTACAAACGCTGGCGATATTCCCGAGGACACAGAATTAATATCCAAACTTCCTACATTCCATTCCGAACGTCTCCTGGTCCTTTGGCTTATAGTTCAAACAGTCTGCAGCTACTGGCCAATCTAATAATTGGGCATTGTCTGACTCAGTCCACTTGTAAATACAGCGAGGTGTGAATAAGGCATCGTCTCTGCCACCCCAAGCAAGGGGAAAAGGGAGGAATGTTCTTACTACTTCAATAACTGAACTCAGTAAAGAATAAATGCCAGCTGATATCAAAGATTGCATTCCGTACAGCTAAGAATGTCGCAGTGCGGACAGCATACGGTTCTGCTACAAATCGTAAAACGCCTGAGGTCAAGATAAAAATTTTACAAAAAATATTGGTGCAAGATTGATTCATTAGAGTAGAACTAATTTAAAATTTAATTACCTTTTAATTTAGAGGTTATAGGAATTTAATAATCGCTCGTCCCGAACAGCCATGTGGACATATTAAAAAACATGATTTCTGGTGCAAGTTTTGTATATGAATTGGATCTATGATGAATCAGTGTGAATGTCATTTTATGATTTATATAAAGAGTGAATTGTTTGGTTGTTGGGAAGTTTGCGATCTACTTGTCGTTTTTTTTCAGTACAAACCAAATTTAAATCATAGACATAAGCAATAAAAATAGTAGTTTCAAAAAATAACCAACACGATGACACTTGTGGACTATCCTTCATTTTCAGGGGTAGTCGTCATTCATTCTCTACATGTTTCGAGCTTTCGGGAAGCTCGAAACATGTAGAGAATGAATGACGACTACCCCTGAAAATGAAGGATAGTCCACAAGTGTCATCGTGTTGGTTATTTTTTGAAACAATTATAATGATGCACGGAACAATGAATGTAAAAAAAATAGTAGCTTTATACGTTTTGATAAGGCATGCTGTAGATGATATAAGACAAGCAGGTCGATATAAGAGCATATCTGGTTGGCCAACAGTCCACACTGTACATGGTGATTCAAGATGGCAGGTCCATAATTTGGGAGCTTATAGTATCGGTCATGTGAGAAAGAAAGTTCGTATGAATACGTGAGTAATTCTGAATGGTTACCGAGATAGAGATTTTTGAATCTGCAAATACAAAAGCATTGTGAATGGTAAAAAAACCCAGGTAGGCCAGTTTCTTCCGAGTTGCAAGTGCTCGGTGAGTCGGGGCATTGTCGTGAAAGAACAAGACCCCCTTGGTGACCTTCCCGCGGCGTTTTTCTTTCAAAAAGTCCTTCAATTGCACCAGCAGAGATACGTAATACACCGCGTTGATAGTATGGCCCTTTGGAAGATAATCAACTAGGAGGCTGACGTCTTCATCCCAAAAATCGAGGCGAGAACTTTTCCAGCGGATTTTTGCACTCGGAATATTTTGGGACGGGGTGAGCCGCTATGCCGCCACTCCACTGATTGTTGTTTTGTCTCCAGGTCGTAGTAATATAACCAGATTTCGTCCATTGTCACCAATCGCGACACGAAGTCATTTTGATCGCGCCGAAAAGTTCCAAATGTTGCTCAGACGACCGGCATCGTTGAGGTTTTTGATCCGCGTTCAGGCATTTCGAGACCAACTTCGCGGAGAGCTTCCGCATGTCCAAATCTTCATGAATGATGGGCCCAACCCGCTCACGTGAGATGCCCAGTTGCTCAGCTATTGATTTAGCCGAAATCCGGCTGTCTTCCAAGATTAGCTCGAGAATTTGATCAATAATCTCCGGGGTTGCCACTGTTTTCAGTCGTCCAGGACGAGGCGCATCACAGGTGGAAAAATCACCTCGTTTAAACTGGGCCACTCAGTTTTTGACGGTGGCATACGATGTTGCATGTTCCCCTAATGTTTCTGTTAGAATGGCGTGAATTTTCTTCGGCGCCTTGCCTTGCAGGAAAAAAATTGATGACAGCTCGCTTCTGTCTCCATGTTGTTGAAATCGCGCGCATCGCCTGACATGCTTCCTTTCAGCCTCTGTAACAAGAAAAGAATTGCAATTCGGCACATGAACAGCCCCCTCTTTCCAACGACACTATCATTTCCGTTCTACGACATCGGGAAGTATGTCGGGCTAAGGACTTATCAGCACACCCTCATATAAGAAGCATACGACTTGATAATTATGTAAAGACGAATTTTTTTTGTCGACCGTGCATCGTGATATATCCGTATAATATGAACCAACAAGATGCGCTATTTTCTACTAATTTATTTCAATAGTTAGCCTCTACATGTTTCGAGCAGGCTTGCTGCCCATAATCAGAAGGATCAACTCTGTATAAACAGCAATTGGTATAGTCAAGCGTTATGTTGATTGGCTGCTACCAGCAGCCGGTCAACATAACGCTTGACTCTTTATACAGAGTTGATCTTCCTGATGATGGGCAGCAAGCCTGCTCGAAACATGTAAAGGCTTAATATTGAAATAAATTAATAGAAAATGGCGCATCTTGTTGGTGAAAATTATACGGAAAGGAGAGTTTCATTACGTAAAATATAAATCCACTTTTCTCACTTAATTAAGGGCGGAACTTCACTGGGTTCAGAGTGATCTGTGCAGCAATATAAAGGTGTGACAAGTCTTATCACAAACCACATGATCTCATCCCGATCCCTCGGAATCAATAACGGAAAGATGAAACAATTATATTGAAACATGTGATCATGAAAGTTTGAAACATCCGACGTCATTGTTAATAAAAATCCATCCAGATGCAACAGTATGCAGATATTTATTTACTGCAAAAGCACTCTACATGTTTCGGGTGTCACAGCACCCATCATCAGGAGTACTAAAAACTGTAACCGCATCCTCCGGTACAGGTCATAATACTGGTAAAGCTACTTCCCTCCAACGTGGCCTGATCGGGACTGGTTTGTGCGAGTTGCACAAACCACAAAACTGTCCCGGAGGTTGAGGTTACAGTTTTTACTACTCCTGATGATGGGTGCTGTGACACCCGAAACATGTAAAGTGACTTTGCAGTAAATAAATATCTGCTTACTGTTGCAACTGGTTGGATTTTTATTAACATTGAATTACGATGCACGGAACCATGAGTTTAAAATCCGACGTCAATATTCACAAATACCGTGAAATCACGGCATCAACCAACTATTAAACACTTTTAGGCAGATTTGGTCCGCTGTATGTCTTCAAAGGGCAGTTTCTTACTTGACACCCTTTGCCACTCAACATTATTGAGACATTCACTCACCGGCTAGGACACTGTCCCCCATGGTACATCAACCAGACAGTCATACCCCATGCTGAGACAGTTAAATTCCTCGGACTTCACTTTGATAAACGCCTAACCTGGAAGAACCATGTGATAACGAAACGCAAGCAACTCGATCTCACAACTCGCTAGATAAACTGGCTCATTGGAAAACATTCCCCCCTATCGTTGGAAAACAAGCTTCTCATCTATAAAACAGTGCTAAAACCAGTGTGGACGTATGGAATAGAACTTTGGGGATGTGCTTTTAAGTTCAACATAGGTATCATCCAGCGATACCAATCCAAACTACTCAGATCTATAACCAATGCACCATGGTATGTCTCAAATCACATCCTTCATTCCGACCTACATATCCCGCACGTTCACACGGTTTTCAGGGAAAGGACAACTACCCATCGCACGGCACTGGACTCGCACCCAAACCCTCTCATGGAACCACTAGTGCACCCGCCAAATAACAAGCGCTTAAAACGAAGATGGACGTTTGACGAGATACACTAAGGAAGCGTCCCTGGACGCCTCCTAGACCACCGCCAAATGGCACAGCGCATTAACTCATAGGAAACATTGTAGTGATGTTTCCTGATTGCTCATAAAGGCAAATAAAAAGAAAACATTATTAAGAATGAACGATAGAGGACACGATGATGGAGACGAACCGAGCGCGAAAGTGAGCACGAAAGGACACGATGTTGGAGAAGTACCCAGAGCACAGAAAACGAGGACCGGAATTATTTTTTTGCTTATTAAAACACGCTTATCCGTTTTGCATTTTAAGTCAACGTTGCAGTAATAAATTTTACTTCCGTAATTCCTTTTTCCCCGATCCAAACCGTTCAAAATTGGCTTCTGCTATACCTACTGCATATTTATATCCGACGCTCAACACAATAACATGGCTAACATAATAACTTCCTCTGATGACTTCAGTCTTATGGCTTCAACGTCAGAACGACACAGGATATTAAAAACGGTAACACGTGTTTATTATTCTCCTTGTTCTGACTCTTGCGAATTTAAAATAAGACACATGTCTTTCCCTGAAAGTGTTTCACACTATACAAATTTATTTCAATTCATCTCACTGCTATGTTTACCGTCTGTATTGCGCCATAGGTTGTCTCGAAACATCGGCACCTAGCTACCAATCTACGTATCGTGACATCCCAGAAGAGTCAAGAAATCATCTAAAATATTCCAGTATAAAAACATAAAGGGAAACGCCACTTGATACATCCGGGTGTAGATAAGACTGTAGTATTAAAATGGGTCAATAGAAATATAATTTTAGTCTAACACAACTAGAATAAAATTATATTTCCATTAATCGTTAAAAAATAAGCAACGGGGAAGTCTCACCTAAACATTAAAATGGTCGATGAGGGATCTCTTGTTTTTTACTAGAAATGATATACATTTAAGCAAACGTCATTCATTATTGATAAATATTTTATGAAATTTAGGTCTAATTCAATCCAAAAACAGCACTGACATTTTCCGAAACCCACATTTCTTCTTATAATAAACCCAACGAGATACACTAATTTCTCAAATTTATTTTTTGGAATAGAACTCTACATGTTTCGGACAGTTTCTCTGTCCATCATCAGGAGTCTAGCATTGTACACACAACAATACACACTGGTTATGCTGAGTTCTTGTTAGCAAGCAGTCAGCATAACCTGTATGACATACACCATTGTTGTGTGTACAGTACTAGACTCCTGACGATGGACACAAAACCTGTCCGTAACGTGTAGAGTTCTATTCCAAAAATAAATTTGAAAAATCAGTGCACATCATTGGTTTTGTTATAAGAATTTATCACGATGCACGGTCCACTGAATGTCAAAAATTAACATTTCTATTTTAGTGATAAAAACAGAGGATCTCTACATAGCACAGTTTTTCGTAATTACCAGCGTGCATGAATTGAATTTAGCGATAAGCCAATGTCCATATATCATTATTGTGTTAACATTTCCTGTAGTTAATAACCCATGTGATTCTCTGCCATTATTAACACAGGTATGTCATTAAGATATTTGTTTACTGAAATTACGGAAGCAATTCTTTAGCGTCAGTCTTCCCATTAAATAATGAACAGATAATGATATAAATTATCGGTTCCATAGGACGAAAGGTCATTCATGTGAAACAAAGCGGATGGTAACAATGACTATCCATACGAAATACTGAAATATTTTCACAGCCAGTGATCCAAAATGATTACAGAAGGAAATGTACGGTACGTCATAAAACATTTGGTATTAAAAATTTCGTGAATAGGTTTTCTTTCGAATGATGCAATTAATCTGAAGCTACGTCACACAGCAACTGCACCATATATTATACACTGATATACGTGTATTCTAAGTGTTCTTATCTATAACACTAGTGATATGGTTGCCCGATTCATTACTTGGGTCAGAGAAAGCATGATCACTGGTGGCGGCCTATCCCATGCTATCGCTACCAGTCTATATGCTGCACTCTTCCTTTCTTCGTAGCTACAACTTTACCACCAGAAGTTAGCTTCTAGATCATCTCGCTTACCGCAGAACTCTGGTCCTGCAGAGCTTTCTATATAGGAAAATGCAGTCTTTCATTTCATCGTGTCCCTGGGCATGGCAGCTTTAGCGGGTACTTCAGTTACTGGGGAATTTAAGAGTCCGTTTCTCTCATGCGGTTAAACTTCCTTATTTCTTTCAACAGCATGAATGTGCTCTAAGTTTAACGTATGGCAAAGACACTGTGTTTCCGACAAATACGTAAGAGAATAGTGTTTTGTTGACTGTGCATCCTGGTTCAGCTCTGGGTAAATGACCAAATTGATGCACAATTACGTTATATAATACGTTTATTATTACAATCCCCTACATGTTTCGAGCAACACTGTGCTCATCATCAGGAGGTAAAATTGTATTAATACAGTAACTGGTAAAGTAGGTAATTGTGCATCAAGTTGGACATTTACCCAGAATAGTGTTTTGTATCAATGATAAAGAGATAGGCTTCAATATTTTCAGTAAATTACGAGTATATTATAACAAAGCAAAAGCTGTTTAAATGAAGGAGGCAATTGATGGAGAAGGTTATTAATAATTCGAATGGCTGAACATCGCTGATCTGGATTCTGTAGCCGCTGCAATGCCAACAAGATCAGGAAATCCAGGGCTCCAAGAAACGTTATCAAGACACCAGATTTACTTTGGAACGTCCGTCATTTGTATTCCTTCTCGTAAAATAATACTGTAACAGCAAATCAAAGGGAGAATTATTTCAAAGCCCTGCATACCCTTGCACTATTCACGACTGCGGTAAAAATGTCTTGTTATTCTGAATGATATTCTGAATGAAGGCATCACGATGTGCTTGCAATTCAATTAACGTCACACAATATAGGTCAGCACAATCTTTATTATTCTTAAGCAGGGCTACATGTTTCGACTAAAAGTTAGTCATCTTCAGGCCCTTACAACATTTTCGTTACCAGATGCTTTGCCCACTTTGGGATCCCATAGTGTTTACAATTGTGGAATATATCTAGTTAAAAACTTTCTAAAAAGGTTTTTGTTTATGTTGTAAGATATGTGCAGTACGTTACTGCAGATTCTTGAAAATACACAAGGCACTGTCTCCAGGACCATATTAGGCTTTGTTATTTAATAGTCTTCATGTATTTAACGATAACGTTCTACAAACAGCCTTTAGTTAATTGCCTTAAAGGAAAAGCATAATCACTTCACTTCCTTCGAGAACAGAACAACGAATCTCTGAAAAAAGAACTCAATTTGTGTTTCTAACCTAACACGACCTTGCACTCTGATCCCCTTTCTCTGTCATTCTTCCCTTTCGACCTTCTTTCTTTAATAGCCCTTGGTCTCCTGCTATCACACGCAAGCACCGAACAAATCACCCCTAGTATATTCCCTCTATCCGAACCCTGTCAAGGAAAGGGAGAGAAAGAGGAACTGTTGGCAGTGATTGAGTGGTTGGCAGGCGTGGCAAGCCTTTCAACACACGGCTTCCTTTGTGCAGACGCGTCGTGGGGAATCCCTATCGACCTTAATCCTATCGATATCAAGTGGCATCCTGGAGATTATACACGTTTACAAGCGTGTATTTATAGACAGCGTAGCCTCACTTGTAAGCGTGAGACGTTATTTCATTCCTTTTGTTATCATGAGAAACAGCACACAGGCATGTGCTGTACTGTTCCGGTCACAGCTTTTACTGTCGTGTGTGACGGGCTGCATATAGCGCAGGCAAAGGCGGAAGTTTGAGATTATATAAATTATGTAGAAACAGTGCGCCTGGCGGTACTTCTTTTTAAATATTTACCTGCATTTTGAGTATTTATAAATTTTGTATTATTTACCCCGTGCATTTTGCTTGCAGTCACTAATGCACACCAATATAAGCAAACAATAAAATTAAAGTTATCCACAATTTATCCACAGTTTATCCACAATCATCACCCTCTTACATGCTTCTTCCTGATTATGGTGATTTATCGCTGAAAGGTGCAGGAAGGTAGTGTTTGTGGAGAACGTCTAATTTTATTTCGTGCATATCTTTTGTATATAAATTATTTACCTGCCCGGTTCTTGTGTCAGATCAACTGTGCTATAACAGTGAATCATTTTAATGCTGATAATACAGTCTATAGTGAAAGCAACGTGATATCAAATTAAACATGGCTTTGCAAAAGACTCGTGCAAGGTCGCAGAGTCAAGTACTAAGAAATAATAGTGTTGTTTTTTCCTAGAAACTCAAATTAAGAGCTTATCTATCGGGATACACAAGTACATAAATTTATTTAGGAAATGATTACTAATTAGCATTTTACCTAGACTGTAATAGTTAATAGATAAAAATATTATCCTACCAATTATAAATATTCTTTCAAAATGAATTCCGGCTACTATAATGTGTAAAAAGAAATGTAAACAGACAAAAATCTAATTTAATAATTCCTTTATACCAATAGGCACAAACAGAAATTACAAGCCACATATAAGCTTGTGCCCTTCTATGTGTTTCAGCTGTTTAATCACCATCTTCAGGGAGATATAAGTACAAACGAATACATGAGATTTAATCTCCGAAGTATATAGGAGGGTACAAGCTCATTTATGACTTCTCATTTCTGTTATGTACGTATGTCGTGTAACTGAATGACTAAGGAAGCAATGCCCTGGAATAATAACCTGATGTTCATAGCTAACACAGTTTAAGAGCGTAATAGTCTAATGGCCATTATTTATAAGATTTTGCTGGTCAGGTAACTAATAATTTTATGATATTAAAAACTGAAATTCAGTACCACTAACACAAAAGCCAATATCACAACAGATTCTGAATCAGTTCATTTCAGTACGCTTTCAAAAATCATGTCCCACACACACAGAATTACATTAGGATCTTCAGAAATCCTATGCGAATATCCTATACCTACATACGCAAACTCCCTGAAGAAATATGGGACCTCACCATACTTCCTATTAAAGGGATTCGGGTATTTTATCCCTGCTGGAACATTGGTCGAGGGCTCAGACTGCCCAATCACACACATATAGGGCCGATGCTAAGGATAATTGACGTTCGACCTCTTACCATATGTTATAATACTGTTCACAGTAACAGATTTTCCAGAGTCATGTCTATAAGCTTAAATATTTTGAGTTTCTCTGTTTAGGTCCCATACAAAAATGTATGTTTTAGCCTACATTTTAAAGATATTTTAGCGGAAAAATTGTATTGGCCCTCTTGTTGCGCATGTGAACCAAATTTCAAGCTGCCACATTATTTAAATGCAGTACCTGAAACTGGTTGCAGGATGGATATAAGGAAGCCCTACTTAAATTTCTGTTGGTTCCTTCCATACTGATTTCATTTTATTCTCTTGTATCCTAAGAAGTTATGCCACGAATTGCATATTCATATATCTCTAATTTATTATCTCTCTTCGGAGCAGCAGAAGTGTGGATATTAATTAAAGCATCGTGTCACATTTCAGGCACAGTAGCTGTAGAATAATGCAAGCACTTTCTACTGCAAAATGATATATCACAGAGGCGCCTAATTAGCCCTTACTTAGATGGAAACAACTTCAGTAAACACACTGAATTTTAATTAAGTACCAGTATTAGAACCCAACATTTTCATATTTATAAGTACTGCAAGGTTCGTTTGCCACATCGTGATCTACTAAACTACCGAATGGGTCTTTTCAAAGCAGACCTTTCTATATGCTTATGATTCGGCATCGATTGAAACTTTGTTTCTTTCTATTTACTCCTAACAAATATAGTTTCTAACAAAAACTACTAACGTTAAGAATTGGCAGTGCTACCTGCAGCGAAAGCCAAGGGAACGTAACATGTTTCATGTACTTCCCTCGGCCTGCGCTTGAGGCAGCACTGTCGACGTCAACATTTTCTTTCTTATTTACATGTGATAGAAATAAATTGTGTCTTAGTTACACGTTGCTTATCGTCGGTTGAATTCCAAAAGAAATAACGCAGAATCAACCATTAATAAGTGCCATGTTTAATGTTTATTAAGATTAGCGGGCTTTCATTTTTGCTTATTAGACATTTTACTGTTTCTAAGTGTGGAATATTGGTACGTGTACAACTTGGAATAACAAACACTGCTACCAGACCGAGCGGGGACACGTGGTATCGCGGTTGGTTGAGGCACTGCCCTGCAACCCGGAAGGTCGCGGTTTTGATTCCCGATGTTGTCACTGGAATTTATCATTGACACAATCCTTCCGGCCGCATTATGGCCCTGGGGCCGAATCAGCCTCAACAAGAAATACGAGGAATATTTCCTGGGAGATAAAGTTGGCCGGCGCGTAGGGCTGACAAACTTACCATCCTCATGTGTCGAATGTCTTGAAATCTGGGAGCTTCCGCCTCCTGGAATCCTCAGGGCCTGTCCAGGGTTGTACATGGCTTGCTTTACCTTTTTACCCGACTGGGAAACGACTAATCTGCCTTCATCCAAAAATGCTACCCACCGCAGACCATGTTACTATTCGTTCTGCCTCCTCCTCCCCCCCCCCTCGCACCATACCAGTGATCCAAATGACTTCAACTTCAAAATTACATGTTTTCCTTCTGTCCCATAAGCATCCCATAGTAGCCTTCCGTAATCTAAGGTAAATATGCGATTTACTAAACCAGGTGTTTACCCTACATTTGCATGTTACTCCATCAGTATTGGTTTATACTCATGAACAAAAGCCCCAATTGCGCATACAAATAAAATATATTACAGATTAGCATTCTCAACCTGTATATTATTTATGGAAGTGTATTTTGTTTTTGATGTTTGTGTGACCATGCATTATTGATACAATAATATAAACAGCCAACTAGACGCACCAATAATAATTTTTATTAATAATTTCAATCCGCTCAACATGTTCCGGGCGAAATTATCGCCCGAAACATGTTGAGCTGATTGAAATTTTTAAGAAAAAAATTATTATTGCTGAATCCAGTTGGCTGTTTATATTAATGTATTTTGTCCTTCATGTCATTCAGATGTTTTGAGGGATTCGTCAAACGGAACCTAACAACAACACACCACTTACTAGTAACAAACATAAAGTTTTATTTTTATCAGGATGGTATGACGTAAATTTTTGTTTTCTAAAGCCCAGCTTCCTTCCGCGCTTTGTTTCCTTGTTGTGACGTTGACGTTTCGGCTTCTTTAGCGTCTTGATCAGGGTTTTGAATGCGTTGTGTTGTGACAGTGTCTTGCAGTACACACATCCCTGCAGAATTGTGTCCCTTTATACACTGCAGTATGTACTTACGGGGCAATTGCAATGGCATGTTGCAGTGTAATACATACATACATACATGAAGCGAAACACGCAGGGATGCGTTTCGACAGGGGTACGGCACTGTAAAAACCACAATATAGTCAAGACACCCACGATTAAGTGAAACGCCAAGGTAAAGTAAAATAAAGTAAAAGTGAGGGTAAAGTTCACCCTAGAAGTAGCCATGAAAGTCCATAATGGGAGTAGACGTATAGCTCTACTCTTTCTTTAACCTCGGCACTAGATGGGTTGGGTGGTCAACGCTACGCCTCGGCCGCTTTACCCCCGGGAAAGACCCGGAACCCATTGTATAGAAGGTTGGGTAAGTCCCAGGGCCCGTCTGGACAGGTGCGGAAAGTCCCGCCCCCACCAGGATTTGATCCCCGGACCATCCAGACTTTAGCGAGTCGCTATACCGACTGAGCTATCCCGGCACATACTAAAAGCCAAGGAATTTACAAAAGAGAGGTTAATCATAAGACAATTGTTGGTACGTAAATAGCTCGTTGTAAACCGTAGGATAGCACGCGGTAGCTACCAAGGTTTTCTTTATTTCCAATATCATACAGTTTCAATGTGCAAGCGAATAGGTAAATTTATTTGTGTATATGTAATAAAGTGCGGCTTGTCTTGCACAGATTATCATGCAACTCAAAAATACTGAGTGACATTTTGTGTAATATCTTAAGCCAAAACAAGAAGGGCAATAAAAGTGAAAAATGGTAGCAAAAATTTACTTAAGCAACTAATTAGAACAACGCTTCTCACCGCGCCGAAATTTACAAATAATTGCTTAACAAATTTCATAAATACCTCTTGTACCGAATTTTGTCAAAATGTCTATAAAAATTTAGAAAATATGAGTAAAGACCAATTGAAACTCTGAAACAAATATATGTATTTTACTGTACTCATTTGCAAGAAAATCAATTTTGCTCTACAGCATTATGCGGAGACAGTCTATGCCAGATCTCACCCACATCATTTGTAAATTTATTCACGCGCTTAAGTTCAGAATGACTGCCAGTGAGCTTATTGTCACCTCATGCATGTTCACCGAATGCTTATAAAGAACTTTAAAAACGAATGTCATGAGAAAAGGACAAAAAGTTTGATCACTGTTACTATATTAAGTCACTGATGACAGGTCACGGAGACACAGACGGAAGGACAGAGAGACAGTCGGACCGACGGACCGACACACAGAGGAGGTCTTCACATGAGGCATTTTTTGACTTCGCAAGGAAATCCTTCTGGACTAATGAAGTAGCTGTTTGCTTCTCGTGTAAGTGCTGAACCTGAACGAAACTACCGTCAGAATAGTGCGGCTTTCAGGACCAGGACTCGCGTGACGTGAAATTAGAAGTTCAACACGACAAAACTACAGAATTAATAACACATCTTGAGAATCTATCTATATATCTATCTATCTATCTATCTATCTATCTATCTATCTACCTCTCTGTCTGTCTGTCTGTCTGTCTATCTATTTGTCTATCTATCCATCTATCCATCTATCCTTCCATCCATCCATCCATCCATCCATCCATCCATCCATCCATCCATCCATCCATCTATCTATCTATCTTTAGAATCCGCATTAGAATGAATAACACCCCCGGCACATATGAACAATAGTCTTAAACAACGCATGAGTTAACAAATGGAAAAAAAGCCAAACTAGAAAGACCAATAGAAATATTTATAATCATAAGACCTAATTGTCTCTAAGTAGATAAAGCAATAATCCTCCTCAAATCAAACTCAAAATTAGCCCCAAGAACCGCCATAAACCTAGTTAACCCAGAAACTAACAACAAAATAACATTCAACCAATAACTAAAGGAAGGGCTAAAACGAACCAATAAATAAACACCTGCACTAACCACAGTAGAATATACTAAAGCTGAAACAGGTGTAAGAGCAGATATCTATTCTTTTCACCATTTAAAGACGCGACATATCTGTTTTATATAAGTATTCAGTGCGCACCGCGCAGTAAACACCCTCCACGTCGGTTACAAAATCCATTCTGTCAATGTTGTACAAGGAAAATGGTGCTGTTTGTTCTGAGATCCATACACAACAGATGAAGGCAATGTGATCACCACGTAGAATTTTTGGATCTTAAACCTGGTGGTAAGTACAGCCGCAGGTAGGGTTTAAAAGGTTAATTATTTGTCTCAGGTTTTGCGGAATATTCACATAAGTTATGGAAAATGTAACCACAAAAGTTTTACTGTTCTGTTGACAAAATATATTAACGGTAAGTTTGTTATGAAGTCTTCTAAAATCCGAAACTTACAGTTCTGATTAAATCTAGAGACCAGTAAACACTGAAGGTACAATACATATATATGGCAAGTGTTGTAGCCGGAACTAACTAGATAAAATACTGATAAAGTGATATTTACTTTGCCCTCTGTTTGCTGCACAAAACTGCTGTAACTTCATCTTGCCTTAGCCTCACTGTGTGACGCAAACAAGAAAGCACACCACCGTACTCATTGTTCCATAGAATGACTTTATTCAAACTTGCTCAGTTTCTTCTCATTTCCCTACGTTTGAGGTTCTGGCTTAATGGCGAATCTTGTTTTTAGGTTCTGACTGACAAAGTAGAAATTTATTTTTTAAAAAAAAAAACCTTCTAAACGCAGAAGAATACATCTTTGTTTTAAAATGGAAGTTTTTATGACAAAAATATAATCAATGGTACAGATATTCATGCATATAGGTCTACCCAAATTTAGCTTCGGAATTCCATGCTTTGTGAAAGGTGGAAATTTATTACGGTTTTTAAAAAACCAGCCATTGAATCTTGTTGTAAAGAAATTTAATAAATTCCTCATTCCAAAATTTATTTGTGAGATATATTTTAATATTTTCCCCCAGTATATATCTGGCCAGTTGTTACTTTGAGGTTTTCCAACCAATATTAAGTATGTACTTCTTATTTACTTTATGTACATTACGTGTGTGGGCCGGGTAGCTCAGTCGGTTTAGCGACTGACTAGGGGCTGGACGGTCCGGGATCGAATTCCGGTGGGGACGAAATTTTCCACCTGTCCAGACCGGCCCACCCAGCCTCCTGTAAAATGGATACCAGGTATTTCCCGGGGGTAAAGTGCGGCCGGGGCGTGCTGCTGACCCCTCACCCCCTTCTAGTGCCGCGGTCATGGAAAAGTAGAGCTATACCCCTACCCACCCTCTGGGCCACACCGGGCCTGTGACGGGATCACTTTACCTGTTACATTACGTGTACCCTGTAATTAAAGCCACACTATTAGATAGAATTAATAATAAAAAAGGGTAAAGTGATCCCATTAGAGGCCCGATGTGGCCCAGAGTGTGGGTAGAGGTATAGCTCTACTCTACCATGACCGCGGCACTAGAAGGGGGTGAGTGGTTAGCAGCACGCCCCGGCCACACTTTACCCCGGGAAAGAAGGATTAATAGTTGATTTAACATTTTTTGATACACGGTGAACGCGCAAGTAACGCAAACATTGTACGTTACCTTGTATGTAACGTAAATACCCGAATGTTGCCTTGCAAGTATGTGTAACTGAAATATTGTATTTTACTCAAGTTGTGAATTCTCTCGCTGCCTGATTATTTGACAAGCTCGTTGCCCGCTCGGTCGCAGTACAGACATCACCTTTAGCACTGCATACTTACATTTCATTATCAGTCCCTCTTCAACCGGAATCAATTTTCACCCGCATACAAATTATGGCAAATATCTCCCCTGAGAAAAATTTCCTCTTTGAGAAACTGATCTTCGTTCCGTTGGTCAATAAATTCCTTGCATTTCATGAAACAACTGTTTCACTTTTCTGCGCACAGCAGATTCCCACTGGGCCCTAACATGATCAAGATAAATCCCGTCCGCAATTTAAAATCTCTTTTCTTTAATACAAATCATATAACACCATTTTCACAACTCCACATAGATTTACTCTTTAGCTAACTGCTTAACTCCATGATGCAGAGGCTTTCTTGTAAACCGAATAATTATTTAGCTAATAAAATCCCATTCCATGGAAATAGAATGTTCAGTATCTTGTTCACAACAGCCCGACACTTCTTGTTCTCGTGAACCAGACGAATCCAGTCCGCATTCTCCGCATTTTTCCCCCTAAGGCTCGTTTTAATATTATCCTCCCATTCTCCTTCAAGATTTACCACCAAACCTAGCAAGTATTTTTCTTCTCCCCCCCTATATGAGACATGCGCCATTTATCTCAATCTCCACAATTTGGTCACCCGACTAATAAGCGGTAGATGTGTGTGTGTGTGTGTGTGTGTGTGTCATAAAGGACCTCGTAGTGAATTTTTTCTCCATTTCCATCTTACTTCATCTCAGGCCCAAATATCGTCCTCAGTCGGCTATTCTCCAACAACCTCAATCTAAGTTGTTCCGTCAAAGTTACAGATAAAGTTTCATAATCATATGCAGAAAAGGTAAAGGTAAAGTGTTCCCATTAAAGGCCCGAAGTGGCCCGTAGGGTGGGTAGAGGTATAGCTCTACTCTTCCATGACTGCGGCACTAGAAGGGGGTGAGTGGTCAGCAGCATGCCCCGGTCGCACTTTACCCCGGGAAAGACCCGGTACCCATTTTACAGGAGGCTGGGTGGGCCCCAGGGCCGGTCTGGACGGGCGTAAAATCTCGTCCACACCGGGATTCGATCCCGGACCGTCCAGCCCGTAGTCATTCGCTATACCGACTGAGCTACCGGGCCCACACAGAAGTACAAGTAACGTTATAATTCTGTACATTGTAATATGTATGTATTTAGATTCATATAGTGGAAAACAAAAGAACCCGAAACGAACGGCAGCATGAATATCACGAACTTAATCCGCTCTTAACCTCTTCACACATACCACATTTTTTCATTATTTATCTCAGTAATTAACCAACACGATGCACAAAATTTTTGTTTTACGATAAGTTTGTTTCATGACGACCCTATGACTCTTCTCAAGCAGATCAACACACCGATTCTTTTGCTTTCATATGAACAAATGTACATCCAGTCATCCCACCAAAATAATGAACTCATCTCCGAACGAGAACTGAACGAGCATAATCCTATGTTTGACCTCCTTCATTCAAATGCTACACGTAATAACCCACCTGACGCCTAACCCACAATCCCATTCATTCCAACCAGGCCTCTCTGAACCTGTGCACGTGACTGCCACCTATAGGGTAAGCATGTTTTAACAACAGTCAAGTTGCATTGCCTGTAGATTCAACAATTAATGTTAATAGACACCACACAATCCTTTAACTATATAAACACAACTTTTTTAGATAGGTAATGTAAATAGACATCGTAATTTTAACAATTCTAACAACCGAACAAACATAACCGTATATATACATTAACTAATCAGCAATTTATACGATTCTATGACTAGATAGAAAAGCAAACAGAAGTGTAAATAGACATAGTACCTTTCTAATAAGTTTAATAACTGGATAAACATAACCTCTACATGACATAACATGTTTATAGTAAGTAATACACAGTAATCACACCCGAAAAATTCACACATAAAT
>Ga0131853_10003003_pt1 | contig 30290 bp, 30 predicted proteins | sample TergutLab28metaG_FD_92764 | JGI IMG/M metagenome (GOLD analysis project Ga0131853, IMG submission 92764) | Labiotermes labralis P1 segment gut microbial communities from Petit-Saut dam, French Guiana - Lab288 P1 (version 2) (version 2) | ecosystem: Host-associated > Arthropoda: Insects >... | reverse complement strand
TAAATGTTAATTCTGTTGGACCAGGGTTTGCCAATTCAATTCCAATACGTGTTGCAGATGCACCCCCCTCTTCTGGGGAACTTACTCGCGCTAATGGGTTAGATCCATCTTGGAATGTCGCGAGGATGTCGCTGAATAATGCAAGTGTGTCAAGGTATAATGAAGGGGCGACCCCAGCATTCGTACTTGCACCATGATTAACAAATGAACCGTTGGCATTCATCCTTACTTTAGAATCTATTCCATATGGCGAACGCAATGATGTAGAAGCAGAAAAAAATGAAACCCTTGGTGTCAGACCACGAAGCCTTGCATTTAAATCCCAAAGTCCCCCGTCACGGACCTCGTCATACGAGGGCAACCACACCCTATCAGTTGAAACAAGATTATCCGATGTCTTATTTGCAGGCAGTATATATAAATTAAACCGCCCGTCAATATTAACATTGTTAAAATCATTCAATAGATTTGTTCTCACAAGAGACGTAGCATAATTATTACCTTGACCAATTAAGTTAAATTGACTTGCTCTATAAGAGGTTTCCGCAATTAACGCAAGTCTTTGATTTGATGAATCAACGTGGGCTATTCGAAAATATGTTCTACTCAAGTGAAATGCTGTTCCTGTCCCTATATTTGGAAAAAGTCTAAACGGTGTTACCCTGTCGCCTGTTTCCACTTTGTTATATAAGAGTTCAACTTGGTCTTTGTTTAGACCACCATCGTAGTTGAACAAACTAACACTATTCGCAACATAAGTTGCTGCATGTGTTTCAAGAATTTGTCTGTCAAGAAATAATGCAGGAATCACATTATTTCTAACTTCCCAAATATTTGATGTTCCAGTTAATGATGCCCCACCAGTTAAGTCAACCGTTTGAACAGTGGTGCCTTGATTAAATGCCGAACTTAACCATCCCGAATTCAAAGAAGTAGTTTGAAATGGTCTAAATTGACTGGAAGGACTACCTACTTCAAAAACAGAAGGGTTCCATTCATATGCTACTTGAAATCTGGATGGCAACCAAATCCTATCTGTTATACGTGGCCCACCAAAACCGTCAATTGAGGGACGCGCTATGAAATCCGCCGTAATAATTGCAGAGTTTTCCGTAATGGCATTTGGAAGACCATTGAAATCATTTAATATGTTTGTACGAAGTTCACTGGACAAATAATTTGTATGAATTGGCAGGTTAATATTGTTAGGTGCCATTGGATTGAATCTAGCAGTCCTATATGCATTCCATGACCACATTGCTATACGATCTCCGTCCACATGCGCCACACGCCAGAATGATTGTGATAAAGATAAAGTATGTCCCGTACCATGATCCGGGAATAATCTAAAATATGCACCCCGATAATCTACTGCCGTATTATCTTCGTTCAGATCCCTCAATATATTTGCCGCAATTTGACCATTAATCGTCCCATCCAGATTAAATAACGAGTTCTGGACACTTGGTCCAGTCCCAGTCAGTCCCGGTGTTGGATCTCCAGCAACGGGTTGATTGTTTGTTGCAACTACGAAAACTGATGCTACCGCTATTGTTACTACGCACAACACGCCCATGCATGTCATGATAAATCCAGCATATCCTCTCTTTGGTGTTGTCATTTGTTCCCTCATTTGTGTTTAGTATGTGAAACCTTGAACCTTAATATTAAATATAGCATATCTTTGAACTTTCACAAAATGATTTAGCTACAAAATAACATAACCGCATTCCGCATATAATATTCCATGATGAGGGCGTTAACGGTTACGTTGTGTATTTTGGTTTTGGCATCGGTCACGGGGATGCTGGTAATTTTTGCGGCATATCCACTTGGATATCGAGACGAAATTAAAATGGCATCCGCACGTTTTGATATAGAGCCAGATTTAATAGCAAGTATTATTAGAGCCGAGAGCAGTTTTAACCCAGACGCGCGTAATGTGTCGGGTGCATCTGGTCTGATGCAATTAATGCCCGCCACCGCACGTTGGATGGGTAACAAGATGGGAATTGATGATGCACATGAGAAATTGTTCGAACCCGAGGTAAATATAACAATAGGCACGGCATATCTGAAATATCTTATAGATAAATTTACTGATTTACGTACCGCCCTGTTTGCATATAACGCGGGCGAGGGCAAGGTTGCGACATGGCTGAAACTGGATGACTTTTCCGAAGACAACGAGAACGGACTAAGGATAATTACACATAGCCCATATCCAAGTTCCAACGCCTATGTCGATCGCGTCCTTGGTGCGCGTTGGATTTATCGATTACGGTTTTAAACCTTACGTTTTTCTGAAATTGCATCCGCAAAATTACATGGGTGCACGCAAGTAAACCCTGGAAACGTGCATCGTGATCCGCGAATGAATGGCTTTAATATATCTGCGCGCGGGTGATTACCGCTTTGCATTGCCGTATAATATTTCTTGGTAAGATCTGCGGTGTATCTGTTTGTTTCCAACAACACGACTGCACATTTGCGTTCGTACACCTTTAGCACAAAATCGTCCAAGTTTCCCATCTCGGTTATGTCCAACATCATGGCTTGGGGAAATTTGTTACGTACCTTTGACAAATCCATCTGCCACTGGGTTTCGTGGTCTGTGCCACGCAAAATTTCAGGTACATAGAATTCAAGGTCACCAGGCTCTTTAACAAAGTCCACATAGTACCTAAGCGTTCTATGACGATGTGCATGCGTTATGTACGCAAATGAACCCTTGTAAGTTGTTGCATAAACATCACCAAAATATTCCTGAATCTTTGTCTTATTAAATACCGAAAGGATTCTGTGTTTGCCATTGTGTGTCAGTGCCTCGTCAATATAGCCCGTGGCATCCAATGTACTAAGAAACTGTGTAAGATATGGAATTAATTTCTTTATAAATGTCCCACTTTTCCCACCCTTGCGCATTGCAACAAAATCTCGAATAAATCCATAGACGTAATTCAATTGTCGGTACGAAATTGTGTGTACCATACTGACAAGCGTAAATGCACCCGTTAAATAGCGCGCATTCTCCATTGCCAATTTTTTAATACGACTGACTGTGAAAAATTTTGGGTATTTCTCTTGGTATTGTTTTTGTATCAAACCTTCGAAGATCTCCACCCATTTTTCGTATAGTTTCTTTTCAACGCCCTCTACACTGTGAACTGTATATCGACCGCTTTTGACACTGCTGGTCATCATTCTTTCATTATTCAAAATCAACTCGATAACTCGCGGAATACCTTCCAAATACAACGTGATATTCAGGTGGTCATATACACTGTGATGGCCAGCCTCCTTGGTTAGTTTAACCCGTTTCATGGTTTTTTCTTTGTCCTCTGACCTCAGGGTATCAAAATCATTCTGCATATAACACACGCCTGCTGCATGCCCGCCGAATACATCAAATTCTTCTCTTGGTGCTTCGTATCCACTTTTTGTTGTTGCGATTACTCTTATGTTCATAACATCAATATACATTTTATTTACGAAATCCACAAGGATTAAGTTTGCTTTTCACCTCATTGTGATATACTAATGTTTGATTAGGAGGAATACAATGACCGACAAGATTGATGAACACGAAGAGAAAACAGAAGAAATCGTGGAAGACATCACAATAGACGAAGTTACAGAGATAGAGATAAAAGAATACAAGCCCGCACCAAGACCATCTTTTATAATGGCTCTGGACGAAATAAAAAAAGAGATGACTGAGATCGAAAAAGCCCCACAAATTATACAGAAAGAACTGGAAGTTGAGATTATTAACGAGCCCCAAATTCAAACAGAACCTGAAATCAATATCGAGAAAAAAATCTATGAACAACTGCCAGGTGCGACCATTGAAATCGATGAAGGCATTGACCAAGTCGTTATGAATGGCGTAGAACCAACTGCACTTACTATCAGTGAGTATGACGCGATGTCGTACCTACCCGCATTGACCGAGGAAGACGAAATAACCCTGGACGGATGGAAAAAACGTGTCGTAATAATAACAGGGGCAAGCTCTGGCATCGGTCTTGCAACCGCACGAAAGTTTTGTTTATACGCGGACACGGTATATAACCTAAGCCCAGAACGACAAGACGACGATAACATAAATTTTATAAAAACCGATGTTACTAAACCAACCGAAGTCCGTGACGCAATCAAAAAAATATACGACAAAGAAGGTCAAATCGATGTTCTGATTAATAACGCGGGCATAGGCTTTACCGGCAGTGCCGAGGGCGCAGACCATGACACAATGACCGCCGTGTTTCACACCAACGTTCTTGGTATGGCAACTTGTACTGCCGAAGTCATTCCACATATGCGCGAACGTGGGCGTGGACGAATAATAAACATCTCATCACTTGCGGGTGTGTTTCCGCTACCGTTCCAATCGTTGTACAGTGCATCAAAGTCAGCCATCATTACATACACAAATTCAATCGCAACCGAAATAAAACCATTTAATATAAAGGTGACATGTGTTCTATTCGCCGAAGTCAAATCAAACTTTACCGAAAATCGTCTAAATAACAAAGAGGATGATATCTCATACAAATACCGTTTAGGGAAATCCAAAGGCAAATACGAATATGCCGAACAAAATGGACGTTCACCTGACTGGGTCGCGAAAAAACTTTTTCGTCTTTCAAATAAAAAGAATCCAAGACCTGTTGTCGTGTTTGGTTGCAAAAATAAATTTGCATATTTCTTTAAACGGTTTTTGTCACAACGTGCGATCAATCGTTTAATTGCGAGAAAGTACTAGAATTTATCGCTTGTGAAATTATATGCGCAAAGCTAGGCACCAAAATGTCTATTGTTTTTGGTATAACATAATGAAAGCTTGGCAGATAAATTACCAACGGAACACCCACCGCAATAACAGGCACACCCAAGAATTCCTTGTCCAAACTTTGGTTATTGCGTCCAATTCCACTACCTGGAACTATCCCAGTATTTGATATTTGCAAAGACGTTGCAAGGCGTGATTTTTCATGGCAACATAAACTGTCAACAACCACGATATGCGATGGTTTTACCAGCGACGTAATTGCCTTTATCGAATGTACACTTGGGATCCCTGTTTCCGCCTCGACACTGGGACAGAATGTTGCAACACGTTCACCCGTGTTTAACAAATCACAAACACTTTTCCCAAGCGAGTCCACAACAAACCGATTATTTCCAAGACCAATCACCAAAATCTTTTTTATATCAACACATGTGTCACGCAAAAATTCCCCCAACGAATGTGAAAAACAATCTATAATATCTTCCACATTTTCCCGATTACGAATTTCAATGTCGCAATATATACCCTTTGGCCGCCCGATTTTTTTTGCACCTTTGCTGGTTTCTACACGAACAATAGTTCTTGCAAATCCCTTGCCTTCAACAATATCCATGGATACCCCGGGAAAACTGCTGTCTATATCTTGGCATAACTCTATTGCCATATCTGTTATCTTATTCATAATCATATGATTTGCAAAAAGTCCTTGCATATGCCGAAATTTTGTGGTAGATTACCTGTATGGCAAATATCAAAAGTGCAAAAAAGCGTATCAACGTAAGCGAAACAAAACGCGTCCAAAACCAAAGTGTTAAAAGCGAAATCAAAACCTACATGAAAAAGTTTAACACCGCAATCGAAACAAAAGAAAAGGAACTGGCATCCGAACTTTTTAAAAAGTGCTCTGGTCTTCTTGACGCGGCTGCAACCGACAACGTAATCCACCAAAACAAAGCAAACCGCCACAAATCAAAAATGGCGCAGCAACTTGGTCAATTGACTGCGTAGTCATTCATTATGCATTCTTTTAAAGAACGCCCCAAGAGGCGTTTTTTATTGTAATAACAAAATTATAACTTTTTTCAAAGTACCCATCTCTTTGTTGTCGTATTGACCTACACATCTCATTACTGTCATCCCAAGCGAGCGACAGCGACGAGGGGATCGCGAAACGAATACACCCCAATGTACACGTCATTGCGAGCGAAGCAATCCAGTACTGGGATTTAATCTTGGATGTTCATTGTAATTATCAAATACAAATAATTGTACTTGATTGCTTCGCTCGCAATGACGTATTTGTGGGATTTGTCTGATTACTTCGTTTAAATATAACGTTTTTTCGTTTGACAATATATATATATTTGTTATATATAGGATATATAATAAACACAAAGGAGAAAAACATGAAAAAAGTTTTGTTTTCAACTCTTGCATTCGCGGTGATAATTCCAATTGCACTTGTTTTAACTGGATGTTTTGGTGGCACAACCACGCAATCACCTACACCACCAACTACCCCTGACAATCAAAATCATGCGATTATTGGCACATGGAAAAATGATGATGCACCTTTTAAAGATGTTTATGTGTTTTCACAGAATGGGGCATTTACGCGTTCTTTTTATGTAAATAACAATCGACAATTTCAAGATGTTGGTACATGGTCAATACAAAGTGAGAATAGCGTACGATTAAATTTCACACAGCCACAACCACACAGTTTTACATTTCAATTTACTATATCTGGAAACATCTTATTAACACTAGAAGGTTCTGGGATTAATGGGCAACTTGTCCTAACACGTGCATAACTAAAAAAATAAAACCACAACGGTGTGAAGGCAAAATATTGCTGTTTGTCAACCTTAGACCGTGCTTGGAAGACCCCTTGTTTTCCTATGGGCTTCCAAGTGCTAGGTCGCAGTTGACAAACAGCAATATTTTGCAAGAACACTTATTTACTTTCCTCTTCCAACGCCTTTGCAAGTTGATCCGGGCAACTGGTACCCAATCTGCATGGCACACCCTTTAATCGTTTAACGACCTCATCAATTGGCATGCCCTCCACCAAATTGGCAATCCCGTATCCATTACCCGCACATCCGCCAATGAATCGCACATTTTTGACCACACCGTTATCTAGTTCATATTCAATCTCACGCGCACAGATATTGTGCGTTTTAATTACTTTTTTCATTTTCTATTTTTCCTCCTCGGATAATATTGTTAACAAACTTTCGTATACAACTGGTGCCTTTTCCTTCCACTTGGTTGCGGATTTTATCGCCTCCGCCCTTGTGTTAACTTTCATCTTGATTTCCAATAAATTTTCCAAATTACCATATTCCTTTATTTTCAGCAATATGGTATGGCTCTGGTCACTGTTCTTGAAATAGTCATAAGTATACTCCTGGTTCCTGCGGAAATCCTGTTTGTTATCACGGGCGTAGTTCGTGATTTCCTCGCGCACACTGGCGGGGATTTTTGTGTAAAAATGACCCAAACATGCACGCCCCTGATTCGTTAAACGAAACAATGTGTCCGCACCATGACGCCCGCGATGTATGAATTTTGATTCCACCAATCCGAAAATTGCATCACGAAAGTCCATGTAATTCATCCATGTTGGGTTGGCGACCACAATCTCGCTGATACTTTGATCCGTCAATGGAAACTCCATCTTTTCAAAGATAAACAGCAGTATCAGCTTCTTGTCCATATCATCTGCTTTGAAATCTATATTACGCTCAGTCATTTGGCACCGCCCTGCAACTGAGCCAACAATTTTCTATTACTTGCCAACTTTTCTTGTTCCTCGGCAACAACCTCTGACGGTGCCTTTGCAACAAAGTTCACATTACCCAGCATTCTCTCGCCACGTTCAATTTCTGATTTTAACTTTGAAATTTGTTTTTGCTTTTCCGCCTCATCAATGTTAATGCGAATTTTTGCGATTTTGGTTACAAAGTCTGGATCATCTACCATACCAAATTCAATTTTAATTGCGCCCAGTTTTTCTATAATCGCCTTCTCCCGCACAAGGTCACCATCTAGAATCGCGCTTTGAACACCTTTTTGCGCACGCAGTAATTGAATAACTTCTACGACATCGTCGAATTTGCGCTTTTCTTTTGGATACGTTGATGATTTGCTAAACTCTGGAAACTTTTCGAACGATATTGTCGTGACTTTATTAAGGTTACAAAATATCTCCTCAGTCACGAAAGGCATAATAGGATGCACCAATTTCATGAACGCAAATAAAACATACCGAAAAACTGCAAGACTTGTTTGTTTGTTTTCAGAAACCTTTACACATTCCAGATACCAATCACAAAAATCATTCCAAAAGAATGACTGTAACTCGTTCGCGGCAACACCAAAGTCATACTTTTCATATTTTTTTATTACGGATTTTACAACATTATTAAACTTTGTCATTATCCATTTATCCGCAATACCAAATTCACACCAATCAATTTCATTGGTTTCCTTGTCTTGTCCGAATGCAAGATAAAACTTTACTGCATTCCAAATCTTGTTAATAAAATTACGTGCCAACACTGCTTTGTCCAAACTATATCGTGGGTCGCGTTCCAACTTTGTTCCCACAATCAATGAAAACCGCAATGCGTCCGTGCCAAATTCATTTATAACATCCAAGGGGTCTATTCCATTACCAAGGCTCTTTGACATTTTTTTGCCATCTTTATCCCGTACCAGACCATGTAACAATACGGTATTAAAAGGTAATTTGCCAGTATGTTCAATTCCAGAAAATACCATGCGAATAACCCAGAAGAAGATTATATCATACGCGGTAACCAACACATCAGTTGGATAAAAATATTTATAGTCCGCAGAGTCATTTGGCCACCCCAAAGTTGAAAAAGGCCAAAGGGCGGACGAGAACCATGTATCCAACACATCTTCCACGCCGTCGATTGGAATTTTGTGACCACTGGTAAGCTGTCTTGATATACACCAGTCCTTTATATTATTTAACCAATGCAAATAAACCTTTTCAAATTTTTTAGGCACCAGTTTTAACTCGCCACTTTTAAGTGCCGCAATCGCAGGTTTTGCAAGGTCCGACATAGCCATAAACCACTGGTTAGATAACGCAGGTTCCACGATATTTTTACAACGATAACATTCACCAATGTTACTTTGACGGTTCTTCTGCCCTTTTAATAATCCTTGCACCTTCAACTTGGTTATAACCGCCTCGCGCGCATTTGGTATGGTCATACCGCCAAATTCGCCGACACGATCACCTATCAGTGTTCCCTTTGCATCAAAGATTTTGTAATAATCCAATCCATGTTTTTTCGCAACATCAAAATCCGCATGCGAATGCGCTGGTGTTATTTGTAAAATCCCTGTGCCGAATTTTTTGTCCACTATTTCATCCGCGATAATTGGAATTTTAATATCCGTTAATGGTATATACACCATCTTGCCAATTAAATTTTTATAACGTTTATCGCCGGGATGTACCGCAATTGCCGCATCCCCGAATATGACCTCTGGGCGCACAGTTGCGATTGTCACGCCGTTTTGTTCGTCCCTCACGAATGGAAACATGATGTTGTATAATTGTTGCCCGCGTGTACTATGTTCAACTTCGGCGTCACTTAATGCCGTTTGACAGGTGGTACAGTAATTAATCATACGCTCGCCTTGGTAAATTAAACCCTTGTTGTACAAACTATGGAAAACCGTATTAACCGCCTTTGTCGTACCTGTATCCATAGTGAACGAAAAGCGCGACCAATCACAACTAAGCCCCAGTTTTTCCATCTGACCGCGGATTTCCGCGGTGTAGATTTCATACCATTTGTGGATGTGTTTCATGAACTCGGCTTTTGTTAAACTTGATTTTTCGATACCTTGGCGCCTTAATTCTTCTACAACCTTAACCTCTGTCGCTATCGCCGCATGATCCGCACCAGGCAACAACAGCGCATTAAAACCCTGCATACGTTTGAACCTTATTATCGCGTCTTGAATCGTTAGGTCAAACGCATGCCCTATGTGAAGACGACTGGTAATATTTGGTGGGGGCATGATAATCGTAAATGGCTTTTTGCTTTTGTCTATTTTCACGTTAAACATATCAGATTCAAGCCACTTTTTATTTATCTCAGCCTCTGCCCGTGCGAAATCAAAATTTTTTTCCATTACCTCTTAAAACCATCCTCTTAAATCCCAATCCAATTCAAAGTTAACAAATATTGCAACAAATATACATGCTATAGCAATCACCAAACAGCCTATCCGTATTCCCAACATAAGGTTGTCGCGATCCTTTGCAATCTGACGTGCCTGGTAAAAAACAATGACCGAAGCCAGAAATACCACACACAAAAGAATAGGCCAAACCATGTTTTGATTTTACATTAAAAATAATTCTTTCGCAAGCCCTCTTTTATCACTTACTCGCCATATAACCTTTCAATTTCATCACGTGTTGCAAGTACATCACGCGCTTTACTTCCATTATTTGCCGCAACATATCCCATGGCTTCCATCGCGTCCATAATTTTACCCGCACGCGAGAAACCAAGACTGAACATTCTTTGCATGTTACTGATAGACACTGTACGTGACAGGTTATCTTCCCTCACCATCCATTTAACAATCGGAATGAACGCAGGGTCGCTGGTACCTGCTTTTCTTATGTGTTCCGCATCCCCAAACCCACTGGCTGCACTTTCCACTGGCGGTCCGTTTATAATAATATCTTCCAGGTCGGTATCAAAGTTTGCCGCATTATTTTCACGTATAAAGTTCATTACTTTGCGCGATTCCTCGGCCTCGATAAATGCACCTTGGATACGTTTCATGTAACTGTCCTGTACAAACAGCATATCACCACGACCCACCAATTTCTCCGCACCACTTTCGTTTATAATCGTTCCACTATCGCCGCGGCTTCCTACCTTGAACGCGATACGAACTGGAAAGTTCGCCTTGATAACCCCTGTAATAACATCCACACTTGGACGTTGGGTTGCAAGAATAATGTGTATACCACACGCACGTGCCAAGGCTGCAAGACTCTTAATCGCATCCTCGACCTCTTTCTTACCTTTTGATAACAAGTCCGCAGCCTCATCAATAACCATCAATATATACGGCATACGTTCCAACGTACCTGATTGATATGCCGGCAAAGATTGATAGTGTGCAATATTTTGGACACTGTGACTTTCTAATATATCGTAACGGCGAGTCATTTCGCTAGCCATCCATTTAAGTGCATTAATGACATGGTTGACCTCTTTCAACGCCTTTGGTATTAACATATGTGGAATATCGTTGTACATATTCAATTCAACACGCTTCATATCCACCAACAATAATTTGACGTCGTCTGGGTGTGCACGGAAAAGTAAACTAGTCAATATCGTATTAAGACACACCGACTTACCACTTCCGGTAGAACCAGCAATCAGCAAGTGTGGCATTTGGGTAATATCCGCAACCACAGGTGCATCGTTAAGATCTTTACCAATAACAACCGCCAATTGACTCTTGTGCTGCATGAATTCTTGGGTGTTCAATATGTCTTTTATAGAAACCTTGCCCACGGTTTTATTCGGAACCTCGACCCCTATTGCGTTTTTACCTTCTATCGTGGATTCGATACGGATACTTGGCGAACCCAAGGCATATGCGATATCATTTTCCAATTGTGTCACATGCGCAACACGGGTCCCAGTTGCCAGTTGAATTTCAAACCGCGTAACGGCTGGTGCTACGGTAAAACTGGTAACCTTTGCGTTGACACCAAATTCTTTTAACTTTGCATCCAGCAAATGTTGACGCACAACCGCTTCTTTTTGTGATTCAATAAGGTTTGTAGATTCAGTTCGTATCAGTTCTGCAGATGGTTTATTGTATTTTGCACGTTTGTATACTTTTGGCTTTTTAGCGGCGTCGGTATTCATCTCTGTTTGTCCAAAATTCATACGATCATTATTAATTCTTATCTCGGGTGTTGGCGGTGAAAAATCAACCGCAGGTGGAGGAATTGGTGTTGTACGTTCGCTGATATACGGCGACATTTGCGGCTGGGGCGCATTAAACCCGTTCTGGTATGTATTTGTCGTACCAAAGTCTATGCTTGGTGCAACAAAATGCTGCGGAGGAATTTGCCCATAAAGCGCATCATATGGATTTATATTATTTGGTGTCTGAGGTTCAATATTGCTTGGCTGTAGAGTTTGTTTTTGCGGGATATTTGTTACATAGTTTGGACCCAAAGACGTGTACAACGGTGGAAGCAAGCCATCTTTGGATTGCGAAATACCCTCGTCAAATTTCATCGCCGCTTGAGTCGACCATGAATTTATTTGATCTGTAACACTTGGCTGCGGTGGTAATTGATTTAATGGAATGGGTGCATCATGCGTAGCCTCTTTTATAACTTCCCTCTCAATAATCGGTTTCGGCGGAACCAAGCCAATTGCACTCTTGTTTTCGCGGTGACGGCGTTCGCTCTGTTTACGCAGTAGTTCGTTATAATTCTCTTCAATTAATTTACTAATATCTTTGTTGCTTTTTTCCTCTTGCAATTCCAACGTCTCAATCATAGTTGGCAATTTTTTAATAACCTTGTTCTCACCCATTGTGGTTACCACGAATGTCGTTAAAAACGCACACGCAATGATAAAGGTAATTCCAAGAACGATCAGCGCGCCCTCCAAGAAAAAGATTGCATTCAACACAAACGCAGGCACCGCAAAAATCACCCCGCCAGGTGTTATGGCCTCAAACGGATGCCTAAGGTAATCCGCAAAATTCATATTCCCAAGTTGATAAGACGTAAACGCAATGTGCAACGCAATAAACAATGAACCCAACATCTTTACCGATAAAATTACATAACGTCGGCTGAGGGTATATTTCCTGCGCATATGAATTGACAGGCCAATAAAAAATGTCAAAAACAACAACGCAAATACATACACACCAAACACACCAAAAATCCATCTAGACAAGAAAAAGTTCGGCAACACCGCCATAAAAAGACCCATAACACATGCAACAGTCATCACAATAATTCCCGTCTTGCTCTTTGCACGTTTAGGCTGATTTATTTTTCGTCGTTGAATTTGTTCCACCAACTGATTATACCCCTTTATCCAGTTAGTCTAGCAAAAAAAGTAATTTTAGCCAAATCAAATTAATTAATAAGTATTTCTAGAATGGTAATTCTTCTCTTTCATAACCACGCTTCAAGACGTTGCCTACATGGTCTTCTTGGCGCAACATTAAATTTCGCGCTTCTCCTTTTATCATGGACATCATCTCGGGGCTTTTAAGAAAAACAATTTTATCTGCAACCGTCCCTGGTCTTCGGTCTACTAAAAGTTTGAATGTTTCAAGATCCTGATCTACACTGTTATCAATAGACTGAATTCGTTTGGCTTCCCCTGGTTTTAAAAAATCAAATCTTTCTATTGATTTTCTCTTCCCTTGAACTGTTGGAAAATTAACGTCTTTGTTATTATCTGGTAAATATCTTCCAAGAAATCTTTGAAAATGTTCTCTACTAAATTCATTTGCTGCTATTTCACTTGATAACCCTGCATGATTGTTTTCATACCATTTTCTATTTGAATTCTCTATTGTCCATTCAATCGCCGCTTTAATAATCTCTGGCGAAGGATCCGGACGCACATGAATCTTATCCCCCTGTATCACATGATAAAACTCATGCAACAAAGCAAACACCGCTTCCGCAATCTTTTTATCGTTTCGAAAAAATCCAAAATCACCTTGTGTAGCATCGCCGGGTACAATGTCATAACCATCTCCATAATACTGACGTGGTATATGTATATTATGGAGAACTCTTTGCTGGTTAAAATTATAGTGTCCTCTTATTGACTTTGTTGCTGTGTAATATTCAAAAGGGATAATCTTTTTCAACTCTTGAACAATGTCACCAATAATACGCGACAGCGAGTTCGGAAGTTCCGGAAATTGGTCATGAGAAAAACTTGCCATACCACTTGACTCTATCTCCCTTTTCACCACTTTCAACGGCTCACCAAGGTCTTTCGCAATCGGTTCCATATCAACACATTTAAAAGGCGGCAAATATAATTTACCCAACCTTGACGAGGCACGAATCATCTCTTGCTGAATATTCTGCACACAACATTGTAACATTTTGCACAAGATGATGTAAATAGTCATCCCAAATTTGAATGTAAAATGTCAAAGAGATTTTTTACACTTTTTTATAATAGATTTTCGGACTCTCGGGGGTGCATGGGGGTTGTAGGGGGAATCCGGCGGGGGCTTGCCCCCTTAGAGGTTCCCCCTACGTTCTTTATTATATTCATGGTAGTAGAAAGTGATAAAGATGGCAAGCAGAAAAAGCCCCTGTCGGAGTTTGTACCAAAGTTAGATCGTGAGGTTAAGAAATTGGTCGGTCAGCGAAAGCCCACTTCTCACTTCTAGGGACAAATGTAATCGTGCCTTGTTTCTCGACTATGATTGTCCGGTTGTTGTTCGTCCTTTCAAGGTCTGTGTAGTTGGCTTGGTTGTTGTTTCGACGGAGCTGGTTAAGTAATTCATCTTCCTTTTGCTGCGGTGTTTTATAATTAAGAACAGACATGCAGCGTGCCGTGTTATATCGATATATCCACCCTTTCATTTTGGTGCGTGCATCGGCTAGATTTATGAATTCATGATGGGCGTAAAACTCTTGATTGTCTGTTCTGTGTGATCGCTCTACCTTACCATTGTGACGTGGCGTTGCCGGGCGAATGAGATCATGTCGGATTCCTTGCCTTGTAAGGAACTCTGTAAATGGATGTACCTTGATTTCCTTGCCTTGCCTAATCGCTTTTGCATTCCTAGCTCTGCGCTCCTTATCCCATGAGTCCGTGAATTCGGCACCGTTATCACTCTGAATAATTAACGGCTTATATCCAAAGAATACGACACAGCGTTTGATAAAATCTTCACTCTCTTTCTTGCCAAATTGGTTGTATAGAAACATAAACCTTTTACGTGTTGCCTCGTCGATGCACGTGTATTGGTACATGCGGTATCCGGTTCGAAAATATGCCGTACTTCCTGGTATCTTTTGCAAGCATTCACTCGGGACCCACTTAACATCAATTTGCCATTTGATGCCTGGCATCTTTGGTGTTTCATAAGGTTGTGGAATATATCTTTCAAGGTCTTTAACCGGCGCCACATTTAATTTGCGCAGCATGCGATACAGCTTACGGATAGAGCCATCAAAAGCCCGCTCGGTGCGTAGGCGATAATAAACTCCATTCGGCTTCTGCATTCGCCATGCAACTCCTTAACAACATTTAATTGTTCTTCTGTGTAAGCGTTTGGAAAAGTGTGTGGTGTTTGGTCGCCATTTTCTAGACTCTCTACTGAACCGTCGAACCTGTTCGCCCAAAGGTAAATTGATTGCGGTGAACATTCATACCAGCGCGCCACACGATTCGCATTTCGGCGCCCACCACCTTTCTTCCACCATGCTTCGAGTATTTTTAATTTCTCTTTTGCTTTGAATTTCTTTCCGATCTTCTTCATTCGGATAACCCCCTTTGCTTATGTTAAAAGCAAAGATAATTATATCATTCGATGAATTCGATTGGAATACCCGAAAATAGTCATAATCAAAAAGCGGGCTTCTACCCGCTTAATAAACTAGCAATAACTTTTCTATTAAATTCTTGATTACAAACCCGCCGCCGAACTGTATTAACTTTAATTGGATAGCACTTTTCAAGGATTCTCGAATAGATTCGTGCATAAGCCAGGTTGACGGTGTCCTCGCTTGCTTTTTGCAATATAGATGGTGTGAGATTCGTAGTAATAATTAACACTTTGTTTCTGCGATTGCATTCATCGATAAAATTGTAAACCTGCTCATCCGCAAAAGTCGTGCTGCGATGTACGCCCAAGTCATCAATAACAATTGCCTTGTGTTTGAGCAAGTTGCTAAACAAATAATCGGCGTTCTTGAAATCTTGTGCCATTTGGATAACTTCCGTCAACGTTGTACATGCAACAGAAATTTGTTGATCGACGAGGGCATTTGCGATTTGCATCGCACCAAATGTTTTGCCTGTTCCGACTGGTCCCCACATTAAAAGTCCAAGTCCCTTGCTTTGAATCTCTGAAAATTTATCTACAAACCGTCTCAAAATCTTCGTTGATTCCAAATCTTGTTTATCATCATTTGCGAAAGTCGCCGCATGAAAATTGGCGGGTATCTGTTTGCGCAATGTCTTTATGTTGTCAATTCGCTTTTGCTCTTCTTCGGCTTTTTGCTTCGTCGCAAGTTCTTGTTCTTTTCTCGAACACGGTGCAACAATATTTCTTCCGAACATTACAATAACCGCTACTTCCTCACCACAACATTCACATTTTGTAAATTGTACTTTCTCATCCGTTGTCATAATTTATCCCCCCGTCTGGCACATATTTCCCAAGCCCCTGTGCGTTTGGCGGCAAAATCTTATTCGGTCGTTCCCGATTTTTCCAAGTTAAAAATTTCTGTTGCCAATTCGTGAAGCGTTTGCCGTAAGTATCTCGCCAATGCTTTGTTTGGTCATCGCCAAGTGTGTAATGGTCAAAAAACTTGCGTGCTAGAAATTCCGCATCGTGCAGTTTTGCAAAATTTAAGACTTCTTCAAACTTTGGCGGTTCAAAAGTGTGTGGCGGTGGCTTGCCACTCTCTTTTTTCACTTCTGTATTCGCTTTTGTTTTAACATCCTTATATAAGGGTAATTCAAATTGATTAGGGGTATTACCATCTTTGGTTATAGGTATAATCCTTTGTGATGGTGTTTCTAATTCTTGCGGTATACAATCTTCCAAAACAACACCCGCCGTGACCGTGACTTCTTGCAAATTGTCTATGAAAATCTTGCGCACATGACCACGATTACATTTAGGATCCAACACCACTTTTACAAAGCCAAGTTTAGCCAACTTGGAAATTACCCTTGATACATGATTTTTTGACACTCCGAATCTTTCCGCCAAATATTCGTTCCTGGCAAAGCAATATCCGTTTTGGTTCGTCAAATTACACACCGCGCTATATAGGTGTTTTTCAAACCATGTGAGGCGGTTGTCCTGCTCGATTGCAGACGTGACGGCAATAAATGTTTGTTTGGTCATAATTCCTCCACCTGTGCTTGCAGTTGTTCTAGCGAATCGGCATTGTATATCATGTTCTTTAAATGGATTATCCTATTTTCAAGGTCGTTAATTTCATCTTCTTTACTATCAATGTCGCTGTCTTTGTCGTCGCACTCGTCACAACTGTAATCATTTAAATCAATGTAATTCTCACGCCACCACCAAAAGAAATCAATAACACTTCTGATTTTGTCGGCGGTCTCATTCCTGCCATTTTGCCATGCTATGTCATCTAGTATCTTTAAAGCCTCTTCCCGTTCTTCAATTAAAAACATTTGTTTTTCCCCTTTCAATCTCCGCTATTACTTTGAATATCGGATATATTTGTTCTGGCACAACCGCGTTGCCTAGACATCTAAGTCTGTCCACCCGAGCGGAAATCCCATTAGCCACTCTACCCACGTCGGGTTCAACTTGCCACCAACTTGACAGCTCAGAGCTGTTCCTCCTTGATTGAATTTCTTCATCCGATGGCTTGTGTCGCTTGCAAGTGGAGTCGTCCATAAACCCGTCGGACGACCTTGCACATACTCCGCAAGATTCACTCCCGCAAGTTTGTACTCGCCGTTTGTTTTGCGGTCGTACACACTCTTTAAACTCGCCTCGCTGAACATCATCCGCTTGGCATCGCTCGATAACGGTGTCGGGAACTTCTCCATGATTTGTATCGTCTGAGCAAGGTTTAATGATTTGCGTTTTAGTTGTGAAAGACTTAATTCCTGGTCTGGACGCCCTGCCGTCGGTGTGGGCAACAATAAAAACTCTTTCTCTTTTGTGCGGTGCGCCAACATCGCAAGCACCCCAAACTCCCCACGATACGCTATACCCCATTTGGGTAAGGTCGGCGAGTATGCGACGGAAATACCGGGAATTGGCTCTTGTGAGAAGTCCTGGAACGTTTTCACCGACAAACCAACGTGGGCGAAGTTCGCCGATAACTCTTGCCACCTCGCCCCACAAATCGCGCTCGTCACCATCACCTTTACCTTTTCCCGCAAGCGAATATGGTTGGCATGGGAAGCCCGCTGATATGACTGTGATGTCGCCTGGATAGAATCCATCGACAGCAAGTCTGAAACCTTTAACTGTTCGGATGTCGCCATAGTTTTTCACTCCTTTGAAATTTTTCGCGAGAACCTTGCAAGCATATTCATCAACTTCACTTTGCCCGATTGTTGTAAACCCTGCACGTTCGGCGGCAAGGTCAATTCCGCCGATTCCCGTGCAGAGGGATAGGTGTGTTAGTACAACTTGATTCATACCCACCTCACAGTAGGTTCACCTTTATAACCCTTTTCCCAAACAAACCAACAAAAACAAAGAGTTCCAATAGACGTGTTGTACTTTGTAAAATTGCCGTCCTTCGCTGTATGTTGGCGTTCGCTGTTCACATAAATAAATTTTGGCGGATATTTTCTAAATAATTCTCTACGGGCTTTGCTTTCAAGAAACTGAATTTTAAGAAACAAAATCAACATGTTTCCGTCTTTTAAAATTTCCATGCCTTTTTCTACAAACTGCGTCGCAAGTTTGAATGGTGGGTTGGTTAGAATAGTTCCATTAAAACCATACCTTGTTTCTTGTAAAAAATCCTTTATACGTGTTCCTTCATATCCTCGTTCGACAATGTCAGACACATGAATGGTTCTTACGTGTCTTTTTAGAACATCAGCCAGATGCCCCATGCCAACAGCACATTCCCAAACTATTTGTGGTAATTCGATACCGTCTTGATTAAGTGCATCAAGGAAAATTTCCAATGCTTTCGGATCTGTTGCGTAAAAATCTTCGCTCTGACGAGATTCTTTGGTTGCATTAGTTGCTAACATGTTTTTACTTTTCATTATGCCACCCTCCTTCATTGTCGATTTTTCTTTTGGATAAAAACGACCATATGAAATTAATTGTTAAAAACGCCGCGACAGTACTTGGCAAGATTATCCAGATATTCTGATTTGAGATTTCAATAACAACGATAACTAACAAGGTCAAAATAAAACTGTAAATAAAATAGCCTGGCAACGTGCCAAATGATGGAACTCTAAATCTTTTCACTTGTCACCTCGCTTTATTCGCTTTATCCTTGCTTCGCAGTTTGGGCAGGAGTTAAACTTATTTAAATCGTTATGATGAAATGAACAGTTAGAACAATGTGGGTAACCAACCTTGCCGTTTGTAAATTTAACTTTACTCCCTAATACAACACACTCTTTCGGTTTGTCTAACTCGGGATTGTCGTGGATGTTACCAATGATTTCAATTGAATTCCACCAAAATGAAATCTTGCCTGCCGACACCACATTTGACCATTTAATATAAAACGTGCCTAGTTTAAAAGTGATAACTCCAGAATAGTTATGCTTTGCCATCTTGACAATGTCGCCCTCAAAAACCCGCTTACCGTTTTTGTCGTGCAAACCAGTAAATTGTCCAACGGTGGCGTGGTCGACTTTGTGCGATGTAAATTGCACCCTTGCTGCATATTCTTGAAAACTTGTAATTATGGTTGCTTGATTCTTGTTTGAAATTCCAAACACACCCTCAACCCACTTGCCGTTGTCAATTTGCTTGCCTCGAAATAAGATTTCTCTATTCATTAGTTTTTCCCCCTTATAAACTCAACACCATCTTTGATGATGTGAAACTCGTCTGGTATTATTTCAACCTCTTGCCCATATACCTTGCCCCCGCGTGTTTTCTTGCCACAATGTTCACAAGTGACATGTGCATCGTTTACAAATGTGTCGTGCCATGCCTCGAACTTGATTAAATCACCGGCTTTTAATTCCGACAAAATCTGTTCCGCCGTTTCACCATATGCGGTGCAGTTGTACACGTTGTTAATTCGCGATGCGGTTTGCTTTGTTTCACGTCTTTTGACTTCCACCATAAATTTTGCGACCGTACCGCCGAATTCGTTGATATGTTGCTTGGGCGCATCTTTTAATTTGCCTTGCTTGATTATTAATGTTCCGCTCATATTCTTCCCCCTTTACATAAGTTTTCGCCGTTTAAATGGACAACACAGCAAGCCAGTACCTGCCGAGATAGACGCTTTATGCGTCCTCTCGGCAGGTACTGGCGGTGTCGTCTAACGGCGAAAACTTGATAGGGATAAATGACCTTTATGTACTGAATATATCTTGCCAAATTGAATTTTTTAGTTTTCATAATGTATAACTCCTAATTAAATTTTTTAGAAAATTTTTTAAGCGATTTCGTCCTCTATAACTCTTCCAGTTGTTTCAATAACTGGCTTTCCTCGATAGAACAACTTTTTGCCTTTGATACGGATAAAGTCCTCAACAGATTCTTCCGACTGTAAATCATGTTTGAATTCTTTTAATTTGATTTCAAGTTTTCTCGCTTTATAACTTGTTGCAAAGTAACGGTTCGGGTAATCGAATGGCATATCGCGCGGGATATATGACTTCATACTTTTACAATCAATATCCGCTCCGCCCGTTTCTTTGTTTCCTGTGTATTGGCTGTAATGGACTTGGAAAACGCCAATTTTGTTTATTCGCTTACTATGAAGGTTTAGAATCTTCATAGTAAGCGAATATTCTGGCAGTTTGTCGTTATCTATCAAGTCGTCCAGCTCATCAAACAACCTTTCCAATTTTCTAAGCAGACGCTTGGGTTCAAGCAACGTTTTAACACCGTGACAATTCCGCATACCTTGAATACTGTCGCGATAACCTTTGAATGATCGCGCAGAGTTTTGCTCCATGAGGACGAACAATGAACCATCACCCGTAAATTGATTAAACCAACGCGCTAGTTCTGTTAGGATGATAGATCCTTCGGAATCTCTAAAAGCTTGGATGTCCACCTTTGAACTACTTTCATCTAGACCAACTGCAACCGGCATCGGCAATTTCGCTTCTTGCAACAAGTGTTCTCCAAGTAGTTCGGCAGATTTGCGATGATCTTCATTGTCTGTGACCGTGACATTCGTTACGAGACATGGTAATAGGTGTGGCTTCTTTTTATAAGCATCGTTTGTTTCCTTAATTTCCAAATACTCGCGATACTCTTTTGATGGCAATTTCTGCCGCGTCTTTTTGACAGAATACAGCGCCGTGAATCGTTTGACGTATTTTTCAAGCATTGATGCTTTGTAAAAAAGTATGGCAAATCCAAGCAAGCTCTTACCCGTTCTATTCCCGCCGAAGTTCACCCAGAACCCCTTCATCGCTTGGGCAACCTCTTTCAACTTTTCACAAAGTTTTTGAAAGCGGAAAGTTCTTAGCACCTGGATAAACAAAAATCCAAGCCACGCCCCAGCAATCCCGATTGCGACGTACGAGGCTATCTCGAATACACCGTAAGCGCCGGAAATAGCGAAGATCATCGCAGTAAGCGTTGCCACAAACAACATAAGGGACCGCAGCAACCAGGTAACACCGTTTTTCTTAAATAACTTTTTGATACATCTGTACACGAACCAGCAAGCGAACATAAAACCAATTATTGTTATCGGTATAAGTACAAAACCCAACTCGAAAATCGAGGTAACCATTACCAATGAAATACCCGTCATCGCGACAACAGGTCTCAAACATTCGCCCAGATAATACAGTAGCGTCTTGCGTAACATCCTATTCCCCCTTTGGTGATGTTGAAAAATTCTTCCTTGCCCATTTATAAATTGCATATATTCCCGCAGCAATTCCAATCCATATACCTGTCGTCAATACAATCCCGACCATCCAACCTATTTCATCTAATCCCCACCCGACCAACAGTCGCCCCAAGTCAAAGCCGAAAAACAATATCGTTGTAATTGGATTGCGTACAAGATTGTCAAAGCCACTCACAAGCCCGACAATAACAAAGACAACTATTGCGTTCATCAAAATTGCAATTATTTTCATACCTTTTCTCCTTTCGTTTTTTTCTTGAATATTTGCTCGTTTTCTGTTACAATCCAGCCATGAGTCGTAAAACCAAAGATATTCTCGCTTGCATCGCTTTCATGGTATGTGGTCTTTTACCTTTTTTGTTATTGGGGCTCAACGTGCTAGTTAATTGGCTTTCCCACATCCAATCCCACAGGCTCGAAACTTCTGATGCTGAATTTTGGTCACATGTTGGATATGGATTGCGCTTTTACCTCTCACAACCATTCAACATAGTTCTTTATAGTTTTCAATTTGCTGTATTCATTGGTGGTCTTATGTTGCTCATCATTGTTAGTATCAAAAAGTCAAAACAGCAATTCAGTTTTTTTGTGCGTCGAGACCTTTTAATTTGTCTTGGTTTTATGCTTTACATTATCTCACTCGCCTTAATACTCCGTATTTTCGCATCTGCGCCATTTGGACGTGTGTTCGTGGAAATATTCACTCACATCATCCCTGCAATCTGGCGAACAAATATAGAGTTCTTTTCTAGGTTCGCAGAAGTTCAAGTTGTAATTTACCTACTTGTTTTCTTTGTCGCCTTTATATCTTTCTTTTTAGTGATATTTCGCAAACCAAAACACATTAAACCTACGGATACAATTAAATCCACGTCATTTCCCACCACCCCCAATTAGTTTTAATTTTGTATTGATAAACCCAAGTAGAACTAGTAATCCAATAGCCACTAAAACTATCAAGATTGTTCGCCAATTACCAAAAATCCATTGCCAAGCAAGTTCCAGCCACCTTATGTAAAATGCCGGTGGCGGCGGTATTGTTGGAGATGTTATTGGCGGAATAATGTTAATAGGATCGGAAACAACGGGAATTCTGTACCAGCCAAATTCACCATAAAAATCAAGATGAATAATATCGAAATCAAGGAAGATTGTATGCCTAGCCAAAAATGTATTATCACGGTACACGGAATCGAAAATTAAACCATAGTCCCTAACTTCTAACCAGTTCGCGAAACTATCTGTCCTTGCAAAACGGAACAAGAATAGCGTTTCATTGTTTCTAACTGCTTCTTGGTGCGAGCTTCTTAAATGTGGCAAGTCATAAAAGTTTACAAATAATCTGTTACTTGTTTCTCGATCTAGAACCTCTTGCATACCTGGCAAATTTGATGTTGGAAAATCTTCTGATACTACTTCATGTATCGGCGATAATGTATTTAACACACTTGGCGGTGTTCCCTGTGTCATCCTTTGCCACCAATTCATGCGTAAAACATCGTCAATGTTTCGAAAATTCAGACCTTCGTAACCATAATCAATATCAACTATATTGTGTCCACGATTGTAACCCGCATCTAATCTATGTTGATCAATCGTATCTGTAAATAGGTCTGCCGATATAGTCCGACCACTTGCTTGGATCGTACCATTATGAAAACTTCTGTCGTATTCAAAAATCCACCTTTCCAATGTGTTTGAATCAACATTAATCATTGGCATTTGACCAATATCACTACGCTCTATTTGATTTACGAAAAAAGAATAATGCAAAAATTCTTCTCTGTTTAATCTACTAGCCAAGTTAGAAGATCTTGGATTGAATGACCAATCCGCACTTATCAAGTCACTTCCGCCACCACGTCTATTAAGGTAAAGCCCATAATGTAATGAATTATTGCGCGTTGTCCGTTGTCCCATAACGTTCATCAATCTGTTATGCAATTCTCTGTAACTTGTAACAATCATGTCTTGCGTTTGGAATTCTTGCCACTCCGCTCGTATCCTTTGCAATCTTCCAAATTCTTCTAAAACTTCATTAGGTACAGAAAACCATACAGAATTTATTTGATGTTGATAACCTGTTCCTCTGTCACTTGTCATAGACCGCCACCAAGTAGAACGCACATCTAGTTCTAATGTGCGCAAGCCTTCCACGCGTTGTGATAGCGTAGATGGCGCAGTTGGTGTTGGACCCATTCTATTTGCAAAGCCCGTCATTATGTATGTTCGACCGATGTTAAAATCACGTGTGAGAAACGTTGGTCGTAAGGTAAATTCGGCACCAGAAATGCTGTAAATGCGTTCATGGGTGTTAAGGTGGTTCAATAATCGCGTGCGTTGTGCTGGGGTTAAATCCAATATGAATTTGTAAAACAAATGTGCGACATTCCCGGTGGAATGGTTTACAAATCGTAGATTAACTTTTTCATAGTTGGGCAATCCATCACCATCGACTCCGATTGCCATTTGAATGGTATTCTGTGGGGAATTTGGCACGATGCTAAATAAGCCAGGATTAAAGAAATAAACAAACAAGGAAAAATTACCACGATGCTCTGGATGGAAAGAGAACCCGTACTCGGCGAAATGCAACAATTGTATAGGTGCATTTGCTTGCGGTTGGTAATTGCGTATATCAAAACCACCTTCACCATCTGAATTAACCAATGTTGCACTTTGCAAATCATCCATGACGTAAGATGTGAGAAGGCTACTTTGTCCGCTCCAAGTGCTTGCAAATGCTGTCATTGGTCTAAATGTAGGAAGTGTCGCAAAACTACCCAAAGCAACTATTGTTGCCAAGATTAACACGGTGACAAATGTATAAAATTTCTTTGTTGTCATGTTATTTCTTCCTTTTCTTTTTCTTTTTGGATTTGCTATTTCCAGTCAAGTTTTTAACTGCATCCACAATAAGGACGGCAACAAGAATGACAATGAATAGAAAGCCAAGCCCCGAACCCACCATTATCCAATCTTCTGTGGTGAGATTTAAAAACCCGCCAGTTCTTTCAACATCGTCGTTATCTTCTGCGTTCGTGAGTTCATAAATCGCCCAAAAACTGGTATCCATAGGGATTTGTCTATCCACCACAAAACCCTGTGTATTAAACCACCGTGTAAATTCAAAGCCTTCTATCTGTGGCGGTGTCGGAACATCGTCTACGCCTAAAAAGCCTAGTGTTGCGGTTATCTGTGCCAACACAGCACCATCGAAACCATGAAACGTAATTGTGACCACGAAATGTGCATCCGACCGATTATATATCGCAAGAAAAACCGTATTTTGTGTAAGTGCTGTAAACAGATCATCGCCGGATACTGTTCGCCAATATAGGAAAAGATAAAGTGGAATACTTGGCGCCTCAATCGGTGTTATTGTCGTTCCTTCCGCAATTCTTTTAATCTCTAAAACATCACCATTCATGTCCAAGAATGTGATTGTGAAATATTGTTGAATTGGTGGCGGTTGTGGTACATACGACAACCCTTTTAACTGTGGATGTCCGCCATATCCAATCGCCCAAGACGTTGTAAGTGCATAAATATATGGATAAACGTCATTTCGATAATTATTTAAATTGTTTAGTAATTCATCATTTGCCGAAAGAGGTAAACCAAAAGCATTTTCAATTCGTGTGTTGTTTGTGCTTGCTACAATTTGCCCAGTCGTTTCTCCCTGCAATATACCACTATTGTAAACATTTAATACGGATACGTTATCCATGATGATTGTATCAACCTGTACACCTTCATTATTAACTACTGGAACCGATGTTGTGCCCTGCGCCCAACCCACTATTCCACCGACAAAGTTAGTGTGTGTCGCCAAACCGTTAACAGTAACATCACCACGATTATATCCATTAGCAATTACAGAGTGAAATTCACGCGGATGTCTCCACGATAAATTACCCGTAGCACGCCCAATAATTCCACCTACTTGTAAATCTCTTGGCGGCTCCCAGCCTGTAAGAATTAAATTTGCGGTGATATTGCCATAATTAGCAAAGTTGATTATTTCAACCCCACCATTCCATACGGTCAAAGTTGCACCAGATCGCGACCAGTTATTCATAGTAAGCCCAACAATTCCGCCAATATAAAGTTGCGAACCCGCAATAACCTCGCTTATATTTCCGCGATTAACAACATTATTAAGTACACTATCTGTTGCACCGCCAACAATCCCGCCAATATAAGCAAACGCTTGTTCTGTTGCTATTACGTTGATCCTTGCATGATTACTTGCGTTTGTTAGTGTACTGTGGCGCAATCTTCCGATAAGACCACCTACGACAATCTCACTTCGTGGCGCAACAATATTTGACAAATGACCAACCATGTGGACATTTTCAATTGTTGTGTTAGTTGCAGATGCCACGACCGCACCAACATTTTTTCGCCTGTGGTTTAATACAGAGTTGTGTGTACTTGTCCATTCGATAACATCCCCGCGTAAACTTAGGTCACGTATACTACCATTTACAATTCTGCCCAAAAAGCCAAATGCGACATAACTGTCAGTTCCAAGTCCAAAACCAAATTCTTGCCGGATTGTTTGTGGCAAGATTATTTCGTGACCACCGCCGTTAAAATGTCCACGAAAAGTATTGTGCCATCCGCCTATTACAACCCAATCACGACCGCGTAAGTCTATGTCATTGGTCACAAGAAAATGGGTACCTTCAAAGTTGGTCCAAATGCTTAAATCAATTTGCGGACCAGATGCTACAAACCCACCACCATTTACCTGTCTTGCAAGCCAAGCTAATTCACCAGCGTTATTGATTAAATAAGGATCATAATATGTCCCCGCTCCACCACCAAAAGAATCTGCAACAAATCCATCGTCTTGCCATGTTGTAAGAATTGAATCCTCTGTTGGATGGATACCAGCACAAGCAATAGAGGGTTGTCGCATATCGCCAACGGCGAAAATCATGAGTATTGCACTCATGGTAATTAAAGCGAAAATGAAAATGCCTTTTTTCATAAAGCCCCTTTTATATTGCCACCGGCGAACGTGTAATAAAGTAATTAGTTCTGTGACCACCCGAAGCATGCATAAACGGACAACGCCACCAAAGTGAACTATGAGATATTCTGTTTACTTCGTATCGGAACACTCCCAATGCTTCCTGCATGCCATCTTCTTCCATGTCTAGATACCAACTGTAAGTTATCGCGAAATATTGACCGTATTGGCAAAATACAAGGTTAAGATTATTTGCTTGCCATGAGTTGTTGCTTCTGATTACCCCGTAATCATTACAATGAACTTCAAAAAATGTAAGTTGGTCGTTTTCAATGCTTATCCAACCTCTATGCTCGATTCCGTGCCAACTACCAGACACGAAATGCTCCATAATGATGAAAGTACCGTCGAACATACCAGGTACAAATACAGAACCACCGCTTGGCATGTTGTCGAGTTTGTATTGAAGGTCGGCAAGAGCTGTTTCAATTTGATAAATTTTCGCATTAAGATATGCGATCAAGTCGGCATCAACTTCATTTTGATTTAATGCAATTTTTAATTGATCTTTATGATCCGCCAGTTCTGATTGAAGCCCGGCAAATTCTTTACGTAACTCATAGTAGTTGTCGCGATATTCGCAAACATATTCCGTCCCGCCATTGTTGTTTCTGTTGTCATCATCTCCTAGAAAGCGCGGCATGACGTATATTGCACCTATTACCACAACACCAATAATGACTAGCACTACAAAGATTCCAAGTGATTTTTTAACTGCTTTCATATTTCTCCTTTTTGTTTCGTGGCTTTGCCACCGGTGCAACGGCTTCGGATTGCCCGCCGGCTCCCTGTTTGGAGTTCATACCGGGTAGAGGCGCAACAGCGCGTGCCATGAACTCCAATTCGACTCCGTTACTTGCAAGAGGTTTATTTTTCAAGTCGACGCCTCTGTAAACGACTTCAACATTATGTAAAATGTTTCTTTGCCTCTTCGATTTTCTGCATCACTTCTTCAACCGTAATCCCGTAGTGCCATGCAAGGTACTCGTAATCAAGCCCACGATTAACAATATCTGTCCAAACTTTTGTATAATCTTTTGATGCAAGTTTTTTGTACTTTTCCGTCTGCATTAACTCAACGAGCGTCCACTTACTTTTACAGAGTTCAAATAACTCTAACTTTTCAAGTTGGTTTAATCGTGTACGGATTGTGCTGACACAAACAACCTTTTTCTTTCCTTGCCATCGCATTTTGATTTCAACTTTCAAACCATTTTTGACAGACTTTATAAGTCTTTCTGTCCGCTCACGTGTAAGTTCAACTCCATCGAAATTAACAACACTTGCCTCACGGATTGCACCGATTTGTAATTCTGTCCCTGCCTTCTTTTCTGTTAGATTTTCCATATTCCCCCTTTTGATTTGCCTTCCTGTTTGGCTTCCGCTTGGGGGTACGGTTAGCCAAACAAAAAGGACTTGGATAAATTCCAAGTCCTTTTCTAACGCCCTTGCGGACAATCAAAAATGTTCTTAGAGTTTATCTAAGAACATAGTGGCACAAACACATCCCAAATTTGAAAACTCATTTTGCCGTTTCAGTTTGATAAAGCAAGCAAGTATATTTTCACTTTCCCACCATCTTTTTTAGGCGCAGTATCAATAAACTTCCAACCCAGTTTTTCATAATAATCATCATGTTCCGTTATCAAATATAATTTTTCAAAGCCTAAATGCTTTGCAACGGACGAACAATGTTTAATTAGCGCGGTACCTATCCCACACCCACGCAATTCCTTTTCCACAAAAAGACATGCAAGCCACGGCCTTAAATTTTGACGAACACCCAAATCATTATTCCACAATGCAACCGTGCCAACTGGTGTATTATCTTTTAATGCTAAAAATGTCTGTGGAACACCATCCCGTGACAAGGCATGTTGTACTTGATATATTTGTCTTTCAAGTGTACTGCCGTTATCTTTTGACCATTCATTCCAAACCCATGTTGCAACCTGCTCTATATGTTCAGGATAATCTGCCAAATTCACTATTTTGACTTCCATGGACACTCCTATGTTTAAATAAGGGATTCAAACGGTTTAATTTTAAAACTCTTGCCCACGCCTGCAACGGTTGCATTATCGAAATTTACAAACTTGTTTGCTACACGTTTAATGTCATCATTGGTAACGCGGTTAATGGCTTCCAGGTATTCTTCAGTTGTTCTTATTTTATTAAACTCGGCAAGACTGGAAACATTTCGTCTGTTTAAACTGGAAACACTTTCGGCCAAAAACAATTCGCTGGACATACGCTGGTTACGTACCTTGGTTAACTCCTCGTCGGTTGCGCCGTCCTTTTTAAATCGTTCCAGTTCAGTTTTAATTGTTGCCAGAACTTTTTTGGTATTGTCCGGGGTGCAACTGAACCATATGTACATGTATCCCCCTATATCAAACAAATTGGCTCCACTTCCAATGTTGTACACAAGACCCAATTTTTCACGCACAGACAGGAACAGTCTACTAGACATCCCCCCGCCAATAATCTCACAAATATATGCCCACACATAACGGTCGTCATGTACGTTATTATTGGTTGGCAAAAAGATTGCAATATTGTGTTGCTCCACGTCTTTTATTTTTGTTGCAAAATTTTGCTTTGGTAAAAAAACTTGGTTCGCATCGGGGTTTTTAATTCTTGGCTTTGCCTTTGTTTTATAGTTGGGTAAGAAATATTTCTCCACCAACTTTTCTGCCTTATCCAATGTTATATCACCCGCAAAAGACACAATTGTTTTTTCGGCGATGTAATGCTTTTTTGTAAAGTTTAATACATCCTGCGGCTTGTATCCCTTTATCTGTTCCACTGTGCCTGCGATATCATGTCCCAATGGTGTGCCCACAAAAAATGAACTCTGTGCCAGATTAAACATGGCACGACGCGGATCATCATCACACATGTGGATTTCTTGGACAATAACCTCGGCCTCTTTGTAAAAATCCTCGTCACTGAATTGGTTGTTGAAATACATATCGGACAAGATGTCTACACAGTCCTCAACATTATTAATAATCCCGCGCGTATAATAACACGTTGCATCATTGGATGTGTACGCATTGATATCCACACCAAGACCATCTAACGTACTTGAAATGTCTTCTGCACTACGTGTCTTGGTTCCCTTAAACAACATATGTTCCACAAAGTGACTAAGACCATGTTCGTTTTCCAATTCATCGCGACTACCAACCGCGATATATACATTGGTCGAAACGCTTTTAAAGTTTGGCATGTTACGCACAATCAACCTAAGACCACAAGGATAAGTTTTAATTATATTTTCCATATCTAATATTCTATGCGATTTATATCAAAGAATCAATCTATTTCAACACATGACCCATCTTCCCACCACGGCTTGGCGCAACATGTTATGTAGCATACCTTAAATTAATTAAAGCTAACATAATGTGCAACACGCCAAACCCTCTTTAAACTATCACAAAATATATTTAAACCTTAATGCGATGGGGAGTCAAGAGGGGCCTCGCTAGCCCCTCTTGGGGTTTTTTGATGACCCAGGAATTATCCCACGCAGTGGGTAATTCCGAATTTATATTTTTCATTGGTGTCCAAGAAACCGTCTCAGACGGTTTCTTATT
>Ga0131853_10003001_pt1 | contig 30296 bp, 17 predicted proteins | sample TergutLab28metaG_FD_92764 | JGI IMG/M metagenome (GOLD analysis project Ga0131853, IMG submission 92764) | Labiotermes labralis P1 segment gut microbial communities from Petit-Saut dam, French Guiana - Lab288 P1 (version 2) (version 2) | ecosystem: Host-associated > Arthropoda: Insects >... | reverse complement strand
CTTCCCAACTACCTGCACCTTTCGAGCCCAACCCCACCATTCTACGCCCCCCCCCCTCCCTTCACAATGCCCTACTGAAAGTATGGAGGATATTTTGCCCCACCCTGTATAAGCAACATTCAGCTAGTTTCTGTTATATTATAGCCATAATCAGACTGGACACAGAACCATAAATAGGAAAAAAACTAAAATAAAATGCAATAAAAATATTAGGGGCGAGGTCTCTCTTACATTCTAGCGGAGTTATGTGGAATTGCACAATACACGGAAAAAATGTGGACGTTCCAGGATTTTGTAAAATTATGTGACTTGTAAATACCTGTTTGTTGCTTACAGATAAAGTTGCGTTTGAAATGTGAGTTTACATTATTCTTTATTTACACAAACTGGGAAATACAATGTAACCATCTGCCTAATTTGCCCGACTTCGGTTACTATATTTTCAAACTCGCCGTGAGCACATTTTCTTCTCAGGGTATACATGGGGATAGAAAGCCGCTCTCCTCGCAACTCTTTTCTCGCTGAAATCTCGCAACTGACTGACTCTATTGGCACGTTCGTTTTTTCTACATATCCCTCCCCCTTGTCAAAGAAATAAGCCACTACAGGAAAAACCCAGTAAAAACATTCCCACGAACAACGAACACCTGCGTACAGCTGGCCACAGTTATAAACGAAAGAATACAAACCTTATATGGAAAAGAGGCGAGTCAGCACTCTACCAATATAGCCTGGCAGCTGCACGTGTGGATAGCATGCAAATCAAAATAAACATTACACTTTCCTTTAAATATAAACAAGCCAATGCCAGACGACCAGTTTATCTTCTCATCTTTTTGATTGCCTAGTTCGAGATTTGAACTACGTACCTTGGCCGGTTATAACATGGGATCAAAACTTCAAGCACTTCATCACAAACATGTAGTCTTTGGAAGCATTTCTGAAGCCCATTAGACTTAAAATACCCCAGTTCATACAGCGAAGTTTGAAGGATTACGAATGAATAAATTTCTGTGTGAATTATAGTGCGGCTGAGAATCCGAACGCTTCAAATTTGCGCAATACAATCTCAAATTTTCTTAATTTTATCACATTTTTGTGAACATAAGAAAAAACATTTTATACAGAATTTACACAACCTCTTGACATCTACATCACTCCAAAATTCACACGTCTAATTTCAGTGGTTCGTTTGCTATGAAACCGAGAATTGTCATGGCCTGCAGCAGAGTTCCAAACTCAAATATTAGGCGTGCCAAACTGATAAATTCGAAAATTAACGCGGACCGACCATCAATGTAAGCAACAAAAAGCTTAAGTATTTTCATTAAAAATCATTACACCATTAAGAATAAGCCATACGTTTAATAACAAAATGAAAGTAAAATTATTGAATTTAAAGCTTCATTACATTATAATTTCTTTGCTGACGCATGAAATACGTCACCATAAAGGTACTGCAAACCTTTTTGAAGTTTATTGCCTGAGCTGAAATATTTCAAATTAATAAGTATAAAAACCCTTCTTGACACACAACCTTTCGATCGCAGGTCAATTCATGTGGGATTTGTGGTGCACAAAAAGGCACTTCGACAGATGTTTTCCGAGTATTTCCGTTTTCTCTGTTAGTATTCTACCACCAATGTTTCATACTCATTAACTCGTCTATCACCGATGCTAGAGGATTAAACTTCAGCAACTGACAGCGTTTTTAAAGAGTACACATTTTAAAAATTAGTGACCAGGACCAGATTCTATAACTGAAATTAGATCAGAGAGAGGACTGCATAATATGAACTGGAGAGCCGAGCGTTTTGAGACCCGTGTCCTGTAGATACCACGCGATAAGTGTGACGGATATTCCACTGAAGGCTGTCCAATAAAAGCTGCACATTTGTAGGTACAAGTATGTCTCTCATGATCTCAAGTTAGTAGTGTCGCACCCACCAAACACGTTCGCGTGACTAGTATCTTCTTATTATAGGCAGTAAAATATTAAAGGCATACAGGATGGATGGGGTCCAGTCATCACGTCTTTACAGACCTATACGTAATTCCACAGTATTCGTCAGTTGGTCTAAACTTCACAAAGGCGACAAGACACAGGTGACAGTTCCATACGCCTAAACTAAGCGTGTGCATATCCCGGACGCCAGGTCGCCCGGGCGACGAAATTTCTTCCGGTGGTTCCTTATATGCATCTGACTACATGTCACCCTTCTGGCGCCTAGAATTTTAAAGGGGATCCTAGATCTTTTATTTAAAAAAAAATTGTGGATTTCTGGCCTAAACCTATAAGGAAGAAAGCAGGCTCATATAATCCATACACATTTATTTCTTTTGGTGTTTTATTTAACAACGCTGAGAATTGCTAAGGTTATTCTATATCTTCGGTGATGGACGAAAGGATGAGTATGGAGCATGGGTAGAATGATGACAGTGGGAAGCCGGGGTTCTTGGAGATTAATATGTCGCAGAGACACTTTGTTCATCACAAATCTCCCGCGGCCTGACCTGGGATATTATGTGGGCCTCGGTGGTGACAGGCAGTGGGCTAACCGCCTGAGACATGCCACGGCCCAAGCTTTCATCTATGTCCGGAACAAGATACGAATATTTCATCGGCTATGAAGTGAAAAAAAAAAGGTCTATTCAGAGTTTATGACAATAAAATATAGTTGTGATTTTTCATAGTACACTAAAGTGAGGCCATAAATCAAGAAATACCCTAGTAAATTCTGATTTTAATGTCCGCTATTAACCGACTCAATTGTGCAAGGTTCTCCTATTGGGGACGGGGTTTGGATATTTACTCGGCTAATAAAAGAATTCCCTGTTCTTATGAAATCCAAAGGTCCGTTACCCTCTTCAAAAACTCATATAATCGGAAACTATCTGGAGCCACTTGAATGTAGTCGAAATATTCACACCAATATCTTCGAGATGTGATGAAATATTAAATCCCATTTACACCTACGTCTAGGAAGTGCCCTTTTCCTTTTACGTTCTCATATCGGAATAATGTGAAAGCTACTCAATTATTATACCAACTACTGCACATAAAAAAATTTATAAAATTTACTCATTAAAACATTAAAAACGCTAAGACATGTTTCGGTCCTAGGACCATCATCAGGGAGCCATATCGTCCTTGCTAAAGTCACACTATAAAAAGTCACATTAATTTCGCTGTACCAATTGGGTATTGTGGCAGCATGTCGTGTTGTGTAATATTATGTTGCGAAGAGTGTCCTGCTACGGATGTGCATTCTGTGCTTCGTTGCGTGATAATGGTCCTAGGACCGAAACATGTCGGAGCGTTTTTAATGTTTTAATGTGCCAATTTTATATATGTGCAGTAGTTGGTATAATAATTGAGTAACTCAACAACATGCACGGTGTAACAACGAAAATGTGAAAGCCGTACTTATTTGCCCAGGATCCTCTTATCCATAAACAACACAATCCTAATTTAAAATACTCAATTTTTGCAGTAGCCCAGTTACAAATCCCATGGAGTGCCCTGGTCCGTCATGAGCCACTTTTTTGCACATACCAGTTATGACAATTAAATAACTCGACAGGATATGCAAAAATAGACAGGAAATGAACATATCTTCTAGCACTGAGGCGAATTTAGATCTTTGAATCCTGGGCCCTTTTTAATCCACTGGACAGGTCGCATGTTCAGGTGTTCACAACTGCAGAACCGGTGAGGAGTGGCATTACTAATTACCACGGTCCGCAAATATCTGTTATTATATTTCTTTGAAGAATTTATTATTTATATCTGCGTTCATTTTTTCCGTGTTAAATATATCGGTCACAATATCAAATCTGGGCTCGGTCGAAATGCTTTGAAATTTTGGTATTTTTAATCTTCCGTGCGACAAACTGCACGAAAAATTTCACTTATCCACATGTACAGTAGGGGACTGCAACAAGTTTCGGCTATTTATTACAGCCATCTTCAGGGAGCACTGGCATACAAAGGATAATTTGCAATTACTGACTTACAAACAATACTTTGTACACAATTTTTTACATATAGGCTATATCTATCTACGAGGTATCTACCTACTTTCCCCTCCACCTACCTACCTACCTACCTTTGTTGTAAACCAGTATTCAAAATTAGAGTTGACAGCGTAATTGGCATATATTATCTACGACAAATTACGTTCCCTATTAACGTACAGTCAGTCATGTTCTCCTCATACGGAATTTAAATTAATTGCCACATCGTTCCAAAAAATGCAAAAGTAGGAACTGGGTCCGTGGTTATCGTCTGTCTGTTTACCACCGTTTAAGAAACAGGTGTGCGGCCCTGTAAGGTATTTCTGCTACATAACCATTCTTTCATATAATAAAGTCTATTCGCCTCCCATAAATCCAACCCTTCGCCCGTACCTCGGGGTGTCGTAGGTTCGTACTCTACTCTACCCTGGGTCACGCGGGAGGCAGTAACAGGTGTGGAGTTTATACCCTGTTGGGAGTGGCTACGACACACGCTGGCTAACGGGGCACTGGTCTACCCAAGCCAAGGTGGAAGGTACCGTGCCGAGAGCTGCATGGCACTGGGGTAGAGAAAGCAGTGTCGTTAACGATCCCCTTGGGGAACCAGTCCGACCCCCATCGTATGTCATCCTTCCGTCCGCGTGGGGCCCCGTGAACGGTGACCTTATGTTTTTCCCCACTTTCTAGGAGGGCTCTTTTTGGGGGGCTCTGGCAGACATAAATGAAGAGATAGACCAGTGGCTCTGGAGACGGAATATCTCTCTCCATAGGGACCCTGTTGGGGAACCTGAAGGGAGGGCTCCCTTGCTGGGGACCCTCAACAATAGGTAGAAAAGTCTCTGGAGACGGGCATCTCTTTCCATAGGGGCTCCGCTGGGGAGCATGGAAGGGGGCTCATCTACCAGGGACTTTGAGAGATGGATGAAGGGAGCTCTAAGAATGGAACGTCTATCTCTGAAGAGGCTCAGTGCGGAGGGCCTCTATGGAGGGCTCATTTACTGGGGACCCTGGAAGATATGTGAAGAAAGGCTCCGGAATCGGGCATCTCTCTCCATAGGGGCCCCTTTACGTCCGCGGGGAACCTGGAATCAGGAGGGGGGATGTATACCGGGGACTTTGAATGATGATTGAAGGAGGGCTCTAGGAACGGGGCATCTCTGTCCGAGGGGACTCCATGAGGGGGACCTAGAGGGAGGGTTCCCTTACTGGGGACCCCGAGAGATATGTTAAGGGTCTGGAAAGGGCGTCTGTTTCCTTAGGGGCCCCGCTTTTGGGGAACATGGAGGGACGCTCTTTTCTTAGGGCCTTTGAGATCAAGAGATATGTACAAAAGCCCTGTAAGCGGGTATCTCTATCTGTACGGGCTCCGTTGGGGAACCTGAATGGGATTCGCTGGCCGGGACTTTTTGAGTGAAAAGGGAAGAATATCTGGGTTCGTTTCTTGGACTCAGAGGACATTAAGACTTTAAGTCTGGGGGCCATCTGGAACTCTGGTAAAGGGAGAGGGCTCTCCTGAGCTGATATCAGATTATGGGGCACAAAGGGCCCATCTATAAGGCCTAAGTGCATCGGGACCGTGATGGCTCGAACCCAATGCTTATCAAACAAACAATCAATCAACCGAGTCTACTCGCTCTGCATTCCATATATATACGTACATGCATGCTCGTAGCTGTAATAAAAATTCTACTCACCCTTAATACGGGCGGCTTTGTAGGCCAAAAACAACAGCAACCGACAAGCAAACATTTCGAAGAAAATCTGTCACCACATGCAAAGTCGTGGGAGTTACTACGGCTTATTTCCCATAAATCGTAACTCGTCCTTTGCTCCCCTACAATTCTCGGTTCAAAGGGCTGCAAAGATATGACCCACATCACGGTAAGAATTTCCTCTTCGTGATTTTATTACGTTGGAGGAGTTACAGGGAATTTACTATCCTCTGAAAGTTTTTTCTACACAGCCCAAATCCCTTCTTCAATTCGACAGAGTGATACCCCAGAAGAAACGAAAGGATTTCGCCTCAAATCTCACCGTATGAAAGGGACAAGCTGACGTGAAACTCGCGTTGATGGAGTTGGGGTTACTCGCAAGAGCGAGGGAAGGTAAAATATTCATTATGCGGTCTATTGCTGCATGTCAGGTAACGCAGGGAGAAGGAGATTTGCCAGTAGAAAGGGAAGCAGACAGCAATTCCTAAGAAGTGCAAATGCTTCAGTATTTAGTGTTACTCAGCATGACTGAGGAAAATCTGTTAAGTGCCTTTGGCTCAAAAATAATTTACTGTTTGTTCACTCTATTGTTTCCAGTTTTGTAGCGATGTTGGATTAATTACTGATTAAGATTCGATAAAAGTAACGCGGGTAATGATCGTGATTACGCACGGCCTTCACTTATTTCCATTTTAATCCTTGACTTCCTCAGTAGCCCAGGCTGTAAGCCCTAGAAACAAATTGCAGAGTGATTAGTGATCAATTAATTGTAAAGGAAGTGGAAGAAAGCGATTGTGACATAATCTGTGGTACTATTCCGACAATGGCTTCTAGGGTCTCAGGAAAACTTCAGCATTCCTCACCCAGAATAGCCAGTCTCCGAGCTGGGATTTGAACTCAGCATCGCCTAAGTAAGAATCAGCAGTGCAACCAAGTCGACAGCGACGTTTATATTAACCACATGACTTTCGAACCTTCAATTTAAGGATTTGGTTTTCAAAAATAAGATTCTTCTTTTTCTCGCTTTCCTTAGTGAATTTTTGCTACTTTCAGGAAGTCAACTCCCTAAATTCACCGTCTGCCATTGAGTTAATCATCGCCAGTCCATGCAGCGGAGATCACGTACAGATGATAAAAGTAGCTCAACTAGTAAAGAAACTCACTGGTGTCATGGAATCCGAAAGATTATTATCGTGTTCAAAAAGCCCCTCATTTGTCCCTAAACTCAGAGAAATTAATCCATTCCACACTTACTCCATTTCTGTAAGACCAGTATCAATATTATCATCCCACCTAAACGTGCGCATCCCAATAAACTTCTTTCATATTTTCCAAGTAAAATTTTATACGCATTTCTTATATCCCCCCGCACACGCCATAATCTTTTGGCCATCACATTCCTCTTGACCTATAAATATTTAACTCCATAATATTCAGTACAGAGTAAAAATTATGTAGCTCCTCATTACACAGTTTTTCCAGTGGCGCCTTCGATAAAATCCCCCTAATTATTGTTTCTTTTTTACAGGAGAAGGGAAGACAAAATTTCTGAACTCAGTGTAGTCCAGCATTAAGCCACGTGCAGTCAAGACCTGTTTTGACCCTATTCGTAACTTAAATCTGTGAGAACGGCCTGTTACTCTAGAATGTGTGCATTACAGTATCAATCAGTAGGTTGACATTGGTCGATTAAATAAAGGCATAAGTAAAATGTCCTTGTCGTTACGGGGAATAAGAAGGGAAGATACAAGAGTTGAGTTTCAGGTGAAACCCAATCGCAAGGAGTAGGATGTCATAAAGCTTTCAAACTCCATGTCATTCCAAAAAAGTAAACGACCAAGGCCGGATCGAACCAGTCAGAGACTGGAGGGTGTAGAAGGACAGATTGATTCATCTCCTCTTTCTGTATCTCCGAAGAGAAAGCAACAGAGAACTTACTGACGAAGCTGATTAACATAGGCCAAATATTCAAGGTTAAATTGTTCCATTGTCTAACAAGTGACCAAGGAATATGAATGGCTGAGATAAATTTTATTAAAATATAACCAACTAATTGCACAAATGTATAATTCTAAAATATCATTTATCTTTTATTCTATTATCTTATTCATACCTTCTTACTATCAGCATTAGATATAGGAGAGTATGTGACGTATTGAGTAGCTGAGCGACTACCAGTTTAACAGAAGGATTCTGCTGCATGGTGGTTATAGGTCATGTAATGTCTAATATGGTATGAGGTAGGCACGAAAACCGTTGTGAAATAGTATTAACCCAATATTTCCTTCGAAACGCCGAGGAAAAGAGCAAAAAATTTCGATCCCGGTATGCGACTCCTGAAGTACTCACGGTAGCATGGTTGAGGAATCCGTTCGTCTGGGATGTGATCCCGCTTCGCTGACCAATCGGTTCTCGACGTTTAGAAAGAAAAGACTGCCCTTAAGTAGAGAGGTCTAAAGATCCTACCTCTAGACCCCTGAAGATGAAGGTACTACGTTTCTCTAAAACGTCGAGAATAGAATGGTCAGTGACGCGGGGTCACATCCCGGAATAACGAAATTTTCAATTGTGGTAACAGTCGTCCAGCTTGAAAATCGATCATGCCATCTCCCAAATAAAAATTATGTAATGATAGCCATTAAAAATATAATTATATTCTAAAGTTCCAGTATTATCTTGCAATTACCTACGTACCAACTAAATTTCTAGAAGATTTCTATGCATCTGCTACTTTGTTGGTAGGTAATATATAAGTGAAACGTCAGTCTACAATGTATTATATTCCCGTTATTTTAATCCTTGAGTTTAGTAATAATCGTACTATTAAGGTTAAATCAGACAGCAACAGTTTGTGTTTGAAAGTTTTGACAGTTTGCTGATCACTGGGTATTACCAGATAGTCCCACTATCGCTCTATTACCGATGAAGTGGCAACATCAGGAGCCCCATTTGAAACTTTCAAGAGTAGGGATGACCCTTCAGCGTAGTTGCTGGGGACAATATTTTGTTTCCCCTCACAAAGAGTAATTAATTTAGATATTCTGCTCCAGTCATTATGCATATTCTGCACAGTGAACACAACGACGAACAATTTCCGGGAATACAATTTGTCAACTAAGACCTCAGAGGAGATCAGACCATAAGTTTTCCGGGCTGGTCTTAAGTTCGATACAGGCTGAATCCAGTGCAATAATTATAGTAAACTAATAACATTCTCTTCCTCTCCGCATTGGGGGACATCTTTGCTTTTCCATGTTCCTCCTAAATCCCCACAATATTCAGAATCCCAATCCAAACCATGCTAACCCACTTATCTCCGTGTAGTAAAACGGCACATATATTTGTGATTTTAGGTTTCCGCAGCAATGTAAATGATATCTGCATTCTTCTAGGATTTTACGCAGCGTAGTGTGGTAATTCCTTATCGACGTTTCGGGACAACCTATCGGGCCCACCTTCAAAGGTCAATAAGTCCGAGAATAATGCTGGGAACTGCATTCTTCTTGGACCTCTTGACTACATTTTTCTTGGACTGGACTTCTTTATTTTGAAGTTGGGACTCTTGATACACCAACTAAGTGCACAGTGATATACAGCACTACAGGACAGCAAAGGCCAAACAACCACAACTAGTTCACATCGTCGAAGAATGTAAAATGTACTGCTGCTCCTCAGTAAAGTGTATTCGTCAAAAACTAATAATTTGGTAAATTTGTGTTAGCCAGAGGAACATGTTCCCCAAATTATAAGCTTTATTGGGGTGACACATCCCGCTGGGATGCATGAATAGACAAACAGATGGACGGCCAATTACAACCACATTCTGAGACATATTTTATTGTCCATAACGTGTTACATGTTTCGGCTTTTCCATAAAGCCTTCATTAGCACTGGCTTTAAATTGTAAGAAAAAAAATACGTGCATTTTACAGAACAGTCATAATTAAAAAGGAGACTAAGATCTCGATTTTCCAGATATTCAAAATACGTGTTCTATATGGGGCACAACTGCGTTAAAATTAAATATCCAATTACGTATCACAACAATATATTAAAATCGTGTTGTCTTTTGAGGTAACATTTCTACTATTACAAAAGACTTCAGGGCTAACTTCCTCCTTGAAGAATAACTGCACTGAAATTAGGAGAAAAAGTGTAGCAGGCTACTGGAAACGGTGAGATATGTAACCGAAAACGGTTACATAGGCCACTATGTTTAAATATACAATATATATAAGTAAATTTTAAATAAAATATAGATTACGTTTATTTTGATTTTAGTTATTACTATTGCCAGGCCGGAATGTTTATCAGGGTAAATCTTAAGGCGTCAGTTTATTTATAATCTACTGTTAGTGTGAGGGGCTGTTAACTGTAAATATATGTATAAACAAAGGGGATATTGAACGTTTTGAAATGTGTAAAGGACAACCAACCAAAATTAAAAACCGCGAGACGAAACATTTACCTACATGTACATAGGTAGTGGAGGAGATGTACACACTGGCGTTTTGAGAAGGAACGACTGAAGATCACGCATGTTAGTGAAGTACTGGGGAAGTACCCGTTTAGATACGTTTGTTCTGCGTCATAACGACAAAGATTTTATTCGGAAAGACGGTAAGTTTATCGTGTAAATATCTTTCTTCGTCTCTCCATAAATGTAAAACCTCTCGATGGCATTGATGTGTGGGCATGGTTAATTGTGTGTAGTATTTTCATGGTGTAAATAGTTCCTATCAGGTGCCCGTTCTTAAAAAAGACTCTGGGCAATTTCAGAGTTATGTTTGTAATTATGAAACAAATTTAGGTGTTCGCAAAACCCGGTCATTTTTTTTCGGCTAGAATTGCCTAATTTTTTTGAACACCCGTGGCACATTGAAAGACTCCGTTACCTACATATTTATTAGGGCGGTTTTGACGTTTTCTTTGTTAGATTCAATTCCATAAAATTATTAATTTTGAATTCAATGACTAGATCAGCGTGTTTAAAAAAACTGTTTTATAAATTTTGTCTCTTTCTTAACGTACGCAAATACATGCCTTCTTTTCTTTCCTTTTCCTCCTGTGATAATATGTTAGTTGCTTTTCAATAATGGAGTTTATAACTCTGACATGGGAGCAGGTGCGTATAATATTCTATATCATGACAGTTTCCTTTTCTTTTTCGTGGGGGCTTAGAGGGTACGCATTCATGCCATTTACTGAATTCGTAAAACCAGCACGTGTACGCTCAGGACGGCGACAGGATTATTGTGCCATGATAATATCCATGGTAATCTCTTGTCTAGCAAGAGACAAATCGATGTCATTTGGTCAACGGTTTACAGTAATTTCTAAAATCTTCTCTTTGTTGTTCGCTTCTTGTTTTGTTTTTAAAAAGTGTGTGGGTTTTCTCTTATATTTCATGCCCGTGTCTGATGATGGCTTTATATAAAAACCGAAACATGTAGCACGTAATGGAAAATAAAAAAAACCGCCTAAGACGAATGTAAGTACGGCCCATCTGTTTGTCTAGTAGAAGCTTTGTTTGTGGCTAGGTTTCTGTGTTTTTTTAACAAACCTGTGACAGAACATCATTCGGAATGAAGTCTGTGAAGTCTAAATACAGGTCATATTTGTCTGATAAACATTTAAAGTCACTTTTCGTTACAGGTAGCACATATCCTAGTAATTAACCAATTTGATGCAAAAATGTTGTTTTATAATAAGTTTATTATATGGCTCTAAATGTTTCGAGCACTATATGCTCATCAACAGAAGGTCAAAATTGTATTATATAGCATCTGGTATCATCACGCCTGTAGGTGGTCGTCCGGTGCACAGGTTGATAGAGGGAAAAAAGGTAGCACAATGTTTGAACCCGCATTTAGACTTAATTGTTATCAGATAAGAATCAATTCCACTCCTCCAAATGACAGCTACAATTAACGTACGGTGCTGGGAAGTTTAAAAATCTACTCTTAACCGTTCATTCTTGTAATGACATAACTTTTATACATTGTGTGAATACCATTATGAAATTTGGTTAAGAAGACTAACTACCTAGTTTACGTTTTACCACGAGCTATGGCAGACCGTACTTGTACGAGATTTAATGACTCCTTCTAGGACAGCGTTTCTCAACCGCCGGGCCGCGGCCCAGTACCGGGCCCAGGCATCAATTATACCGAGCCGCGAGAGATTCTCCTGGAAATGATAACTAATTTAAATGTAATTTTATATTTGTCAACATGCCACACCGTACACACACATAATTGTACTAATAGTCTTTATGATTATGCCATAATTAATTATTAATACTTATGTTAGTTTAATGTATGAACTTAAAAAAAATTGGGAAGGTATTTACGAGTAAATCTGTTGGGACCGGGCCCTCGTCGTATGAAAAAAGAATTTACCGGGCCGCGGTCTCACAAAGGTTGAGAAACACTGCTTCTAGGATATCAGAATGCCATCTCTGTGGCTACTTATTTACATGTCAGATAAAACTAATTATGAAACCTGCTTGGCAAACGATATAATTTGGTGAAACATATAAGAATGAAGGAATTGGTGTTGGGGTGATCTGGCCTTCGAGTCGTACAGTACATGAACATTCGGTCCGCTAATGGGAAAGTCTGGAGACTGTTGATCTATTTCCGTAACATATTTTATAAGCCTAGCTCAGTGGTTCATTAGTAATCGTAAACAAACCAGTAGGCCAAGAACAATTTCGCACGGCCACTATGTTGTTACTGTAAATATACAAAGTAATGTATTAACAAGCCAGCTATAACGTAATAATAAGAGGCGTTCGTGTAACCAACGTTGCTTTTGAAAAGCAATAAATATTACACATTCTCAGTGTGTGCATGTAGCCTTAATTATCCAGCATGCAAAGCGCATGCGCACTATTACACTGTCATCGGTGGCCTGTCCGGATATACTACATTTTTCCACAATATCTCGTAAAATTCGCGGCTTTCAGAAAAAGATTTATTGAACATAAAATTTGTGAATCTTATGTTTATTGGACCGTGCATTATCTTGATAGTTGAATGAAGAGAGACCAACTTGATGTCACTTGCTTTATTATTTAATGCTCAACATGTTTTGGATGTTAATACATCCATCCTCAGGAGCTTGCGACTTATTTGTTGAGTTATTTCATGGGCTGTATTGTTCTGGTTCGATGTGTGTTGGTGTTACGTTGTGGTTTGGCTGGTGTGGTATCCATACGGATACCACACCACACCAGCCCAGCCAAACCACAACGTAACACCAACACACATCGAACCACAGCAATACAACCCGTGAAATAATTCAACAAATAATTCGCAAGCTCCTGAGAATGGATGTATTAACATCCGAAACATGTTGAGCATTAAATAATGAAATAAAAAAGCAAGTGACATCAAGATGGTCTCTCTTTATTCAACTATAAAATTTGTGATTTGATTTTCTTTACTACTTATGTTTGAAACACTTTTCATTATAAGAAGAATTCAGCGAGATACTGTCATAAAAGTACCTAAGTCTTCAAGTAAAGTAGCCGTTATTCTTGTCAGATTTTAATGAAAATATTTTTTTTCGACAAAGTTGCGAAAAATGCTCAACTATCAATTTTCATGAAAATTCGTCCATTGGGAGCTGAGTTGTTCCATGCGGATGGACAGACAGACAGACAGACATGACGGAACTAACAGTTGCTTTTCGCTATTTTGCCAACGCGCCTAATAATGCTGCTTCCCCCCCCCCCCACAGGTCTGTTAAACACAACCCTTTAGGACAATACAGTTCGTGTGGCTACTACCTCATAATATCGCACATCTGTCATGTTTTTCTATTATTTAATGCAAGAGGTTAAAGAAAGTAGGATTTTTTTACGTCATATATCATAATGTGCATAAAAAGTGTCATGACATTCGGCCAACTGTTTCACCCTTTCTAAAGTTGGTAATCTGCTAAAAATGCCCCCCCCCCCCAGGTTTTCCTCCTGTGCCTACCATGCGTAGGTTACATAACGTGTTACTAATTTGTAGCCATAACTTATACCCTATATCCTTTAGTAGTGGGTTACATATACAATAAAACACCTGTAAAGTTGGCCACCGTAAGTCGGCTAGTTGTTACAGCTGGCCTCACTTTTTATGGTACCGGTACTTTTCTATGGCATGATACAGATACTATGGTTTTTCAGTTGACCTTGGAATTGGACTGCGCTCGGGAAGGCCGACGGTCTGTTGTTTGTGGGTAGTAACCGATGTATTCTAGTTAAAAATACATAGGGTTGATGTACAGTCGTGTTTTAGGTGCTTGTGATAATAACAGTTGTTTTCTGTAGTGTTGTACGTGATTATAATTGTGCATAAATTTGATATGAGCCTTGTTATAAACGAAAAGAAAAAAACTGGGTCATGCAGTGATAGAGGCTTATGTTTTTGAAAGGATCAATATATTCTCCCCCGACCGTCGTCGCAAGTGTTAGGAGACCCTACCCACGCCGTGCAGGTCAGCTGCTGTCTCTTGAATAAGACGCATTAAATGGTCGTTACTCCGACACTTGGCCACCTGTGCATCGGAAATCTTGCCCACAGTTATCACTCTGAGTGCTACGCTTTATGTATAAATTCAACCTCCCTATGTTGGGAGACATGAAGCGTTGTGTATTTCTGATGTAATGAGTATGGGCTGAAATCCGCATTCATTAACAATACTACTTGTTGCCCACTCAAACTCTATCCTTTCTCCACAAATATGGGCAACAGATGGGAATTTCCTAGTGGAAATTAACCCATTACTGTAGCTGAAGTCTCTATTCATTGAAAGAGTTATATACCAGGTTTCCAACTAAATCACTATACATCTGCACATTGGTAGTGCAATTTTGTAGTAAAAAAACACACAAAACAAAATCGGAAAGCCATGTTGCGTGTTGACAAAGCAAAAAGTCACTAAGTGACAAAAGTGAGGAACAACGTAACGGTGAAATCCCTTCAATCAAATCTAAAATATGAAGTTCAAACTTGAGACCAGAAAATCATACAAGTAAAAAAGGTAACGTTTACCATGAAGGCACAGAGAGGGAAGAGAAGTACATCTCCATTCTTTCGCTAACCTCGGCGCTACATACAGATGGGTGGTCAAGGCCATGCCCCGGCACCTTTATCACCGGTAAAGCGACCCGGTACCCATTGTACGGGGGGGGGGGTTGGGCCCCCAGGGCCATCCTGGACGTGTGCGGAAAATTTCGGGGCCAACGGGGATTCGGTCCCCCGATCGTCCAGACCGTAGCGTAGTCGCTATACCGACCACGCTATCCTGGCCCACCTACGGAACCATACGAATTTCAAAATCGCGATGTCACCACTAAGACAATCGCTGAAGCTGAAAAGACAGTCTGAGTGTAACAAATCAGTATCAGTTGTAACACACAAGTTGATAGTAAAGTACTGCTGGGGAATAGATTTTATGAGAAACGACTGTGCAATGCTTCAACGAGCGGGATTTAATAACTTTACTTACGCCATGGAGAAGAGTCCTTCTTCAGAAGCTAACCGGTTCTCAAGAAATTCCTCGCATTTTATGGAAACCGGAGGTTCATTGCTGCACTTACAAGTGGCCGCCACCTGTCCCTGTCCTGCGCCTTGTCGATCCAGTCCATGCCCACCACCCCACTTCCTGAAGATCCATCTACGCTTGGGCATTCGAAGTGGCCTCTTTCCCTCAGGTGTCCCCACCAAAATCCTGTATGCACCTCTCCTCTCCCCCATACGTGCTACATGCACCGCCTTTCATTCTTCTCGGTTTGATAGCCCAAATAATAATTGGTGAGGAGTACATATAATTACGTTCCTCATTCTGTAGTTTTCTCCACTTCCCCGCTGCCTCGTCCCGGGATTTAATAACAATGAGGAAGAAAATGAATACGAGGAAGATAGTGTACTAAGCCAAATGGTAATCTAGGTTCAGAATGAGGTATCAGGGACGAAACTCGGGCAGGACATAAGACTGTCCCGATGGTTTTCCTCAGTCACTCTTAGCAAATATGGGTACAACGGCAAAGGTAAAGCAGTCCCATTAAAGGCCTGGACAGGCCCAGAGGGTTCCAGGAAGTTAAGGTTCCCATATTTCGTGACAACGGCACAGGATGATGGTAGGTTGTCAGCCTTACGCACCGGCCGCCTTTACCCCCAGGAAATAATCCTGGTACTAATTTCCGTTCGAGGCTGAGTCAACTCCAGGGCCATAATGCGATCGGATGGATTTTATGTCAATGAAAAATCCACTGACACCAGCTGGGATCAAACCAGCGACCTTCCGATGTGTAGCACAGCACCTTAACCACTGTGCTACCGCGGTCCCCCACGGATACAATGATGTCTCAAATTACGAGACCTCTACTCCCTCCTACATCCTTCTCAATTATAATTCATCCTACCGTTCCACGCTATAGTTACAGCCTGTGCTACCGACAACGTCCTTGCACAAGACATGAACAAATTCAACTCGCAGCAGGCTTTTAAGTCGAGTTCAGTCATTTACCTAAACAACCAGACCTTGTGCAGGAATTAAAAGTAAAGGCCAGCAGTAGAGGCTCTGTGTTTTCTGCCACCCCAGGCAAATAAATTCCCCTTTCACATTTTGTTACGGTTTTTACCCATACTTGCCTGCATTTTGCATCAGTTCTTTTTAGACAGCTCCAAATTTACAAAAATAAAACGAAGGAAATTTGCAGTTAGTGAAATAAAAGAAATTCCATCTGGTACACTCGCGTAACTTTAACAAAAACAACTACGAATATTTATGGTTGAACCGTATACTATGTGGAAAAACGTACAGTTACTGTGACTAAAATTCCGCCCTTCGAAATGTGCCGTCCCAGGTATGTGCTGGTGCCGAGAGCCAACCCTGATGGCCGGGATGGCTTGGACACCTAATACGAATGGTAGACAGAAGCATGGTAAAGATGCTGGGAAATCCAGGTGGCAGAGGGCAGAGAACACCTAGGAAAAAGTGACTCGACGGGGTGTGAAGAAATTACCTTAGGTATACTGGGGTCACAAGATGGAGGCTGAAGGTTTCCGTCAAAGGGGAGTGGACAGCGATTGTCAGAGAGGCCAAGATCGTGTACGGACCCCAATGACACGGCGTGATTAACGGTTTGTTTAATGCCCCCGAATTTCCGACAGTTTCAACAGAGAAGCTATATGCTTTTCCCTTACCAGCCCAACGTATGCCGGTAACATATGATTCTCCACATTGCATGATATTAGAGTAAAAGGGTATGTTGTCCCTGGAACACCATGGAGACATGTGTTGGGAGTGGAGATATAGCACCATGCAATTTTAACCTCCGCGCTAGACGTAAGTGGTCTGATTCACGTCCCGGCCGCTTCACCCACAATACCCATTCAAATCTAGATGGGTCCCAGAGCCAGTCCGGTCGCTTGTAATGCCCTCTTTATGAAGAGAGTAAATTTTATTCTCACCTTGATGGAATGGTGAAGGATTTTATTACGACCTGAAGACAAACAACAATAACTCCGATCGATATTACGTAATCTAAACTACTGAAAAAAAGCAGTTAAATAAGCCACAACAATAAAAAAAATTAAAGAAGAAGTATGGAGTGTTATTGATTCTTGGTTTACCCCAATAAGCTTTTTTTTTTGACTTATTAGATTGGGTAGCATCAATATATTGGCTTCGTGAATTTAATAAAAACAGCAGGAGTTGGTAGTTGCTTGATGAAATCTTTATCCAGTGATCTGACTGGAGGAACTGAGGAAAGCAGCGCAAATATCAAAATAGCTGGCCTCAGGGCCAACATCTTAAATGAGACCATCATCAGTACGAAGTGACCCCATGACTAGACGATATCGTGCATAGAAATATAACAATATTATTTTAATTATTAACTCATGCATAATTTCTGTTAGCCATTCAATATACAAATATTTTCCAGAAAGTGGACGGCCATTTCCGGCCGTAATTTCTCGTTATGTTGCAGCATACACAAAGGCTCTCCTTTATTAGCAAGCTGCTTCCCTGAAAATCAACCACGTAAACGGTAACACGCAAAGCGGAAAGTGTGCAATGTGCACTACCCCCTTGACGCAAACTGTCAAAATTAATTACAGTATTACTACACGTGTGTTCGTACGTTCCTATTAAGGAAAAGGGGCACAAATAATTTAAGTATTCCCTCGACTGAAATATCTCATTCCAAAATTTAGCACGGCTGCGGATATATATAAAAAACTAAAGTCGCCTCTCAAGAAAACGATACCCACACGACCTAGGCCTAAAACTTACACCCATTCCGTTCGGCCAGGTGTGGAATGATTTCCATCTCAGTTCTAACCTCAGCAGGAAATTCGTCCATTATTCGATTCTTCTTCTTCTATGATTCATCTAGGCAAACACCAGGAAATAATCTTATATTACGAGATCTCATATCACCATTTGTGATCGTCATCCAATCACACTCGAAGATACTTCTGCAGTTGTTACTGAAATCTTACAGGTAGGTTATAATAAAGAAACGAAACCATATATCATTTCTGCTTTCAAGGGATTGCAATAACATCCATCCTCTCCGTCTCCAGTAATCCAAGCGCCCCTCCACTTTTCTGTCTGTCAGTTCCACATCCCTCAGGGATCTCTTTTCAACTCGTAACCCTTAAGAGTCATCGATCTACCTCATGCTCTGTCTCCTCGTACGATGGGTAAGAAGCGTTCGCGCATCAGGAACTGATGTAACGATACAAGGTTAAAGAAGACCTACAAGTTTATCCGCCTTCAATTTGTACAGAACCTGTACCCTCTGACATTTGTAACACATTTCAACAATCCGACAGGCTTCATTATGACTGCTGTACAGTAATTAACACCGTAGCATAATCCAAAGCTTTAACACCTATTACCAAAGCCAGTCAGTATAACAACCTATGCCAATACACTCATGGTCAAAACACATAACCTATTTCCGTTAGCTCATTTTACTGCCATAGCCCTTTTTTCTTATCGGCCTTCACAGTGGACTATTCCATAAGGTTTCCGCACTGGTCTCCCTCGCGGCCTAATCTCCACCACACATATCTGAATAAACAACCTTTTAACATCCCAAACAATGCGCGTTTCGAAGGTGTCTTATAGTACGCCATCATCAGGGTTTAAAATCGCATAACATAAACGTATCCATCTACACGAGGAGAAAACATCGAATTCCTTGGAACAGAGTCTTTCTTGAAAAGCTAGTAGTTCCTTAGCTATTCAAGAAATTGCCCTCATTTTATGGAAACCGAAGGTTCACTGCCGATTTCACAAAAGTGCGCCACTTGTTCCTACCCTGAGCCACATCAGTCTCTTCCACGTCCTCCCATCCCATGTCTTTAAGATCTATTTTAATATCCTTCTACTTCTAGGTTTTCCAAGTGGTCTATTTCTTTCAGTTTTCCCCACCAAATCATGCATGCATTCCTCTTTTAAAAACCGTGCCATGACTCAGGCAGTAAGACATTGGCCTCTCATAGCAGAGGCCAAGGTTCAATCCCAGGCCATTCCATATGGGGTTAGTGACGAATTGGCGCTGGTACAGGGTTTTCTCCGAGTATTTCGGTTTTCCCCAGGCCGTATCATTCCACAAACGCTGCATGCTCATTCATCCACAACCGACGCTGTATAATCTTAGCGACTGAAACCATCGTTAATAACGCGCTTAATTTTTTTTCTCTCCTGTACGTGCCATATACCCCGCCCATCTCATCCTCCTTCATTTAATCACACTAATATTCGGCGAGGAATACAAAGCACGAAGCTAAACATCATCCTGTCTTCTGCTTCCTGTTACTTCACCTTAGGCCACAACGTCTACAGACTGTACTCGTCAGAATTTTGATTTCTGGAAGTACTATCAGTCATTGACCCAGACTACACAGTCATCTAAAAATTTTAAATGATTTTCATATACCAGAACATCCCTGTGACTTATTATACAGCTGTTAAACGTCCCTTCGTAAAATATTGTTTAAGTACTACGTTCTACAATAGGCCTATAGAAGCAAAGTTCTCCCCGTAACGTGCCATGAGGAACAGAGGGGAAGAAGATGGGGATGGGTGCTCAAAGCCACTCTCCGGTCGCTTTAACCCCGGAAAAATTCGCGGTACCCATTTGAGAGGGCCGAGTGGGCCACAGCGTCTGTTTGGACGGGATCTGGCGAAAACCCCTTGGCCCCACTGAGGTTCCAATCCCGGTCCGTCGAGGACGTAGCAGGTCGCTGTACGGACTACGCTACCCTGGCCCCTACAATAGGTCTATACGCTTGCTAAAACCTGTGTCGAAAATTGTACTATTTGGACTGGACGTTGCTGCGACAGAGGCAGAACTGCTCGTGTTTTAGTGCCACCATGTATAAATTCAGCCGCACACGTGAACAGATTATCGGGTAATGTTGCAGCCATTCAAAAAATTGTATATGGCAGGCGTGATATACCGGTACAGTTTTTGTACTCTTCGGAGGTGACACGGACAAAATAATCGCACAATTTCAGTCGCAACGAAGATTCTGCACGCATATGTACGTGGGATTCACCGCATAGCAACGGGTTTTGCCCAGAATCTGTATTCATTCGTGGGAAGCAACGAGCTTCCCTCAAAATTCTGCGCCAATTCTTACACCATCTTTCGATGCGGCACTCTGCGACCTGGACAGCGTCGCCGGTCGTGTACTGCAGCGTCCCCACCATGTACCTTGAATATACCGAATGCATAACGCACGTCAACACAACTTGGGTAACTAGAGAAGGGTATCAAATGGTCTCATGTTTCTTATGAAATTATTTGCTTCAACTGATCTCTGAACGCGTTCCCGACGAAATCAGGCAACACTGTAAGTAAAAATGTTGCTTTGAGGTAAGATTATATTCAAAGCGTCACATTTCTCCACTCCTCTCCATATGCCTGATTACAACTGAGGAAGAGGTGCTAGACCGGGTGTCGCCACCTCTTTTTGCATGGTGGTCAGCTACTAGAAGCATATAATTTACTGCTAGCACGGTATGAATATGTCGAAAGGCGGAAGGGATGAAGGGGGGGGGGGTGCGACTTGACGACTTCATTGAGACAAATGATACGCACATTATTTGTAAATTCTAGACATCTAGAATCCGTCGACACGAGACAGAAATTCGGTTCGTAGAGTGAAAATCACCAAGTGGATTGTGATTACCAACAAGCAGTTACGAATTTGTGAATAATTCAAAATTCTCGCAATCACCAAACACCCTTCCGTGGGCACGAAAGCGACCGCCTGCATTCGGTTGGCGATACCTGTTCTGTACTACAGAATGCATCTGCCACTGTGAGTCCTGGCGGATGCAGGTTTAAATTTTGTCTGTATTATGTGACTATGTTGTAATCTCAACACATTTGTGTTATATATTACTATGGACAAATTCTATATCCCATGGTCCCACGTGGTTCCTTTTGTGGATTGAGTGAATACGAATAAAGAAGTATTACGTAAAAACTGCCATGCTCACGGGCAACATTAAAAAGACAACCTATATATTAATTCTAGAATGACTTGGCCGTACAATGACACTGCACATTGCACACACTAGACAAATGCGTGTTATTTCAGGTGAAATCCAGCATCCAGTGCTAAGTGGAGTTAATTAATGAACACTCAGGTTTTAGACTTGTGTCTAAAATAATTTATGATAAAACAAAATTTCTTGACAATTACATCATAAGCTCAATACGTGTCAATTAATAGCCAATCTTTGCAAATCTTGGGCACATGGGAGGTCTACAGAAGGGGGAGTCACAATTTAACCAACCAGATAAATGAAAATCAGCATTAACAACTCTTTGTGAGTAAGACACAGTATTTACTGAGAGCTGAAACTGATTTTTAAATATTATGGCGACAACTTCTTGCTTGTGAGAAAAAAAAACCACTATCAATGCATGTACTGACAAAGCATCCAAAGCATCAGTCAAAAATTTCTTAATTTGTGCAACTGCTAGTATGCGGCATACTAGTCTCTCACACTAATAAGACACATGGGGTTAAGCTGAGGATCTGTTAAAAAAAACACACACACATTACCTTCAAACAAGCACACAAAATTAAATTATAAAATACATCTACCATGCAAAGTAAAAAATAAAGCCAACAGGAAATTAAGGAATAAAGGCTACAGGGTTTATAAATAAAAATGGTTATCTATAAAAACAAATCATTTATTTATTTAAAAATAAAATTACAATAAGGCAAAAATTACTTTGGAGTAAACAAAGGCTACCAACTCCCTTCTGGAGGGTAAGTTTAGTACAGCAAATAAATAAAACCAATACAAAAAAGCAAGGACTTCTCACTACAAAAGGGTTAGCAACATGACATCAAAAGGTCAGTATTGGAGTATATCAGATGAAGTTATTGAGTTACATGTCTGTTAGCAACAGCAGCGGAACCTCATCTGCATTGAAGCTAACATTACAATCACAGTTTACTCAATATCTACAAAACAGTTAAAGAACAGGAACGTCAATGATCTGCTACCACATTTAGATTCCAAAATAAGCCAATATTTCAAGATAAGAAAAACATAATACATATGCCTGTCTGCATTTTCTCTCATATCACTAACTACATCATACTACTACTACTACTTTCAATATTAAACCAACACTAATAGAAACTTCAGATTGTTCAACTATCAATTAATGCAATGACCCTCAGATTATCACTTTTTCAGGGGCAGAAAATATCTAGGTAAAAAAAAAAAACTTTAAGTATTATTATAAGAACTTGCTGATGAAATTCACTTAATTTACATCCATACGTAATAGTAACCAGCCAAAACCCATGGTTGTAATACTAATTTTCTATTCATGTAAACATTACTAAACTGTGCCCAGTAGTGTTTTTCAATGACCATTTCTAGTTTCCAAGTTGCAGTCAGTATTTAGTCTTAAGCCCTTTTAAGTACTGGAAACTACAATGAGAATATTGGAGCACCCCACATAAAACCTCTAGGACAGAAGTGTCAGATGCTCTCCCATTGCGACACATCACAGAGATTTAAATACTGGTGGAAATGATAACACAGACTAAAAATAGTACAAATAAAATAAACCCAGATGACAGCAGGGACAAGGAAATGCCTTTTGTTGCTGTTATCAGTAAATTTTATCCAAATACTCTTGAATTTTGCTCCAACAAACTTTTCAACAGCAACAACACAGTTAAGTTTATGCTTCTGTATCGGCCCACTCATATTCACAAGCTCATAATGCTCTACTTTACCCGAATGATTAATTCACTATGTTATGCTACATGATACATGTCTCTTCAAGCAAAGTATGGAGAAGACTTAGCTGTACATTTCAGGAACATAGGGTTCTCACTCTGGAGGGAGGAATAAAGTTATGAAAACTCATTATGGAAGAAAAGGATGAAACTGGTGATGGGCTTCAACATTCTCCTCCGACATCCCTCAGACATCATGTAAAAGCGACCAGCCTTAATCGCATAAGCATAAACCTTTTAAGAAGATGCCATGAATGTATGCATAACAACAGACAGCATTTCCAGCATCTGTTATAAACTGGTAACTATTCTTTTCCCTGTCTTCAGCCTGTAAGTTGCGTCGTTTCCACTAGTAGCTCAAAACTCCATGCACCCAAACTGATGGGAACAGCATCTCTTCCACCCAAGAGGTAGTTGTGCATCACAACACATTACGATTAGCACAGAGTATAATCATGCCACCAACGTCACACTTACTTCTGGCAGCTCATCAGGCACCTTCCCCATCCATGTCAAGGAAAGGATGGCACAATCACATTTGGCATTGGTATTGCGCTCAAAATGTAAGTGCATAGCCAATTGATCATTCACCAACCACAGCAAGATGAAGCCCTAGAAGCCTGATGAATACCGATTTGTTCAAACCCAACGTGAGAGCGGTACCAGCTGGATTTCACATGGCAAAGCCTACGTACTTCTGCAACAGACTTGTTTCTGACATCATCTTGTCACAGACATATCCACTTCACACAACAAATATCGGTGTCTCAAGCCATTGTCACTGTGTTCGGTGCTGCAACCTTTCTATTTACGTTTTGAAAAGTATTACAAAATACGTTTACTTCAACAAGCTCGCATACATACTCAACAAATGTAACGCGGCAAATGTCGAACGCCAAATGACTGAACCACGTTTAATCCGTAACGTTTCGAAAAATTAAAACTAATTACAATTCATCCTTCACACACATCACGTCTTACGTTGCACCACGAGACGAATAAATACTCAATTAATCTGATAACTTCCCGCAGAAAACTATTCATCCAACACTCCCAATTCCAAATGTATTGATTTCAATCCATGCCACCTACTGGCACCTCTTCGAATAAGAGCGCAACGCTGAACGCTTACCTTTTGTTTTCAGTTTACACGGTCCTGGACAGATGGCAGCACGTAACGGGTTGATGTGCGCAAGCCTGCACGTATCGAGGCAGGTATCGTTTTGAATATTTCCTGTTGCACCTAGTGCTAAAGAACCGATAATAACTCCTTGGAGCAGACCCCTTCTTGAGAAGCTAGGTTCAAGTAGTGAAGAAATTCCAAATTGCACGCAACCCAAAGGTTCGTTACGGTGTTCATAACAGCCCCCCCCCCCCCCATTTGTACCTGCGCTGAACCAAATTAAGTCCACGCCCTCCCATGTTATTTCTGCCAGATACATTTTAATATTATCTTCCACGTGGTCTCTGCTTCCCGTTCCTCCATGAGCAATGAAGAATATAACAAAATAATACTTCCATTTTTATGTCATGTTTTGGCACATGCAGTTGCACCAAAGTTCAAAGATCAATAAAATTCTCTGGATTCACTCTTAAATCTTCACACCCAGTTCCTCTTGGTTCCTTTGCGCAGCACATGGTAAAACTTTACCCTGTCTTACCACATACACCTTCTATCCATCTCACTATATAAAAGTCTGTAACTGATACATGCAACATCCGACTTTTCCTTGATCATTTCAATGAAGAGCTTTACGCACAATGTGGTTAAAATTTAAACACTTCACAGACCAAGACAAATTACAGCAAACACGCTGCTCTTGAGCCATACACGCAAACTCTTCCATAAAAGAGTCATTCAAAGCCACAGAAACATCTCCATGGCAGCCACATTCTTTTCAGTGCACTGTTTATTGTGCAGTAATGGTACATGAAGTAAAGTTGTGGAGATATATTTTATGATCTCTTTATGCGACTTCACATACACACTACCAATGGTTCATTACATATCACCATCAGACTGAGCATTAAAACCAATTTTTCACTCTATTTTACTTTTACAAGTAGGAACTTAACAGACATTGCATATTTGTCTACCTATTACTATACATCAAGGCATTAAACTTTTTTTAATACATCAGGAGCAAGATCATGTCTTGCCGTTTGGATGTGTATAGCCAACTGATGTGTGGATTGTTCTGCCCTTTCTAAGCTGTAAACAAGCCAAACTTTGTGCCACCTCTTGACATTACAAACAAAATGTCCACCAATAATTTACTGTAGCATGTATGATTGCAAATGCCTGATAAATAGAGATGTTGATATTATAACCATTCATTGCTGGAGATTAGCCATTCTGTTCCACATTCACTATTGGGTTGATATTTTCATAGAAACAAATAACAGACATTAAAATTTATCATGCTGGAAAATACTGTATGCTATGGCAACTTAGGATCCAGATTTTGTTGAGCCCTTTAGGACCCTAAAATAGGAGAGGGCATAAAGATATTTAATCTTGGAAAATATCTACTTGATTTTGAGAAATTCTGTAACACCAGTAACAAATATATAATATAATCTAAAAAGCATAAATGGTATGAAAGGTTATTTTAATAGCAAGAACAAAACAAAGTTACAGAGAATGAAGGCAATCAAACTGAAGGACAGAGCTTGACTGAGCTCAGTGATCCATGCAATAATAGAACAGCTGGCAAAATGAAATCTTCAGCCATATAGTCCCATTCTGATTCATCAGAGCCAGTAACAAAAAGGTCAAAACCATGGTACTACATAGTCTTGCCGTAAGTTCTGTTACAAGTACAATGTGACCTAGAATCAAATAAAACATCCACTTTTCAAAACAAATAATTTATTTGTAAAAGTTTTAAGTTTTCATTTATAATAATGTCACTCAAAATGGCCACCCCCTGCCTCAACACAAGCCTTGTGACACTCCAGCCACTGTGCTGCCACCACACACACTGTCTCCAGGAGGATCTCTGCTGCTACCTTCACAAGGGATTTCTTCAGGCTCTCCAGGTTGCTGTGATGTTTTTGGCAAGTCCTGTCCTTCAAAACAGCCCACAGTTTACAGTCCAGGGGGTTGAGGTCTGGACTCCCTGAGGGCCAATTCTCGGTGCTGATTAAGGTCAGAAGGTTCCTCCGCAGCCACTCCTGAGTCATCTTGGTCTTGTGGGCAGGAGCCGAGTCCTGCTGGAAGACCCATTCCTGACCATTGAAGAGGGTCATGTTAAGAGGATTCACAACTCCTTGTAGCACATCCTCTTTATACACTCAGGCACCAGTTTCACCATTTTCTCACAAAAATAAAGAGGTGTCACCCCCTGATGGGACCCCCCCCCAGCCATACCATGAGGCAGGAAGTGTGATGGCCTCCCTGCACCCTCAGAACGTACCTCATGGGACGAGTGAGCATAAATCTTGTTTTTCTGGTTGTTACACTGCTCCTCAATGGTGAAGATTTTCTTGTCCATGAAGAGGATGTTTTCGTGCCTGTTCTCGGCATGCCACTGGAGGAGATGCTCTGCTCTTGCCCATCAGATCTCCTTCAAAGCAGGAGTAAGGAGGTGTCCCTTCGAGCGGAGGTGTGCTTTCACATGTAGATCGTCTCTGATGAGGCATGACTTGATTGGGTTGATACGTTCAGCTTTCGGGACACAATCTCCTGTTTCCAGAGTGGTTTTCGGCCAATCCACTCCTGTACTGTTTTGATAGCGGCTTCAGCCCTCACACTTTTCACGCATCCTGACATAGCCCTGTCTCTAACCCTCCAGATTTCCTCATAATGTTTAATTGCCCAATAGATGAACATTCGCGAAATTTTCAATGGTTTTAAGAGTTTGAAAATTTAAGAATGGGATTTTCTGCAATTGTGACAGGCAATCACAGCCACATGGTTTTCCTTGACACTCCACTCCATGTTGACGCTGTGACAGATACGAGCAAACTGACTTAGCACATGTACCTGAAGGGACAGCAGTTAAAAAACAGCCATCTTTACAACCCTCCCACCTCATTTTCTCCGGCTTTGGACAACATGAAAGTTGTAACAGAACTTGTGACAGGACTATGTATAACAGCTGATCACAAAAGGTCAAATCTCAAACATCTAGACTCTACAGTATGTCCACTGCTGTTTCTAACCAGTCCTTTTGTTATGGATAGGGCAACCACACATATTCACATATTTCCATTACCTCTACTGACTGTTTCTTCATCACACAAGGTGTACATCCTGTATTAAATTCCCTTCAGCATGCTGACGCAGTGTCCTACTGTTAAATACATAAGCCAGTTCTCGAATTGTGTGTTCAAAGAAGGGCTCTGAAATACTATTCTAACACTATGAAAGCTTCTTACGTCAGCACAAGATTTGGAGTATGCACATTCTTACTGGCAATGGACCAAGTTTCATATTATATTTCTGTACCTTTTTAGAGCTTATTTCATAAGGAACCATAATGTACATGACTGCTGGTACTCTGAAAGCCACAGTTTTGATAAGACAGCAGTCATCCCTGCTATGAGACATGCCAGAAAATTTTGTTGGATGGCTGCATGCAAGCTACTCCTGATTCAAAAACCACTTGTGCTGAAGGTCATATAAAGTGATCTTGTCATACTTCAAAAAATACATTTCTCTGCTAAAAGGACTGATAGGACAATGATGGATTTTAAGATAAATATGATCACATTTGAAAGAATGATGAGAAAGTTTGGTCACACCACTGCCCCTGAGTGGATAACCCTGTCCATTTCTTTCTCAGTCTTTTAAAAGACAAAGAAAACCACCACAACCACAAATGCCTCCTCCTCTCCTGCCGCCACCAATGCCACCACCACCGCCAACCTCACAATATAATACTAGAACCATGGTTCCAAATATTTTCAAGTATTTTGACCCCTTCCTAAATTTAAAAATTTCATGGATCCTCACATGCTAACATTTATACTGTTAGACATCATTAATTGAGAAAATACATGACAAAAGAACTATTTATGTAAACAGTAACCATGAACTGTGGCCTAGTGAGCAGTGGGAGAAAGCAGCTCCTGCTTGGCATGCCAAGCATGGAAGATGCCTGAAACACAGCAGTTGGGATATCAGACAAAACTGAGCACTGCCTGGAAGAACAAAATTTGCTGTGAATTCAGGGAACAGTCCCAGCAGCCCACAAGGGTCTACTGGCCACAGCTTTGGAACCTATGCACAACATAAAAACCCAAATACATAATACACTGTAAGCAGTATGTTCTTCCAAAACACCAGTATCTGCCTAAAAGTTTGCATGGTGTGAGAACACAGAAGATTGTACAATTTGGACATTTGTTAGTCTGAGAATATGTAAATTATTAATGACAAAAATCAAACATACTAGTTTTCTAGATAAAGCCTATGATGTATGTTGCTGCCCTGAGCACCCCAGCCATTATGGGATGTCCCTGTGAATGCAAACTGTCTATGCAACTGACTGGCATTCAACTGTGAAGTCTAGTCTACCCTCAAACAGCAGCCCACATGTCACAATAGCTGCACAACATGTACTTACTACTAAATTGGTACATCACATGACATGATGTGTGATTAATTAAGCAATTAGTCAATCAATTACTATCATAATCTCAGAAGAGAGAATTTAAATCTCCCAGTAATGTGTGGCTGGTGGCTAGATTTTACCTTGTGGTAAAAATTATTGGTATTAAAAAAACAAGCAATACTCCAAGCAGCAGGAAGGCATGCAAGCATCATTGCAATAGTTCAATACACAGTGAATAAAGACTAATAATAAATGCCTGATCAAACATTTTTATCAGCTCACAGCCATAATAGTTAATAGTTCTTTCTCAATCTTCAGAATACATGTGTTTATGTAACATAATGAGTATGTATTTCACACAGCATTTTTGTTTTAAAATAAAATGTAATGAGTAAATTCTGATGAAAGTACCTGAAATACACTAATATTAGGACACATGTTTAAATGCAACTTTCAAACAGACTACAGGCACGAATGTGTCAGAGCAATACATCATTCATCCTTCCCCACCAATGTTGACCTGAACCAGTGGAAATAAAACACCATTCATGCTACCCATTATGTTCAAAAAAATATCTTATATTTCCTTGGTAATGTTTGTATACATACACACATTTGCAACCCCATTCACTCATCCACACTGGCACACAAATAAGAGAATAAAAATATTTAGTTGCAGGCAGCTATGAACTGTCATCATCAAGTACTTCATCTGCATCAAGATCTAGTTCTTCTAAATCTTGGAAAAGGGATTCATCAACTTTAATAGAGTCACCACCTACAAAACAAAATACATCATTAGTATCTAAACATAAATTCTTAAATGTAAATTTAGAAGTGTCTGAGGGTCTTTGAGATCACAGTGCTGAAGACAGAATATGTGGTGAGAGTGAAAGTACCAAGGGGATGCATGTGAGCAGCTTTGGCACCTGCAGTCTTTACCAGTTAACAGATTGATAAAGTGGAGGAAAAATTGATTGGCAGGGATGTATCATGCATAAACACAGAAAGGAAATGCATGTGAAAGGATAACATCAGATTAAACATACCTGAAAAGAATGGGATGTGAGCAAGTGGACTTAATTCAACTGATTCTGAATACAAATCAATGTGCAGTTTTTAAATACAGTAATGAATCTTTTGGTTCCATAGGACACCGAAAATTTCTTGACCTGAAGAGTAACAATCAGCTTCTAACATGGGTTTTACACCACAGAGCTAATTAATAAAGTAGAATATCGGTATGAAGTACTTTTCAAATAAAAGTGTTCGTTGCTAATATTTTTTAGAATTTTATAACAATGTGCAAACTTAGGATTACCTGGGTTCTGAACTTTCTCCACCACCTAGAAGTCTTAAGAGAACACATTTTGTGGGATTGAATTTGTTTCCATCCTTAGGTAAAAAGGTGAAAGGAAAAAAGGTTCTAAATTAAATAGTAACAAGCATTCCTTGAAATTAATCTGCCATTGATTTCTTCATGTCATTTTCATTTAATAGTGTCGTTCCTTAATATCAATCTATCTTTATGTTGTTATTTTGGCCTACATTCTGGGCTATTCTCATTTGTGTGTGTGTGTGTGTGGGGGGGGGGGGAAGGGGGAACTTGTTTAAATAAAAAGATTTACCATCTTGAAGAAATTTGGGGTAAGATTAATTAAGGGTTTTATTTGTAAGGAAAAATTTTTTTCTTGTTAACTTCT
>Ga0131853_10003000_pt1 | contig 30301 bp, 28 predicted proteins | sample TergutLab28metaG_FD_92764 | JGI IMG/M metagenome (GOLD analysis project Ga0131853, IMG submission 92764) | Labiotermes labralis P1 segment gut microbial communities from Petit-Saut dam, French Guiana - Lab288 P1 (version 2) (version 2) | ecosystem: Host-associated > Arthropoda: Insects >... | reverse complement strand
TGGCCCGGCTTCGGCAGGGCCGCCTGGCTCGTGTCCTCCGGGCTCCTGACCGGGGTGCTGTACCCCTTCGTGCAGGCCGGCGGGTTGCCGGTGGTGAGCACGAAGTCCCCGTTCGCGGTTCCCTTGATCGGCGAGTCCATGATCGTGGCCAGCAGGTCGTCCACGCCCGCGGGGAGGATCACCAGCACCTGCCGGAGCCCGTTGACGTACACGTCGGTGACGTGGCTGACCGACGTGAGGTTGGCGAGCAGGAGCGGCACGGTCGGCTGCAGCTTCCCGACAAGGCTCTCCAGCTGGCCGGCGAAGGCCGGGCCCTGGTCGATGAGGCCCTTGACGTCGCCGTTGCTCGTCTTCAGCTGGCCGGACACGGTCGCGAGATTCCGGCTGAAGGACGTGATGTCGCCGCTGTGGGCGGCCTGGGTGCCGAGTACCGGCCGCATCTGGCCGATCAGGTTCTTCGTGGGCGTGACGTTCTCCTGGGCGGCGTTCAGCAGGTTGCCGGCCGAGCCGAGCAGCTGCCGCAGCTGCGGGCCGGTGCCGTTGAACGCGTTATACAGCTCGTTGACCGTGACGTTCAGCTGCTTCTGCGGCACCGACTTCAGCAGCGTGTTGAGGTTCGCCAGCAGGTCGCCGGGCGACGGGGGCAGGGTCACCTCGCTGGCCGGGATCACCGACCCCGCCTCCAGGTACGGGCCGTCCGGGTGCTGGGGGGTCAGTTCCAGGTACTGCTCGCCGACCGCGGACGTGTTCTGGACGGCGGCCTTCAGCCCGCGGGAGGGAATCCGGGTTCCGTTGTTCAGGCTGATCCGGGCGGTGACGTCCTCCCCGACGATGTCGACGTTCGTGACCTTGCCGACGGTCACGCCCCGCTCGGTGACGATCGCGCCGCTGTAGAGGCCGCCGGTGTCCGGCATGCGGACGGACACCGGGTACTGGCCGAAGCCCAGCAGGCGGGGCAGCCCCACGTACTGCGTCATCGCGTAGGTGATGCCCAGGATGGTGACGAGGACGAACGCGATGAGCTGGTAGCGGATCAGCTTGCTGCTCATCAGCCCTTCCCTCCGGTCAGTCCGCCCAGGATCCCGCCGAGGCCGCCGGACCCGCCGCCGGGCGCGCTGGACCGCGACGGGGACGGGGACGGCTTCAGCCCGGACGGGAGGTTCTTCAGCGGCGCGGTCAGCGGGTTGTCCGCGGCGGACGAGGACTTACCGCCGACGGCCGCCGGCTTCCCGCTCGTCTCGCCGGCCAGCCAGGTCTTCTCCAGCTTGGGCAGGGTGAGGTCGAAGGTGGCGACCAGGTTGCCGTAGTCGCCCTTCATCCCGTGCATCACCGTGTTGCGGGTGAACGGGAAGGTCGGCAGGACCGACAGCGAGCCGACCAGGTTGTGGCCCGCGTCGGCCAGCTTGGTGACCGCGGGCCGCAGGTCGCGCAGGTTCGCGAGCAGGTTCTGGCTGGACTCGTTGACGACCCGGTCGGCCACGGTGGACAGGTTCGACACCGCGCCCAGCGCCCGGGTCAGGTCGGCCTTGTCCTGGTTCAGCACCGCCAGGCCCGAGGGAATCGAGTCGATGGCCTGGGAGAGCATGGCGTCCTGCTTGCGCACCTCGGCGGCCAGGTCGTTGAGGTCGCTGATGGTGGCGATGATCTGCCCCCGCTGCTGGTTCAGGCTCACGGCGAGGGTCCTCAGGTTGCCCAGCAGCTCCCGGACCTGCTCCTCGTGCCCGCCGAGCGCCTTGTTGAGCTCGCTGGTGATCGTGGACAGCTGGTTGAGCCCGCCGCCGTTGAGCACGCTGGACAGCGTGGAGAGCACGTCCTCGGCGGAGGGATAGGTGCTGGTCCGCGACAGCGGGATCACGTCCCCGCCGGCTAGCCGGCCGGCCGGCTTCTCCGCCCCGGTGGGCGCGGCGAGTTCGACGTACTCCGCGCCCAGGAGGCTTTTCTGCCCGATCGCGGCGGTCGCGTTGGCGGGCAGCCTGATCCGGTCCGGCAGCGAGATGGTGAGGTCGGCCCGCCAGTCGGAGTAGCGGATCGCCGTCACGGTGCCGACCGTGATGTCGCCGACCGTGACCTCCGCGTTGGGCGGGAGGGTGCTGGCGTTGCTCATCTCGGCGGTGACCGTGTAGGTGCCCGAGCCCGTGCCCTTGGTGAACGGGAGCGGCAGCGACCCGAAACCGGTGAACTGGCAGCCGCACACGCAGGCGGATACCGCCGTCGCGACGGTGAGCGAGGCCCACGTCCGCGCTGTCCTCACGAGCCGCCTCCGGTCAGCACCTTGAGCAGGCCGCCGGAGCCGGATGACCGGGTCCCGCTGTTCGGGCTGGCGGCGGCCGCCCCGCCGGGTCCGGACGCCGCCGACGAGCTGACCTGGTCGCCGTAGCCGTTGCGGCTGATCGGGTCCACGCCCACGGGGACGCTGCTCATCCGCAGGATCTTGACGTAGGGGCCCAGGGCCTGCGCGCACTGCGCCGGGGTGCCGCCGAGGTCGAAGACCGTGGAGCACAGGAACTGGGCCGGGCTGTCGAAGTTCGTCAGGGCGAACGTGCCCTGGATCGCGTGGTCGACCGGGTCGTAGATGTCGTTGAAGTTGGCGACCTCGGTCGGGGCGACCTGCAGGATGTTGGCGAGCGTCTGGTCCGAGCGCGCCAGCGTGGAGGTCACCCGGTCCAGCGAGGCGACGCTGGTGGACAGCCGGTCCTTGTTGTCCCGCACGAAGCGCTGGATGGTGCCCAGCGAGGAGTTCAGCGTGGCCAGGGTGGTGGCCAGCTGCTGCCGGTTGTCGGCGAGGACCCCGGAGACCGACGACAGTTCCTGCTCGAACGCCCCGACCTGGGAGTTGGAGTCCCGGAGGACCTTCGTGAACACCTGCAGGTTATCGACGGTCCGGAACAGGTTGCCGCGGTCGTCCGACAGCGTGGTGGAGGCCTTCGACAGGTTGGCGATGGTGTCGTGCAGGTTGGTCCCCTGTCCCTTCAGGTTCGCCGACGACACCTTGAGCACCTTGTTCAGGGTGCCGGGAGACTTCGCGTTCGGCCCCAGGGCCGTGGCGAGGGTGTTCAGCTCGCCCTCGATCTGGTCCCATTCCACCGGGACCGCGGTCCGCTTCTCGGGGATCACCCCGCCGTCCGGCAGTGTCGCCCCGGACGCGTACACCGGCGTGAGCTGGACCGTGCGGGTGGTCACCAGGGTCGGGGAGACGATCGCCGCCTCCGCGTTGGCCGGGATCTTGATGGAGCCGTCGTAGCTCATCCCCACCTTGACCCGCCCGGGCTGCGTGGCGATGCTGTCGACGTGCCCGACCGGCACGCCGAGGACCATGACCTGTTCCCCGGTGTAGAGGCCGGTGGTGTCGGTGAAGTAGGCGGTGAGGTGCTTGGTGGAGGAGTGCGGCCAGAACGCGACCGCCGCGCTCACGACGAGAACCACGGCCACGAGGGCGGCGGCCCCGCCGGTGAACCGCTGACGGGCGGTGAGGGCGGACGCGCGGGCGGAGAAGGGTAGTTTCACTGCCGTCACTTCCCCAGCACGGCGGGCAGGAGCGGGGCCATGTTCGTGGGCAGGATGTTGGCGATGTAGGCGTAGTAGAAGGGGCCGCTGCCGACGGCGTCGCCCAGGCTGCCGGAGTACCGCTCGAAGCCGTTGATCGCCTCGGTCAGCTGGGTCGAGTTGTTGTTCAGCAGGTTCAGGACTCCCTGCAGCTGGGTCAGCATCGGGCCGAGGGTCTGCCCGTTGTCGGTGACCAGGCCCTTGACCTGCTGCGTGACGGCGGTGACGTTCACGAGCAGTTCGCGGATCTGGTTGCGGCGCTGTTCCAGGGCGCTGAGCAGCTGCGTGCCCGACGTCATCAGCGTGCCGACCTGCTGGCTGCGGTCGGCCAGCAGGCCGCTGACGGTCGAGGCGTTGGACAGCAGCGAGGTGAGGGCCGAGTCCCGGGACGCGATCGTCTGCGACAGCGCGCTGATGCCGCTCAGCGCCGACCGCAGGCTGGGCGGGGCGTTCCGCAGCGAGCCGGCGAGCGTGTTGAACGCCGAGGAGAGCTGGCCCGCGTTGATCTGGCCGGCCTGGGTGGTCAGGGTGGACAGGACCTGGGTCAGGTCGTACGGGGACGTGGTGCGTGCCAGCGGGATGGTCGCCCCGGGTGCGAGGGTTCCGGTCCCGCCCGTCTGCAGGGCCAGGTCCTTGGTCCCGAGCGCGGTGGCGCTGCTGATCGTGGCGCTGGTGCCCTTCCCGAGGTGGCCGCCGTGCTTGACGTTGAAGGTGGCCAGCACGTGGGTGCCCTGCAGTTTGACGCTGGTCACGGTCCCCATCGTGATGCCGGCGATCTCGACCGAGTCGCCGGAGGTGAGCCCGCCGGCCTCGCTGAGGTCCGCGTAGTAGGTGGTCGTGGTGAAGTGCTGGATGATGGCGCCGGAGTTCATGGCGGCCAGACCCAGAAGCGCCAGCAGGGCCAGGCCGGCGAGCCCGATCTTGACCGGGTTGAACTCCGAGAAGTTCCGCTTCATTATTGGCATCGTTTGGCCTCGCTGTTGACGGTCGGCAGGTTGACCGGCTGGCCGCTGGGTCCGGTGACCCGAAGCGTGACGCTGCACAGGTAGAAGTTGAAGAACGATCCGTACAGGCCCTGGCGGCCGATCCGCTGGTCTTCCCTGGGGATGATCTGGAGGTCGGAGTAGATCTGCCCCCGGCTGGAGTTCAGGGTGGTGGCCAGCCGGTCGGCGGCGCTCACGGTTCCGGCGAGGTCCGGGCGGGCGCCGCGCAGCAGGCCGGCGAGCGTGCCGCTGACGTTGGCGATGCCGGTGACGGAGTTCCCGATCGTCGTCCGGTCGGCGGCCAGCCCGCTGACCAGCTGCTGCAGCCGCGTGATGAAGCTGGACAGCTGGCGGTCGTGGGAGCTCACGGTGGACAGGACGGCGTTGAGGTTCTTGACGACATCGCCGATCAGCTTGTCCCGGTCCGCGACGCTCGAGGTGAGCGACCCGATGGAGGTCAGGAGCTGGTTGATCGTGCCGCCCTCTCCCTGCATGACGGAGATCAGCTCGCCCGACAGCTGGTTGACCTGCGCCGGCTGCAGTCCCTGGAAGAGCGGCTGGAACCCGTTGAACAGCGCGTCCAGGCTCAGCGCGGGCTGGGTCCGCGACTCCGGGATAACGGCGCCCGGCGCCACCGCCGCGGCCCGCGCCTGCGGCTGGTCGACCTCCAGGTAGCGGTTGCCGATCAGGTCCGCGTACCGCACGGCCAGCGTGGTGGCCCGGGTCACGGACACGTCCGTGGCCGCCGTGAAGGTGACCAGGGCCTGGTCGTCGGGCTGCAGCGTCACGCTGCCCACCCGGCCCACGACCACCCCGGCCGCCCGCACGTTGTCGCCGGCTCTCAGCCCGGTCACGTTGGTGAACAGCGCGCGGTAGGTGTGCTGCGGCTGGTCCTGCAGGTTGTCGAAGACCACCACCAGGACCCCGGCCAGCACCAGCGTCGCGAGGAGGAGGGCTCCGACCTTGACCAGGAGGCCGCGCATCAGTGGTTCCTCCCGTTCCGGGCCGCGTTCGCGGCCGCGCCGGCACCCTGGTCGCCGAAGAGCCGGACGGCCAGCGGAGGGGAGCCCGGGGTGAGGCTCTCGTTGCGGGAGAAGAAGTTCTGCGTGCCGTCGTTGAACCGGATCAGGGGCCACCTGGCCGCCTGCGCCGTGGTGAGCGGGCCGCCGTAGCAGCTCGGCTTGCCGGTCGCGCCGGTCACCGGGAGGTTCTGCGAGGCCGTGTACGGTTTCACGCCGGGCAGGAACGTGGCGTCCATCGCCAGCGCCGTGGCCGACGCGTTGATGCTGCCTTCCTTGTTGATGCTGGCGAACAGGCAGGGGAATTCCGGGGAGTACTCCGCCAGCAGGTTCCCGGTCGGCAGCAGGGTCGCCAGCGTCCGGTTCAGCCCCTGCTCGTTGCCGGCGAGGAAGGTGTCCGTGGTGTTGGCCAGGCCGGTCATGTTCAGCAGGAACGCGTCGAACTGGGCCTGCTGGCTGACCAGGGTCCCGCTGGTGGTCCGCAGGTTGCCGAGCGACTTGATCAGGTCGGGGGCCGCGGCCGAGAAGGTACTCAGAACCTGCGGGGCGATGCGCAGGTCCGCCGACACGGCGGGAAGGCTGGGGTTGAGCTGCCGCACGTAGTCGTTGGTCTGGACGACGAAGTTGCCCAGGGTCGTGCCCTGCCCCCGCAGGGCGGTCGAGATGGCGCCCAGGGCCGCGGCCAGCTTGGCCGGGTGGACGCTGTTCAGGACCGACACCAGGCTGGCGAACGCGGTGTCCATCTCGGTCGGGTCCGCCGTGGGCTCGATGACCTCGTCGGCCCGCACCCGGCTCGTGACGGGACGGGCGGGCATCACGAGGCCGAGGTACTTCGGGCCGAAGATGGTGGGCGCCTGGATGGAGGCCCGCACGTTCGCGGGGATGGAGTGGATCTTGCCGGGGAGCAGGCTGATGGCCAGCCGGGCCTGGTCTCCGTCCGGCGTGATCGACGTGACGCGGCCGACGGTGACGCCGTCGAGGGTGACGTCCGCCCCGGGGCTCATCAGCAGCCCGGCCCGGGCCGAGATCACGGTCGCGGGCACGCCCGGGGAGAAGACCTGGTTGTAGGCCATGATCACGAGGGCGATGATCCCCACGACCACGCCCAGGCCGATGCCGCCGGAGACCTGGCGGCGGCGCCGGATAGTGAGCCGCCGGCGCGGGCGCGGACGCGCTCTCGCCGCGGCCGGGGCCGCCGACTCGGGCGGGTCCAGCTCGATCACTCGCTGCCTCCCGTCATTGGGTAGAGAACCGGCAACATAAGTGAGCGTTTGCTATCTTCCTATATAGACCGCGTTCCGCTCCCCGGCAAGGCCTGCACTGACATTTGTCACTGACTTTTGTCAGTGACGCCTGCCGGCAACCGGCATGGTCACGGACGGGTCGCGGGCGCGTCACGGCCCCGCGGCGATCAGCCCGGCCGCCTCCGCTCCGCCGCTCCCTGACAGCAGCGTGCCCGCTCTTGCAAGTGGTACTCTCGATTGCGAGAATCAACTTCTCCAAGATCCAGCGGACCGGGAAGGCCGCCGCGGATGACAAGTGGAAGGTTTTGGCGGAACAATCACCACTATCCGTTAGGCACATAGAGGGAGATCAGCCACAGATGAAGGTGCATGTCGACTCCGACCGCTGCCAGGGACACACCCTGTGCTCGATGATCGCGCCGGACGCGTTCGAACTGGACGACGTGGACGGGCACTCCACCGCGACGATCAGCGGCGAGGTGCCGGCCGAACTGCAGGCCAAGGTGACCGAGGCCGCCCGGTCCTGCCCCGAGCAGGCCATCATCATCAGCGACTAGGGATTCACGTGACCGACCGCAAGGCCCGGCGCTTCGATTTCGACCGGCACACCCCTGACTACCGTCACGACTTCGCCGATATCGCGACCGAGATGCAGGACCGGTGCCCGGTCGCGTGGAGCGAGACCTACGACGGGCACTTCGTCGCGGCCGGTCACCGCGAGGCATTCGAGATCGCCCGCGCCGCCGAGTACGTCTCCAACGAGTACAGGCCGGACAAGGGGCGGCTGGGGATCCTCATCCCCGGTCCCGCGATCCGGAGCGGCGCGGGCTTCCTCGAGATGGACCCGCCGCGGCAGCGGCACTACCGGCAGGCCCTCAACCCGTACCTGTCCCCCGCCGCGGTCGCCCGATGGGTGCCGGTGGTGGACGAGGTGGTCCGGGCCTGCCTGGACGAGAAGATCGAGTCCGGCCGCATCGACTTCGTCGACGACCTGGCCAACATCGTGCCCGCCGTCATGACCATGGGCCTGCTCGGCGCGCCGCTGTCCACCTACGAGATGTACGTGGAGCCGACGCACGCCAGCGTCTACCTGCGCCCGGACTCCCCGGAGATGACCCGGGTCCGGCGCCAGCAGCAGGAGATGAACGCCGAGATGGTCACCCGGCTGCACGCGGTCAAGACGGACGGCGGGCCGCCCGGCCTGATCCACGCCCTGGTCAACGCGACGGTCGACGGGCACGAGCCGTCCGACAAAGAGCTGATCGGCGTGATCGCGCTGATCATCGGCGGCGGCTTCGACACCACCACGGCGCTCACCTCGCACGCGATCGAGTGGCTGGGCGAGCATCCTTCCGAACGGATCAGGCTTTCGGCGCATCGCGATTCGCTTCTCGACTCCGCTACGGAGGAGTTCCTGCGGTTCTACACCCCGGCCCCCGGCGACGGGCGGACGATCACCGGACCCTGCGAGATCGCCGGCCAGCGATTCGAGGAAGGCGACCGGGTCTGGGTGTCCTGGGCCATGGCCAACCGCGACGCGACGGTGTTCGAGAACCCGCACGAGATCGACCTGGCCCGGACCGGGAACCGGCACCTGGGCTTCGGCATCGGCCTGCACCGCTGCATCGGCTCGAACGTGGCCCGGGTGGTGTTCAAGCGGATGCTGCTGGGCGTCCTGGACCGGATGCCCGACTACGTCTGCGACTCCGGCGGCGCCGTGCACTACGACACGATCGGCGTCATCAACGGGATGAAGAACCTCCCGGCCACGTTCACGCCGGGCCGCCCGCTGGGCCCGGGCCTGGCCGAGACCCTCCAGGCCCTGCAGGCCCGGGTCGACGCCGAGGGCATCGCCGAGCCGGTCGTCCGGGGCGCCTGAATGGCCGCACTGGGCACCGGGGCCGCGCTCCGGGACGGGCCGCCGCCGGCCGCCGGGGTCATCACGGGCAACCGCGAGCTGCTGACCTGGAAGGACGGGCACCCGGAGGTCGTGGCCAAGGTCGAGCAGTACGCCGGGCGGGCCGTCATCACCCCGCACGGGATCCTGGTCATCGGCCCGCGCACCGCCGTGCTCGTCGGCCCGGACGGGACGCAGTCGCTGCTGGCCACCGTGCCGGACCCCCGGATCGCGCTGAGCGAGGACCGCCGCCGCGTCGCGATCGCCGGGGTCGACCTCACCGGCAAGCCGAAGTACATGCTGTGGACGATCGACCTGGCGGACGGGACGGTCTCCGGCGAGGAGCACCCCGCCCTGCCCCGGGCCGCGCTGGAGGAGACTCCTCCCCAGTGGCCCGGGCCGCGGGTGGCCGCCGCGATGGGCGACGGTGATTCGTTCGTGCTCACCGGGACGGAGGGCACGCCGCTGACCGAGGCCGGGATGCGCTTCGGCCCCTACCTGTCGCCGTGCTTCCCCGGCGGCCGCCGCTGGCTGTACGGCTTCCGCCAGCGGCCTCCCGTCCTCACCGTGACCGAGGTGAACGGCGATGAACTCGGCACGCCCCGGACGCTGCCGCTGCCGCCCGGCTGCGCCACCGCCTCCGGCGGCAACCGCTGCCCGGTGTGGGAGGACGGGACGCGCCTCCTGCTCGTCACCCCGCACGGCACCGTGCCCGGCGCCCGGGCCATCCGGATCGACGTCACCACCGGCGCCATCGAGCGGGTGCCCGCCGGCGACGTCGAGGTATTCATTGAGCCATAGAAATAAGGAGTACCCGTGACCTCTGAGCCCGGGCGGCCGCTGCCGCAGCTCACCCTGGACAACGAGTTCTTCTGGACCTCGGGGCGGGACGGGGTGCTGCGGATCTGCCGGTGCTCGGACTGCGACTCCTACGTCCACCCCCCGGCGCCGGTGTGCCGCTACTGCCACGGGACCGCGCTGGCGCCGGCCGAGGTGTCGGGGTACGCGACCCTGATCGGGTTCACCCTGAACGAGCGGTTCTCGCTGCCCGGGATGCCCGCGCCCTACATCGTGGCCCACGTCGCCCTGGAAGAGGACCCCCGGGTCCGGCTCGTCACCAACGCCGTGAACTGCGCGCACGAGGACCTGCACCTGGGCATGCGGATGGAGGTGAGCTTCGAGCAGTTCGAGGACGTGCACCTGCCGATGTTCTCCCCCGCCGCGGAGCAGCCGGACGAGCCCGCGCCGCTGCCCGAGGACGAGATCGCGCCCGGGGACTACGCCAAGCACGTGCGGCCGATGATCCGCCGGGAGAAGTTCGAGGACAAGGTCGCGATCACCGGCATCGGGCAGACCAAGATGGGCCGCCGGCTGATGCGGTCGCCGCTGTCCCTGGCGGTCGAGGCCTGCACCGCGGCGGTCGCCGACGCCGGGCTGGAACTGTCCGACATCGACGGGCTCGCCACCTGGCCGGCGGGCGGCTTCTCGGGCTTCTCCGAGGGCGGCGCGAGCGCGGTCGAGGACGCTCTGGGCCTGCGGCCCACCTGGTACAACGGCGGCATGGAGACGTTCGGCCCGGGCGGGTCGGTGATCGCCGCCATGATCGCGATCGCCGCCGGGATGGCCCGGCACGTCCTGTGCTTCCGCACCGTGTGGGAGCCGACGTACGGCGAGCTGACCAAGAAGGGAATGGTCAGGCCGTCCGGGGCCCGGACCACGAACCCGGTGTACGCCTACGGCGCGACGTCCGCCGCGCACATCCTGGGCCTGACCGCGCAGCGCTACTTCGCCAAGTACGGCGGTTCCCGGGAGACCCTGGGCTGGATCGCGCTGAACCAGCGGGCCAACGCCGCGCTGAACCCGGCCGCGATCTACCGCGATCCGCTGACCATGGACGACTACCTGTCGGCCCGGCGGATCACCACGCCGTTCGGCCTCTACGACTGCGACGTGCCGGTGGACGCGTCGACCGCGGTGATCGTCTCGGCCGCCGGCGCCGTCGGCGACGTGTCGTCGCGGCCCGTCTACGTGGAGGCGGTGGGCACCCAGATCATGGAGCGGGTGGACTGGGAGCAGTCCACGCTGACCCACGAGCCGCAGGTGCTCGGCCAGTCGGCGCACCTGTGGTCGCGGACCTCGCTGCGCCCCTCGGACGTTGACGTGGCCGAGCTGTACGACGGGTTCACCATCAACTGCATGTCCTGGATCGAGGGCATGGGCTTCTGCGGGATCGGGGAGGCGCCCTCTTTCCTCGACGGCGGCAAGAACATCGCCCGCGACGGGGTCCTGCCGCTGAACACCCACGGCGGCCAGCTGTCGCACGGGCGCACTCACGGCATGGGGCTGGTGCACGAGGCGGTGACGCAGCTGCGCGGCGCCGGCGGCGAGCGCCAGGTCTCCGGCGCGAAGGTGGCGGCCGTGTCCACCGGCGGGCTGGCGACCAGCGGCGTCATGCTCCTGCGCTCCGACGCGTGACCCGCCGGCCCCGGTAGGATGCCCGCCATGCGCCTGCCCGCCCGCCTCGCCATCGCGGCCGTCGCCGCCGCGATCACCGCGTCCGTGACCACGGCCTGCTCCTCGTCCTCGCCCGCGGCCGGGCCGATCCGTATCCCTTCCCATTCCGCGCACGGCAAGGCCGCCTCAGCACCGGTACCGAAGCCGTCGCACGTCGTGGTCGTGATGGAGGAGAACCACTCCTACTCCGACATCATCGGCTCGGGCTCGGCGCCGTACCTCAACCAGCTGGCCAAAGAGGGCGCGTCCTTCACCGCCTCGCACGCCGTCACCCACCCGAGCGAGCCGAACTACATGGCGCTGTTCTCCGGCAGCACCGACGGTCTCACCGCCGATTCCTGCCCGGTCACGTCGTCGGCCGCCAACCTCGGCTCCGAACTGCTGGCCGCCGGCGACACCTTCAAGGGCTACTCCGAAGACCTTCCGTCGGCCGGCAGCACCACCTGCACCAGCGGAAACTACGCCCGCAAGCACGTTCCCTGGGCCAACTTCACCAACGTCCCCGGCCCGGACTCGGTCCCGTTCTCCAGCTTCCCGGCCGGCGGCGGCTACGCCGGCCTGCCGGCCGTCTCGTTCGTCATCCCGAACCTGCAGCACGACATGCACGACGGCACCATCGCCCAGGGCGACACCTGGCTGAAGAGCAACCTCGGCGCCTACGCCCAGTGGGCGAAGACGCACGACAGCCTCCTCATCGTCACCTGGGACGAGGACGATAACTCCGAGAACAACCAGATCCCCACGATCATGGTGGGCGCTCGCGTGAATACCGGCGCCTACAGCGAGAACATCAACCACTACAACGTCCTCGCCACGCTCGAGCAGATGTACGGCCTGCCCAAGGCCGGCAGCAGCGCGTCCGCCAGCCCGATCACGGACGTCTGGGGCTCGTGAGGACCGTGCTCCTTCCTCGCTGAGCCCAGACGGGATATAACCGGATAGAGAGTCATCTATCGCCGCGGGCTCTCCGGAAGGAGCTGGTCAATGCCGACCGTCGGATTCGTGGGGCTGGGGAACATGGGGAGCGTGCTGGCCGGGAACCTGGTGGCCGCCGGGCACGCCGTCGTCGCCCATGATGTCGCCGGGCCGGGAAGGCTGCCCGACGGCGCTTCCTTCGCCGGCAGCGTGGCCGACATGGCCCGCCAGGCCGACGTGGTCGTGCTCAGCCTCCCGGACGGGACGATTTCCCAGCAGGTGGCCAAGGAGGTCGCGGCGGCGGACGGCCGCCGGGCCGCGCACCTGATCGACACCTCGACCAGCGGACCGCAGGCCGCGCGGGACATCGAGGCGCTGCTGGCCGGCCACGGCGTCGGCTTCGTGGACGCACCGGTCTCCGGCGGGGTCGCCGGGGCGAAGGCCCGCACCCTCGCCGTCATGTACGCGGGCCCCGACGAGGCCTGCGCCGCCGTGGAACCGGTCCTGGCCGGGCTGAGCGATAAGCGGTTCCGGGTCGGCGACCGGGCCGGGCTCGGGCAGGCGATGAAGCTGGCCAACAACTTCCTGTCCGCGACCGCGATGGCCGCGGCCAGCGAGGCGATCGCGTTCGGCCTGTCGGCCGGGCTGGACATGACCACGATGACGGAGGTCATCAACGCCTCCAGCGGCATGAACACCGCCACCCGCGACAAGTTCCCGCGCGACATCGCCACCGGCACCTACGCCGCGGGCTTCAGCAACTCCCTGATGGCCAAGGACGTCCGCCTGTACCGCGCCGCCGTCGACGACGCCGGCGGCCCGGCCGAGGTCGGCGACGTGATCGCCGCCCTGTGGGCCCGGTTCGCCGAAGCGGAGCCCAACGCCGACTTCACCCGCGTCTTCCCGTTCACCCAGCGAGGCGCGGGGCGGTCTCCGGAGTAAGCGCCGCCTTCTGCTCGGCCCGCAGCTCGGCCAGGGCCTGCTGAGCGCTTCGGCACAGGCCGGGGAAATTCATGAACCCGTGCGGCTGGCCGACATACTCGGTCAGCCGGACCGGCACCCCGGCGGCACGAAGCGCCTCGGCGTAGCGGACGCCGTCGTCCTTGAGGGGGTCATGCTCGGCGACCTGGATCAGGGCGGGCGGCAGGCCCTCGTGGCTGGGGGCCAGGAGCGGCGAGGCCTTCGGGTCCGAGGTCTCGCCGTCGTGCCCGAGGTACAGCCGCCGGAAGGCGGTCATGTCCTCCACGGACAGGATCGGCGCGTTCGCGTTGACCTTCCTCGATCGTGATTCCTTTGCCGCCTCGCTCATGTCGGTGGCCGGGTACAGGAGGGCCTGGTGGGCGATGGCCGGGCCGCCGTTGTCGCGGGCGAGCAGGGACACGACGGCGGACAGGTTGCCGCCGGCGCTCTCCCCCATCACCGCGACGGGGCCGCCCGCGCCCAGTTCGGCCGCGTGCCCGGCCGCCCAGGTCAGGGCGGCGTAGCAGTCGTCCACGGCCGCGGGGAACCGGTGGGCCGGGGCGAGCCGGTAGTCGACGGAGACCACTACGGCGCCGGTGGCCGCGGCGGCCGAACTGCACAGCCAGTCGCCCATGCGCAGCGTCCCGAAGACGAACCCTCCGCCGTGGAAGTACATGATGAGCGGGCGGTCTCCGGAGACCGCGCGTCCCGAGCGGTAGATCCGGACCGGAATCTCGTTGCCGTCCGGGCCCGGGATGGTCCGGTCGGTCGCCGAGGTTCCCGTCCGCCGGGTGCCGAACAGCCAGCCGGTCACCTTGTTGTCCGGGACCGGCCGGGCCTGCATCTCGGCCACCTGCGCCTCGGTCATGCTGGACACCGGCGCCTGCCGCCGCGTCACCCAGCTCCACGCCTGCACTCTGAGATCCATCCGCGCCATGAGGAAATAGTAAGCCACCGTTCACTCACGACCGGGCGGACGGGACAGTCAGCTGGAGACTCTTACTCACCGAAACGGAGAATGTTATTCTCCTGAGGTGGAGTTCGAGTTCGATTCCGATCAGCGGCTGCTGCAGCGGTCGGTCCGGGAGACGCTGGCCAAGACCAGGTCACGGCCCGAAGACGAGCAGTGGTCGACGTATACCGAGCTGGGCTGGCTGGAGGCGCCGCCGGTCGAGCTGGCCATCGTGCTCGAGGAGCTCGGCTACATCGCCGACCCGACGCCGTTCCTGGCCACCGCGACCTGGTTCGCGCCGCTGGCCGGGCGGCTGCCCGAGAACGACGCGGCGGGCACCGGGGTCTTCGACGGCTCCGGCGAGTACGTGCTCGACGCCGACCGGGCGGGCGAGATCGCCCTGCTCACCTCCGACGGCGTGCGAGTGGTCAAGACCGAAGAGCTTTCCGCCGAACGGATCGGGGTTTTCGACCAGCGGCTGCACGTCGCCCGGGTCTCTGGAGTGGACGGCCTGGTCGCCGGGGTCCCCGACCTGGCCCTGATGGGCCTGGCGGTCTCCACGGTCGGGGCGTGCCGCAAGATCCTCGACCTGACGGTCGCGTACGTGAAGCAGCGCCATCAGTTCGGGGTGCCGATCGGCTCCTTCCAGGCGGTCAAGCACAAGGCCGCCGACATGCACGTGGCGATCGAGCGGGCCCGGGTGCTGGCCTACTATTCCGCGCTGACCCTGGCCGAGGGGCACCCGGATGCGCACCGGGCGGCGCTGATGGCCAAGGCCGCCGCGGGCGAATGCTCCGAAACCGTCTTCGCGCACGGCCTTCAGCTTCACGGCGCGATCGGGTTCACCTGGGAGAACGAGCTGCAGTTCTACCTCAAGCGCGCGCTGGCCTCCGACCTCCTCCTGGGAAACGCGTCGGTTCACCGCCGGGCACTGCTGGCCAGTGCCTGAATCAACTCCACCAAGAATTCTCTACGGAACGGATGTTCGCCGAATGTCAGATGAGGACCAGATTCTCTACCGCGTCGAAGACAAGGTCGCGGTCATCACGCTGAACCGGCCGGACAAGGCCAACGCGCAGACCCAGGGCCTGCTCGACGACCTCAACGCCGCCTGGGAACGGGCCGCGGCCGACCCCGGGGTCCGGGTCATCGTGCTGAACGCGAACGGCAAGCACTTCTCCTCCGGCCACGACCTGTCCGGCGCCGGCTCCCGCGACGCCGTGCCGGACAAGATGACGCTCGCCCACATCTACGAGCTCGAGGCCAAGCGGTTCATCGGCTACTCCCTGAACTGGCGGAACATCCCCAAGCCGTCGATCGCCGCCGTGCAGGGCAAGTGCATCGCGGGCGGCCTGCTGCTGGCCTGGCCGTGCGACCTGATCATCGCCGCCGAGAACGCCGAGTTCTCCGACCCGGTCGTGTACCTGGGCATCGGCGGCGTCGAGTACCACGGCCACACCTGGGAGCTCGGCGCCCGCAAGGCCAAGGAAATCCTGTTCACCGGCCGGTCCGTCTCCGCCCGCGAGGCCGAGCAGGCCGGCGCGGTCAACAGGGTCGTGCCGCTCGACGACCTGGACAGCGAGACGATGAAGCTCGCCGCGCACATCAGTGGCATGGATCCGTTCGGACTGAGGCAGGCCAAGCGCGCGGTCAACCAGACCCTCGATGTCCAGGGGTTCCAGACCGCCGTCCAGGCGGTCTTCGACATCCACCAGACGGGCCACGGCAACGCGCTGTCGGTCACCGGCTACCCGGTGATCTCGAACCTGGAGCAGATGAAGAAGAACGTGTCGAAGTCCTGAAGCCGCGTCAGGCTCACCGCGCGGCGGCCTCCGGGCGCAGGTGCGCGGTGGGCTTGGTGCTCACGTCCCAGTCCGGGACGCGTCCCCGGAGCGCGCCGACGGTGGCCTGCTCGCGCGGGACGCGGGCGAACGGATCATAGGAGAACTGCTTCATCGCGTTCAGGTGAGTGATCTTGTTGATGACCTCGTCCGGCAGCCCGTCCATGTGGCGCATCGCCTTCTCCGGGGCCTGCGGCCAGGTGGTGTCGGAGTGCGGGTAGTCGCATTCCCAGGTGACGTTGTCGATGTTGAGCTTGTCGAGGTTGGCGGCGCCGACCAGGTCGTCGATGAAGCAGAGGACGACGTGCTCGCTCCACAGTTCCGACGGCAGCCGGCCGCCCAGGTCCATCCCGGACCAGTGCTGGGTGTGCCGGTAGAGGTAGTCCACGCGCTCCAGGAAGTACGGCACCCAGCCGATGCCGCCCTCGGACAGGGCCAGTTTCAGCCGGGGGAACCGCAGGAACAGCTTGGACCACAGGATGTCGCCCGCCGCCTCGAACGACCCGATCGGGGACAGCGTGTAGATCAGCTCGACCGGCGCGTCCGGCGACGTGGTCGGGGCCTTGGAGTTGGACCCGATGTGGATGCACACGACCGTGCCCTCTTCCTCGCAGGCGCGGAAGAACGGGTCCCAGTGGTCGGTATACAGCGACGGCAGCCCGATGTCGTGCGGGTTGGAGGAGAACGTGACCGCGTGGCAGCCCTTCTTCGCGACCCGCCGGACTTCCTCGGCGGCCAGGTTCGGGTCGGCGAGGATCGGCAGGGCGAGGGGGATGATCCGGCCCGGGTAGGTGCCGGCCCACTCGTCGATGTGCCAGTCGTTGTAGGCGCGGACCATCGCCGCGTTCTGCTCCAGGCCGCCGCGCTTGAGGAAGAGACGGCCGGCGAAGCCGGTAAACGACGGGAAGCACATCGACCCGAGCACGCCGTTGGCGTCCATGTCCTTGACCCGGGAGTGGATGTCCCAGACGCCGGGCCGCATTTCCTCCATGCAGACCGGGTCCATGCCCCATTCGCTCATCGGACGGCCCACGACCGCCTGGACCGCCGGGTTGGGGATCTCGATCCGCTCGTACGTCCAGGCGAAGGTTCCGTCCTCCCGGACGGCGAACCGCGGCGCCTTGTCGGCGTGCTTGGCCGGGAGCCGGCCGTCGAACAGGTGCGGCGGCTCGATCACGTGATCGTCCGTGCTCACGAGGACCATGTCTTCGATCTTCATCGTGCTCCTTCGTTGGCCCTGACACGGGTACCGTACAAATTAAGCACAAGTGCTGCATTACGTCAATGGCGTCGACGGCGTCGGGAAATAAGATTCTCCGTGTGAGAGAATCAAGTATGCATTCGACGGAGACGGGCCGGGTGGCCCGGGTGGCGGTTATCACCGGCGCCGGCGGGGGCATCGGCCTGGCTATCGCCGAGCGCCTCGCCAGGAACGGGCTCGCGGTCGCGATCCTCGATGTCGCCGAGGGCACCGCCGAGCGCGCCGCGGCGACGATCACGGACTCCGGCGGCACCGCCCGCGGTTACCGCGCCGACGTCAGCGACCGAGCGCAGGTCGACGCGGCGCTGGACGCCGTCCGGGCCGGCCTGGGGCCGCTGGCGGTCGTCGTCGCGAACGCCGCCGTCGCCCCGAACCAGTCCTTCCTCGACCTGGCCCTCGAGGACTGGAACCGCACCCTGGCGATCAACCTGACCGGAACGTTCAACGTCATCCAGTCCGCGCTCCCCGATCTCCTCAAGGCCGGCTGGGGCCGGGTGGTGCTGATCTCCTCCTCGAGCGCGCAGCGCGGCGCGGCCAGGATGAGCCACTACGCGGCGTCCAAGGGCGGGCAGCTGGCGCTGGCCAAGGCGCTCGCGGTCGAGTTCGCCAAGTCGGGCGTCACCGTCAACTCGATCGCGCCGTCGTCGATCAACACGCCGAGCGTGGAGAAGAAGCGCGCGGCCGGCATCATGCCCCCGGCGGAGAAGATGGCGAAGTTCATCCCCGTCGGGCGGATGGGGACCGGCGAGGACATCGCGGCGGCCGTCTCCTACCTCGTCTCCGACGAGGCGTCCTACGTCACCGGGCAGACCATCAGCGTGAACGGCGGTTCCTTCATTGGGTGAGCACATAAGCGACCAGCCGCGGATTCCTCCGCGTCCCGTCGATGAATGGACTGAGGAGGTGGACGAGGCGTTCGCGTCACTGGGCGCGCCCGGCGGGCCGCGCCGCCCGGCGGCCGGGCCGCCCCGGCGGCCGAGATCCGGGATCCTCGGCATCTACGCGTGGCACCCGGCGTTCATCCGCGGCTGGATGCCGTTCTCGCGGCACCTGCGCTTCTCCACGCTTCCCGACCGGGTCCGGGAGATGGTGATCATCCGGACGGCCTGGCTCGGCTACGGCGAGTACGAGTGGTCCTCGCACGTCAAGATCAGCCGCAAGGCCGGCTATCTCACCGAGGCCGAGATCGACGCGCTCGCGGAAGGGCCGGACGCCGCCACCTGGGCCGGTGCCGACGCCGCGATCGTCCGGGCCGTCGACGAGATGTGCGTGAACAAGAACGTCTCCGACGCGACCTGGAAGCTCCTGGAAAAGCAGTTCTCCCGCGAACAGCTCATCGACTTCACGTTCACCGTGGGCACCTACGACATGCACTGCACCGTGTTCAGCACGCTGGGGCTCGAACTCGACCCCGGCATGACCGGGTTCCCGGAAAGCCACCGGCGCGGCGGCTGACCGGTTTCCCGCCGGGCGCACCTGCGCTAGATTCTGAATTCATGTCCCAGACTTCGCCCGCGGAGCCCGCCCGGCGCAGCCGTTCGGCGACCAGCGGGGCGCGCAAGAACTCCCGCGGCGAGACCACCAGGCAGCTCATCCTCACGGCCGCCGAGCGCCTGTTCGCCGAGCGCGGCATCTCCGCGGTCCCCCTGCGGGACATCGGCCTGGCCGCGGGCCAGCGTAACCACACCGCCGTGCGGTACCACTTCGGCGAGCGAGACGAGGTGGTCAGGGCCATCATGGAGTTCCGGGGCGCCCAGAGCGAAGCCATCCGCATCGGGATGGTCGCGGACCTCTCGCTCGCGGGCAGCCCGGCGATCCGCGACGTCGTCAGCGCGTTCGTGCGGCCGCTCGCGATCCACATCCAGCCCGACAACCACTACCTCGCCTTCCTCTCGCTCTACATCACCGAGGAGGGCGGGTACGAGGGCCTGGCCGGCGTCAACGCCGGCGCGTCAGTCGTGACGCTCCGGGCCCTGCTCGGCCGGCTCGTGCCGCAGATCCCGGCCGCGGTGCTCGACGAACGGTGGTGGCTGACCTTGACCAGCGCCGTGCACGCGCTCGCCCGGTATCACTCGGCTCAGCGCAAGCACACGAAGCCGCCCGGCACGGTCGACCCGCTCATCGACGACATGGTGGCGTACCTGAGCGCCGGGCTGAGCGCACCGGTCAGCGCGCCAGATGGGCCATGAACTTCGCGGACCAGTCGCGGAGGCTTTCGGGCACGTAGTAGCCGCCGGGGTCGTTGATCTCGTCCCAGTGCCCGGCGATCTCCTCGACCGCGGGCACGCCGTCCGCGGCCGACAGGTAGCCGGGGGTGACACCGAGGAACCAGCGCGCGAACCGGTGCGCTCCGGCCACCAGGATCTCCCCGTTCACGTCGCATCGCTCGTGCGCCAGGTAGGCGACCATCGGCGACACCAGGTCCGTGGCCAGGGCCCGCTGGCGGGCCTCGCTCTGGGCGGTGGTCGTGATGTTCGGCTTCGCCGCCGACGTGCTCGGCCGGGTGACCGCGTTCGGCGCGACGGCGTTGACGCGGATGCCGTGCGGTGCCGCCGCCATCGCGAGACTGCGCGTGAACCCGATGAGCGCCCCCTTCGCGGTGGCGTAGGCGAGGTTGTCGGCGAGCCCGAACATGCCGGTGGACGTGGTGGTGATCACCCGGCCGTAGCCCTGCTCGGCCAGGTAGGGCCAGGCGGCCCGGGTCGTGTGCCAGGTCCCGCGCAGGTGCACGTCGAGTGTCTTGTCCAGGTTCTCCGCGTCGGCCTCGGGAAACGAGGCGAAGCGCGAGATGCCCGCGTTGTTCACGACGATGTCCACCCGCCCGAACTCGCGGAGCGCGGTGGCGACGAGCGCGTGGCAGCCCTCCTCCGCGGCGACGCTGTTCGTGTCGGGGACGGCCGTGCCGCCGGCGGCCGTGATCTGTCCGGCGACCTCGTTCGCCGGGCCGTCGTCGCTGCCCTCGCCCTCCTTGGTGCCGCCGACGTCGTTCACGACGACCTTCGCGCCGAGGGCCCCGAGCAGCAGCGCGTGGGAGCGGCCAAGTCCCCGCCCCGCACCGGTCACGATGGCGACCCGCCCGTCGAACCGGAAGTCTCCGCTAGCGTCCATCTCTCTCCTCCGCACTGGCCGTGGCGCAAATTTTACCCATCAGTGCTTATATTCATCAAGGTCATGACCGTCTTCCTAGCCAGTTGCTGAGCCAGAACATTGCCAAGTTTGTTCATTAGTGCTTAGATACTGGTCACTGACGCCACGACAGGGCAGGCCCGGGATGAGCGAGTCACGATGACAGAACAAGCCGGCGGCGGCGCCGATGTCGATGTGCTGGTGATCGGCGCGGGAGTGGTCGGCCTCTACGCGCTCTACCGCGCCATCGACGCCGGGTTCTGCGCCCGGACCCTGGAGGCGGGCGACGGCATCGGCGGCGTCTGGTACTGGAACCGGTATCCGGACGCCCGCTTTGACTCCGAGAGCTACACCTACGCCTACATCTTCTCGCGTGAGCTCTTCGACGACTGGCAGTGGACGGAAGAGTTCGCGACGCAGCCGGAGACCGAGCGCTACCTGAACTACGTCGCCGACCGCTTCGATCTGCGCCGGCATATCCGCACCGGCGAGCGGGTCACGTCCGCCGCCTACGACGAGGCCGCGAACCTGTGGACGGTGCGGACCGGGGCGGGAACGACCGTCCGGGCCCGCTGGGTCATCGCCGCGACGGGCGGCCTGTCGGTGCCGCACTACCCGGAGATCGAGGGCACCGGCGACTTCCGCGGGCAGGCCTACCACACCGGCGCGTGGCCGCACTCGCCCGTTGACTTCGACGGCAAGCGCGTCGCCATCATCGGGAACGGGCCGAGCGGCGCCCAGTTGCTGACGGCGATCGCGGACACCGCGGGACGCGTGGACCTGTACCAGCGCACGCCGACCTGGACCACGCCGCTGAACAACGCCCCGATCACCGACGAGCGCCGCAAGTGGCTCAGCGACAACTTCGAGAAGGTCACGAAGATCCTGACCAGGTCACCGTCGGGGTTCCTGCACCCGCCGGCCGGGAAGAAGTCGTCCGCCGACTCCCCCGCCGAGCGGCAGGCGTTCTACGAGAAGATCTGGAACGCCCCGGGCTTCGGCAAGCTCACCATGAACTACTACGACATGACGACGAACCGCGAGGTCAACCTCGAGTTCTGCGAGTTCCTCGCGAACAAGATCCGCTCGATCGTCACGGACCCGGTGACCGCGGAGCGGCTCATCCCCACCGACCATCTCTTCGGCGCGAAGCGACCCCCGTTCGTCGAGAACTACTACGAGACCTTCAACAAGCCGAACGTCGCCCTCATCTCGCTGCGCGAGACCCCCATCGCGGGAGTCACCGCCACCGGGATCGAGACCACGGGCACAAGCCGGGACTACGACATCATCGTCTACGCGACCGGCTTCGACTTCGGCACCGGCGCGCTCACCCGGATGGGCGTTCGAGGACGCGAGGGCCTCGACCTGTCCACCGACTGGGAGGACGGTCCGTCGGACTTCGCCGGGTTCAGCGCGCACCGGCTGCCGAACTTCTTCTTCCCCGGCGGCCCGCACGGCGCGGGCGGGGGAAACTATCCGCGGTACTCGCAAGACCAGGTCGACTGGATCACGGCGACGCTGACCTACGCCACCGACCACGGCTTCGATGTCTTCGAGCCGACCGCGGCCCAGCAGGAGGAATGGATGACGATGGTGGAGACCCTGGCGCCGCAGTCCATCTTCTCCGCCGAGCACAGCCACTACTACGGCGCGAACGTGCGGGGCAAGCCCCGGAAGTTCCTCCTCAACCCCGGCGGCCGGGGCAAACTGCACGAGATGCTGAACCAGATGTCGGCGACTGAGAACTACGGCGGTGCCTTCCGCACCGCGAGCGAGAACGCGAGGCAGTCACGATGACCGCAGACCCCGGGCCCGCGCGTGAGACGCTGCTGGCACTCACCAACCCGGTCGAGGGCAAAGACGAAGAGTTCCGGGAATGGTATTGGGGGACGCACATCCCCGAGATCCTCCGGCTCCCCGGTTTCGTGGCCGCCCGGCCCTACCGGACCGCGGCGGGCCCGTACAAGTACGTGACCCTGTACGAGGTGGAAGGCTCCGCGGCGGAGGCGCTGAAGCGGCTGTATACCTCGGACCTCGGGTCGAGTGACACTCTCGACTTCCACAGCGTGGTCATGCTGCCGCTCATCGCGGCGGACGACTTTTAAGCAGATCAGGAGAGATTCATGCCGGGACGCGTCGAGGGCAAGGTCGCCCTCATCACGGGAGCCGCCCGCGGGCAGGGCCGCAGCCACGCTATCCGCCTGGCACAGGAAGGCGCCGACATCATCGCGGTCGACCTGTGCGCGGACATCGGCACGGTGCCGTACGCGCTGGCCCGCAAGGAGGACCTGGACGAGACGGTCCGCCAGGTCGAGGCGCTCGACCGCCGCATCGTCGCCCGGCAGGCCGACGTCCGCGTCCTGTCGGAGCTGCAGGCCGCCGTCGACGAGGGGATCGCCGAGTTCGGGAGGCTGGACATCGTCGTCGCCCAGGCCGGGATCCTGACCATGGGCAGCAACAAACCGGAGGCGTTCCTGGACGTCATCGGCGTCAACCTGTTCGGCGTGGTGAACGCGGTCACGGCGGCCGCGCCGCATCTCCAGGCCGGCGCGTCGGTCATCCTGACCGGGTCGACCGCCGCGCTGCTGACCGGCGCCATCGACAGCTCCGGGGCCGGCGGTCTCGGCTACGCGCACGCCAAGCGTCACGTCGCCCGGTTCGGGCACGACCTCGCCCGGGTCTACGCCAGGCGGAAGATCCGGGTCAACGTCATCCACCCGACGAACGTGGACACGGACATGATGGACAACGACTTCATGTACCGCGCGTTCCGCCCCGACGTGGAGAACCCGAACCGGGAGGACATGATCCCGGCGCTGGAGGCCAAGTCCCCGATGGGCGTCGCCTGGCTGCCGCCCTCCGACGTGTCGGAGGCCGTGCTCTACTTCGCGTCGGACGCGTCGAAGTGGGTCACCGGGCAGCAGCTCAAGCTCGACGGCGGCCAGCTGCTGCCCATCACCGACGCGGGAGTGCCGTCTTGACGGACGTCACGGGCCCGGACCCGCTCTTCCCCTGGCTGCGCGAGATCGCGAACGCGCACGACGCCGCGCGCCATGCCGGCGGCGTGCAGTGCCGCGGCTCGGTAGCGCTCATCGACGATGCCGCCCGGCTCCGCGGCAGTGCCCAGGTGAAGCTGGGCAAGGCCATCTCGCTGGAACGCGAGGTCGAGACCCGGCCCGCCCGGCTGGCGGCGGGCCGCGACGCGGCCGAGGAGGAGAAGCGCGACTGGCAGCGGCTGGGCGTGAAGGAGCTCGCCGACGGCCACGGCGACGTCGACCTCAAGGTGGCGGTCGGCATCCACGGGCGGTTCGCCCACGGCGGCGACACCATCGCCTACGACGCGCACGGGGTGCACAACACCCACATGGACGGGCTGGCCCACATCGGCGCCGACGCCAGCTGGCACGGGCCCATCCCCGCCAGCGCCTCGGAGACCGACGAGGACACGATGGTGAACTGGGCGCAGCACGGCATCGCCACCCGGGGGGTGCTGCTCGACGTCGCGGCGGCCCGCGGCGCGGACTGGATCACCGCGGAGGAGCCGGTCACCGCCGCCGAGCTGGACGCGGCCCTCGCCACGGCCGGCGTCACGCTCGAGCCCGGGGACGCGCTCATGATCTACCAGGGCCGCGACCGGTACGAGGCGGCGGGCCATGTGTACCCGAGCGGGGCCAAGGCGGTGCGGCGCCCGGGCATCGGCTCCGAAGGCGCCCGGTGGATCGCCGCCCGGGACCCGGGGCTCGTGCTCTGGGACTTCCACGACGCCCGGAACAACCGGACCGGGGCACTGGAGGTCCACGGGCTCATCTACGCGATCGGGCTCTGCCTCGTCGACAACTGCCTCCTGGGCCCGGCCGCCGCCGCGCTGAAGGCGGCCGGGACGTCCACGGGCCAGCTCATCGCCGCGCCGGCGGCGATCCACCGGTCGACGGGCGTGCTCGTCAACCCCCTGCTGCTGTACTGATCACTGCCCGGACCGCGTTAGGAGCAAGCATGAGCACCGTAGAGTTCGACCCGGCGGAGATCGACTTCTTCACGGACGAGACGGTGGCGGCGGACTCGAATCCGTACTTCGACCACATGCTCGCGGACCACCCGGTGTGGCGCGACCCGAAGTACGGGGTCGTCATCGTGACCGGTTACGAGGCGGCACTGGAGGTCTACCACCACCCGGAGATCTACTCCTCGATCAACCGGACCGCCGGCCCCGTCCTGGACCTGCCGTTCGACCTGGTCGGCGACGACCTGACGGACCTGCTGGAGCAGAACCGGCACTGTTTCCCCGAGAACGACCAGCTGGTGACGTTCGACCCGCCGATGCACACCGATCACCGGGCGCTGCTGACGGGGCTCATCACGCCCAAGCGGCTGAAGGAGAACGAGGAGTTCCTCAAGGCCACCGCCGACCGGTTCCTGGACGAGCTGCTGCCCAGGGGACAGTGCCAGTTCATCCGGGACTACGCCCGGCGGTACGCGGTCCTGTCCGTCGCCGACCTGCTCGGGGTCCCGGCACAGGACCGTCCCAAGCTCCTGGAACTCCTGACGACCACCCGGCCGGTGCTCGGCGATCCCACGCTGAAGGTGACCCTGCACAACCGGCTCGCCGCCGTCTACGACTACTTCATCGAGACAATCACCGACCGCCGGGCGAACCCCCGCGACGACGTCCTCACCGGCATGGCGCGGGCGACCTTCCCCGACGGGACCCTGCCCGAGCCGGTCCAGGTCGCGCGGATCGCCTCGAACCTGTTCACCGCCGGCGGGGAGACCACGGTCCAGCTGCTCGGGGTCTCGCTCGCCCGGATCGCCGAGGACCAGTCGCTGCAGGACATGCTGCGCGCGGATGCCACGCTGATCCCCCGGTTCGTCGAGGAAACCCTCCGCATCGAGGCGCCGATCAAGGGTTCCTTCCGGCTCACCAAGGTGGCGACCGTCCTCGGCGGCCTCGATGTGGCCCCGGGCACCGTCGTGCTGCTCCTGAACGGCGCCGCGGGCCGGGACCCCCGGGTCTTCGACCGTCCCGCCGATTTCGACGCGAAGCGGCCGAACGCCCGGCAGCACCTCGCGTTCGGCCGCGGGCTCCACACCTGTCCCGGGGCTCCGCTCGCGCGCGCCGAGACGGTCCTGTCGGTCCAGCGGATCCTGGAGCGCACGGAGCGGGTCTGGATCGACGAAGAGCAGCACGGTCCGGCCGGCGACCGCCGCTGGCAGCTCATCTCGGGGTACAAGTTCCGCGGCCACAAGCGCCTGTTCCTCCGGTACTCCGAGCGGGAGGCCTCCTGATGGCGGACGAACTGGCGGTCAACCGTGACCAGTGCATGGGGTCCGGCCAGTGCACGTACTACGCGCCGAACACCTTCGCCCTCGACGAGGAGGACATCGCGACGGTGATCGACACAAGCGGCGACAGCGCCGGCAAGATTCAGCAGGCGATCGACGTGTGCCCCACCCGGTCCATCACCCGCACGGCCAAACGAGAATGATATTCTCCTTTTAGAGAATGACTACGAGGAGGCAGTCGCGTGAAGCTCGGCAACGACCCGGAAGTGGAGAAGTTCCGAGCGGACCTCGCCGCCTTCCTTGACGAGTCCCTGCCGGACCCGGCCCGGACGACGGAACGCTCGCACTCCAGTGCCGACGTGCCGGCGTGGGCCCGCGAGTGGCAGCGAACGATGTTCGACAACGGCTGGCTGCTGCCCATGCAGCCCCCGGAGTTCGGCGGCCGCGACGCGACGCTGCCGCAGATGCTCGCCTACCAGGAAGAGCTGTCCGCGCGGCGGATCTACCAGAGCTTCAACCCCCAGGGCGTCAGCATCATCGCGGCGTCGCTGCTGACCTTCGGCACCGAGGAGCAGAAGCGGAGGTGGGCCGTCCCCATCCTCCGCGCCGAGATCACCGCCGCGCTCGGCATGAGCGAACCGGGGGCCGGCTCGGACCTGGCCGGCCTGCGGACGCGCGCGGTCGCGGACGGCGACGACTTCGTCATCAACGGCCAGAAGGTCTGGACCTCGGGGGCGCACGACGCGGACGTGATCCTCGCGTTCGTGCGCACCGATCCGGACGCGCCCAAGCACAAGGGCATCAGCGTCCTGCTGGTCCCGACGGACACCGAGGGCGTCACCCGGCGCCCGTTCCCTTACCTGATCTCCCAGGACGGCGAGATCGACTTCAACGAGGTCTTCTTCGACGACGCGCGGGTCCCGAGGGAGAACCTGGTCGGCGAGCTCAACCAGGGCTGGAAGGTGGCGAACGGGTCACTGGGCCACGAGCGGACGATGCTGTGGGTCGGTTACGCCGAGCGGCTCGACGACCTGGTCCACGACTCGCCGAGCGACAGCGAGTGGTACGCCACCCTCCAGATGGACCTGCAGGCGCTGCGCCTGCTCGGCTACCAGAACCTGGCCGGGACCATCAGCGGGACGGCCAACCCGTCGGCGGTATCCGTGCTGAAGCTCTTCGGCTCCGAAGCCGTGCAGGCCGCCTCCCTGCGCGCCCTGGCCGAGCACGGGAGCGAGAGCCTGCTGTTCCCGCACCGGACCGGGCCGGACACGCCCTTCAGCCTGGACGACTTCGGCGCCAGCTGGTTCGAGCGCTATGCCCGTTCGTTCCCCGGCACGATCGCCGGCGGCACCTCGGAGATCCAGCGCAACATCATCGCCGAGCGCATCCTCGGCCTGCCCCGGTAGGCGTTCTCAGGCGGAGGCGAAGGCCGCGGCCAGGGCCGCGTAGATGTCCCGCAGGAACTGGGCGGTACGCGGGGTGGCCGGCGGCGCCCCGAACCCCCCGTGGATGACGCCCGGGTACACGTGCAGGTCGACCGGGACCCCGGCCCGCGACAGGCGGCGCGCGTAGTCGAGGTTCTCGTCGAGGAACGCGTCCACGTCCCCGACGCCGACGAACGCGGGCGCCAGCCCCGACAGTTCCCCGGCCCGGGCCGGCGCCGCCTCGGGCGGGACATCGTCGCTTCCGGAGAGCGGGCCGAGATAGGCGGCCCAGCACATCCGGTTGGCCCGCAGGTGCCACAGCCCCCAGTGCCCCGGGTCGGCCGCCGCCTGAATCGACGCCGTCACCTCCCGGTCATCCAGCATCGGGTAGATCAGCAGTTGCAGGGCCGGCTGCGCCAGCCCGGCCTCCCGCAGCCGCAGGCAGAACCCGGCGGCCAGGCCGGCGCCGGCGGACGCCCCGCCGACGGCGAGCCGGGCCGGGTCGAGACCGTACTCCCCCGGCTTGGCGGTGATCCGGCGCCAGACAGCCTCCGCGTCCTCCAGGGCCGCCGGGTACGGGTGCTCCGGTGCGAGCCGGTAATCCACCGCGGCGATGGCGCAGCCCACCTCGCTGGCCATCCGGTCGAGGCGGCCGTCGTTCTCGTCCAGGGTGCCCATGATGTACGCGCCGCCGTGCAGCCAGAGCAGGCACGGCAGCGGGCCTGCCGCGCCCCGGGGCCGGTACCAGCGGACCGTGACGTCCGCTCCGCCGTCCGGGCCGGGGATGATCTCATCGGAGCGCTCGACCCGCGGGTCCTCCGGGGCCGGGGAGCCGCCGGAGCCCACGTACGACTCCCTGATCGTCGCGATGCTGGTCAGGTCCCACTGGGTAAGCCGGTCCAGGGCCGCCACGGTTCCCGGCTCGATGCGCCGGGTCACGTCGTTCATCCGGCCGCCCGGTCCCGCGGGTCGTAGGGCTCGATGCCCTCCTCGATCGCCTTGATGAGCAGGGCCATGAACTGGGTGTAGTAGCGGGCCATCCGGATGAAGCCGGTGCCGAACCAGATCCCCGGGTGCGCGGACCGGCGCCAGGTGTTCGCGTACTCGCCGTCGCCGGCGCGGCCGTAGACCTTGTCGAACAGGTCGCCCACGCTGCCCAGGGCCGGCTTGATGTGGCCCCAGAACTGGTGGTACCCGGTGGCGAAGATGATGAGATCGACATCGGTGAGCGCCGATCCGTCGGTGAACGTCACCGTTCCCCCGGCGATCTCGGCCACCTCGGTGCCCTGCTTGAGCCCGATCTCACCGTCCGCGATGAGCTGGGACGCGCCGATGTCGATCTGGTAGGAGTCCATGCCGTTGTTGATCGCGGCCAGGATCCCGCCGCCGTCCGGACCCATGTTGATCTTGAACCCGCGCGCCTGGAGCTGATCGAGCAGGTCCTTGTCGGCCTCGGCGGCCTGCCGGGTGAGTGCCTTGCTGTTCTCGTCCGACCGCTCGGGCGGCAGCGCGTAGGCCATCTGGTCGCCGATGTCCGCCGAGTAGGGCATGTCCTCGGTGAACAGCGTGGAAAAGCACTTGTGATACGTGCCGTAGGTGATGACGTACGTCGAGCTCCGCTGCAGCATGGTCACGTCGGCGCCGTGCTCGCACAGGTCGTGGGCCAGCTCATGGCCGCTGACGCCGGCGCCGATCACCAGGGCGCGCTTGCCCTCGTAGGCGTCGCCGTCCTGGAACTCGTCGGAGTGCGCCGCCACGCCCGTGAAGGTCTCCATCCCCTTGAGCTGGGGGATCTTGGGCACTCCGTACAGGCCGCCGGCCACGACGAAGTGCCGCGGGCGCAGTGTCCGGACCGACCCGTCGCCGCGCCGGACCTGGATCACCCAGCGCCGTTCGGCCTCGTCGTAGTGACCCTTGAGGAAGGTCGTGGAAGTCCACACGTTGAGGTCCATCAGCGTCGCGTAGGACTCCAGCAGGTCCGCGAACTTGTCCTTGGGGGTGTGCGCGGTCCACGTCGGCGGGAGCGGCAGGTAGGGCAGGTGATCGCCGTAGGTGGTGCTGTGCAGGGCCAGCGACGCGTACCGGTTGCGCCAGGTGTCCCCGACGCGCTCTTCCCGGTCGATGACCAGGGCCGGCACGTCGAGCGCTCGCAGCCGCGCGGCGATGGACAGGCCGTTGTGCCCGGCCCCGAGGATGAGCACCGCGGGGTCGCGGTCGGCGAAGGCGGCCTCCTGGCCCCGGTCGGCGGACCAGCGGGTGCGGCCCGGCACGACGCCGTAGACCTTGCCCTCATCGCGGTTGTGGCGGGTCCGCTCGGGATGGTCGAGCAGTCCGGTGACCTGGGTCTGCAGGACCGACGCGATGAACCGGTCCCCGTCGGGGACCAGCGCCACGTAGCCGCGGTCGGTGCGGTCCCTGGTGGTGAAGTCGAAGAACCCGTTGATCCGGGTCCCGGCGGCGAAGGGGGCCTGCTCCTGGCTGACCGTGAAGCCGGACGCGTCCTGAGTCTTGCTCAGCTCGAGGAAACGCGCGACGGTCTCGTCCCGCCCGACGGTGTGGTGGAAGTCCCACGGGAAGGCCATGAAGTCCCGCCAGGTGGCCTCCGGGTCCAGGAGGCCGGCGAGGTCCTCGGCGGAACCGTCCCGCACCGCCGCCGCGAAGCGCGTCAGCCAGTGCGTGAAGATCCCGGCGGCGTCGGTCGCGGCGGCTTCAGTCGCCGTTTCGGTCATCGGCTTCATCCTTCCTGAGGGGTCTGGTGGTCGGTGGCCGCGGCCCGGCCGGCGAGCATTCCCCACACGCCGGCGACGGCGAGGGTCGCCCCGGCGCCGCCGTAGACCATTCCGGTCGGGCTGGCCATGGCGTTGCCCGCCGCGTACAGCCCGCTGATCACGTCCCCGTCGACGTCCAGGACCCGGCCCTCGGTATCGGTGCGCGGCCCGCCCTTCGTGCCGAGCAGCGAGGAGTGCACCTCGACGCCGTAGAACGGGGCTGTCTCGACCGGCCCCAGCGTGGACAGCGGCGACCCGGGGTCCCCCGTCGTCCGTCCTCCGGGGAACCGGTCGAACGCGCTGCTCCCGCGGCCGAAATCGGGGTCGGTCCCGGCGCTTGCGTTGTCATTGAAGCGCTTGACGGTCTCCGCGACCTTGTCAGCGGGAAGCCCTAGCCTGGCCGCCAGTTCGCCGAGCGTCGCGGCCCGCGTGACCCAGTCCGGAACCCCGGCGCCGGGCGGCAGCCCGAAGACGCCGAATTTCCCGGCAGTCCCCTGGTCGAAGATCATGTAGCTGGGCAGGTTCGGGTACTCGAACCTGGACGCGTCAAGCTGGTGGAAGGCCCCGCCGA
>Ga0131853_10002999_pt1 | contig 30308 bp, 17 predicted proteins | sample TergutLab28metaG_FD_92764 | JGI IMG/M metagenome (GOLD analysis project Ga0131853, IMG submission 92764) | Labiotermes labralis P1 segment gut microbial communities from Petit-Saut dam, French Guiana - Lab288 P1 (version 2) (version 2) | ecosystem: Host-associated > Arthropoda: Insects >... | reverse complement strand
GTCAACGGGCTGCTGATCCCGCCGCCGTACTCGCATCAGCACCTGCTGCGGTCACCGCGGGCCGGGATCAGCGGCAAGCTGCTGCAGCAGCCGGGCGCGGAGACCCCCGACTTCGGCGACCAGCTCAACGACATCCTGGCCTTCCTGACCGGGACCTGGGAGTCCCCCGACGGGGTTTCCATGAGGCCGGCCCCCGGTGAGGGGGCCGACGCCGAGCTGTGGATCCTCGGCTCCAGCGCCGGGCAGAGCGCCCGGGTCGCCGGGGCCCTCGGGCTGCCGTTCGCCGCCAACTACCACGTCTCCCCCGCCACCGTGCTCGAGGCGGTCTCGGCCTACCGGGACGCGTTCCGGCCGTCGTCGGTGCTGGATCAGCCGCACGTCATGGTCTCCGCCGACGTCGTGGTCGCGCCGACCGAGGACGAGGCGAGGGAACTGGCCCGGCCGTACGGGATGTGGGTCCGTTCCGTCCGGTCGGGCGAGGGCGCGATGAAGTTCGCGTCGCCGGCGACGACCGGCGCCACGCTCGCGAAGTGGACCGACTCCGATCACGAACTGGTCGCCGACCGGACCAGCACCCAGTTCGCGGGCACGCCCTCGTCCGTGGCCGAGCAGCTGCGCGTCCTCCAGCGGGCCACCGCCGCCGACGAGCTTCTCACCACGACCATCACCTACCGGCACGCTGACCGCGTCCGCTCCTTCGAGCTTCTGGCCAAGGAGTGGGGGCTGAGCTAGCCTCCGGGCGCCCCGGCCGCTGCTCCGGGGCGGGGCACGGTTTCCGGGTCGGCCAGAATGAGGGCATGGAGACTTCACCTGGACGGCCGGGCACCGCCGAACTGCTGGATCTCCGGCCGCATCCGGAGGGCGGCTGGTACCGGGAAACCTGGCGGGCCGGGCCCGAGTCGGTGCCCGCCGGGTACCCGGGGCCGAGATCGGCCGCGACCGGGATCTACTTCCTGCTCTGCCCCGGGGAGGAATCACGCTGGCACCGGGTCCGGTCGGACGAGGCGTGGCTGTGGCACTCGGGCGGCCCGCTGACCCTGGAAACCGGCGGGACCGGGGACCGCCCGGTGTCCGGAACCGTCATCACGCTGGGGCCGGATCTGGCCGCGGGGCAGGTCCCGCAGCACGTGATCCCCGGCGGTCACTGGCAGTCGGCCCGCCCGGCGGGGGACGCCGAGGTCCTGGTGAGCTGCGTGGTGGCTCCCGGCTTCGACTTCGCCGACTTCGAGCTCCTCCCGTCCCCGGGATAGCCGGCGCGGCTAGGGGTGAGCGGCGGCGGCCTTCTCGATCTGCGACACCGGGAGCCAGCCGTCGTGGGACCAGGTGATCTTGCCGGAGGAGCTGACGAGGGCGAGCCAGGGCTGGTCCTGGACCTGATAGCCGTCCGCGAGACGGCCCGTCGGGTCCAGGGCCACCGGGTAGCGCAGCTTCCCGGCCTTGGCGAGATAGGACTTCACCGCCGAGGCCGACGGCTCGGTCGAGGTCTCGTCCACCGCCGTCAGCGGGGGCAGGTGCCTGGACGAGGCGGCGGAGGCGTAGGAGTTAAGGGAGGTCAGCTCGCCCTTGAGGTCGGACACGTAATCCAGCCACGTGGCGAAGAAGACCACCAGGCGCTCCTTGCGGCCGCCCAGCGCCACCGCGGGACCGCCGACGGCTGACGGCAGCGAGACGGGCGTCCCCGGCGCGTACGGGGTGACCGTGGCCAGCGACTGCCGGCTGGCCAGCTTCGGGTGCCCCGGCAGCAGCGACGAGATTTCCTGAGCGATCACCTGGGCCGACTGGCCGACGCTGTCGTAGGCCATCTGCGTGACGTAGAGCTTCTCGAGCTTGCCCTGCTGGCTGATGACGTACACGGCCGGGGTGTGCTCGATGTCCCCGTCCTGGACCAGGTCGGCGACGTGGTACGCCTTGAAGATCTTCTTGAGCTGAGCGCTGGAGCCGGTGAGGAAGTCCCACTGATTGGTCATGCCGTGCGCGCGGGTGTAGGACATGACATCCGAGACCTTGCTGGCCGTCGGGTTCGCGTCCACGCCGAGCAGTTGCACGTTCTCCCCGGCCTTGCCGAGGTACTCCTTGGCCAGCAGCTGGCTCTCCGAGGTGAGCGGGCACACGTCGGTGCATTTCGCGTCGTCGAAGGAGAGCACGGTGACCTTGCCGCGGAACTGGCTCAGCGACATGGGCTGGCCGAACTGGTTGGTCAGCCGGAAGTCGGGGGCCGGGCCGCCGACGGAGTTCCCCAGGTCCAGATTCGGGTTCTGTTCCGCCGCGATGTTCGAGGAACCCCCTCCGCCCTGGGCACCGGAGGCCGGCGATCCGCTCGATGAACAGCCCGCCAGCAGGGCGGCCGCGGCCATGGCGGCCGCGACCAGCCCTTTTCTCGTCCTTACGCCCATGCGGACAAGGCTACTACGCCTTGTCGGAGACGGTCTCCTCGTCGTGCTCCTTCACCGAGCCGGCCGAAGCGGCCGGGGCGGCCTCCGGCTTGGCGGCCCCCACGGCGGACGGCTCCGACTCGGTCGGCAGCGGCCTCGACGGCTCGTCGCCGACGATGGCCCCGCTGCCCTGGCCCCAGGCCAGGTACCGCCAGCTGAGGTTGATCATCGTGGAGACCCGGTTGCGCAGGCCCAGCAGGTAGAACAGGTGCAGCGCCAGCCAGGACAGCCAGGCGAACGTCCCGGTGAACTTCGGGCCCTTGGGCAGCTGCACGACGGCGGACCGGCGGCCGATCGTCGCCATCGTGCCCTTGTCGTAGTAGGAGAAGGACGCCGTCTCCCCGCCCGTGAGCAGCGCCTTGATCTGCTCGGCGATGTGCTTGCCCTCCTGCAGCGCCGGCTGGGCCAGCTGCGGCAGGGGCGCTTCCGGATTCACCGCGATGTCCCCGGCGGCGAAGACCCGGTCGTTGCCCTTCACCCGGAGGTCGGAGCCGACCTCGATCCGGCCGCCGCGTCCCTGGGGCAGGCCCCAGTCCTTCACGTAGGACGGCGCGGCCACTCCCGCCGCCCACACGGTCAGGTCGCTGCGCAGTTCCTTGTCGCCCTCGAGGATCACCCGGCCGGCCTTCACCGACTCGATCTTGGTGTTCAGCAGGACGTCGACGCCGCGGTTCTCCAGCTGCTTGCGCGCGTACTCGCGCAGCTTGTCGTCGAACGGCATCAGCAGCGCGGGCGCCATCTCGATGAGCCGCACGTGGACCCGCTCCGGGTTGACGTCGGGGAACGTGACCTTCAGGACCTCCGAGCGCAGCTCGCCTAGAGTGCCGGCCAGCTCCACGCCGGTGGCGCCGCCGCCGACCACGGTGACCGAGAACTCCTGGTCGCCGGTGTCGGAGGCGCTGAGCCGCTCGAAACCGTTCATGATGTGGTCGCGCAGCACGATGGCGTCGCCCCGGTTGTACAGGCCGAACGTGTACTCGGCCGCGCCCGGGAGGCCGAAGTAGTTCGCCGCTACCCCGGTCGCCACCACCAGGTAGTCGTAGTCCAGCGTGCGCCCGTCATCGAGGGTGACCCGCCGGGCATCGGTGTCGACCGCCGACAGCTCGCCCCGGATGTACCGGGCCCCGCGCCGGGCGGCGAAGCCGCCGACCGGGTAGGCGACGTCCCCGGGGTTCAGGCCCCCGGTCGCCACCTGGTACAGCAGCGGCTGGAACGCGCTGTACAAGTTCTTGTCAATTACCGTCACGCGAACGCCCGCCTTGCGCAGGTTGTCCACCACCGACAGGCCGGCGAATCCGGCGCCGATGATAATCACGTGCGGGGGGTTAGTGTGTTCCGTCATGCCACTTTCGTCCCTGAGCTATCTGACCCGTCAGCGGTGCCCACGCGGTCCGGATTGCTTCTTTGCCCCGGTACGTGCGGCTGATCCCCGTCATCGGACTTTAGCGACCTCGGCCATAGCTTCCGAACCAGGACCACATCAATTTCCGCTGCGTACAACGTAACTTCAGCTTGCAGGTACACCCACGCCATGAGGCCGATGACTACCCCGAACGTGCCGTACAGAGCCGATGCCCGGTGCAGCTGATGGGCGACGACATAGCCTCCTGCCAGCTGAAGTACCTGCCACACGACGGCGGCGGCGATCGCGCCGCCCCGCAGCTCCCGATACGGGATCTTCCGCACGCTAGCCAACCGGAACGAGAGCCAGAACATTCCCACGTTCAACACGAATGAGACAATTATCGCACCCGCGTGGGCCCCTATCCCGGTGAGCAGATGCCCCGCGCCGCCCGCGAGACCGGAGATGAAGGTCGTCAGCATGAATCCGCTTCCGACCGTGATCGTCAAGAGGGCATTGTAGCCGAGCGAGACGGGGAAACCGGGCCGTTCTTCGCGGGGCACGTCCCAGATGTCGCACATGGACCGCTGCATGGCGGCGGCGGCGCCCCTGGACCCGTAGACCAGGATCACGAAGCCGAAGACCAGGGCCAGCCCGGTGCCGTTGATCTGCCCGAGATTGTCCTGGATCTCCGGCCCGACCACCGGGTACTGGGACAGCGCCGAGTTCAGGAGCTTCGCGCGCAGCTCGGGATGGTTGCCCAGCGTGATGTTCAGTACCGTGCCCAGTATCAGCAGCAGCGGGAAGATGGCGGCCACCGCGTAGTAGGTGATGAGCGCGGCAAGGTGCCCGGCCTGGTCGTCGTTGAACTTTTTCCAGACCGCAACCGGAAACGCCAGCCACGGCTTGCGCTGCTGAAAGCGGTCCACCGCTTCGACGGTCTTGTCGATGGAGCTCATCTCGTTAGCTGCCTACCCGATGTTGTCGTTCACTTATCCACACCATCGGCATTCCTTACGGATACGCCTGGACTCTTACCAGCGTCCGGCGGTCCGGTTCCGTCACACGTGTACCAGATCACACGGAGGGGCAGCCGGTTCCGGGGCCGCGGCGGGCGGGGACACCGCCGAGTCCCCTGCATGCCAGCGGGCTCCGGGTAATAGCGTTGGCGAAGACACCAAGGGAGGTACACCAATGGCCGATCAGGCACCGCTTCCGTACGATTTCCTGCCGAAGGTCCCGTCCTTCACCGTGACCAGCGAGGACGTCGCGGCGGGCAAGCAGATGGGCGACAAGCAGGTCGCCAATGTCTTCGGCATGACAGGTCAGAACATCTCTCCCCAGCTGGCCTGGTCCGGGTTCCCGGCGGAGACCAAGAGCTTCGCCGTGACCTGCTTCGACCCGGACGCGCCGACTGGTTCCGGGTTCTGGCACTGGGTCGCGATCGACATTCCGGTGTCGGTGACGTCCCTGGCCGCGGGCGCCGGGGCGACCGGCGACTCCGGGCTGCCGGCAGGCGCGTTCCACGTGCGGAATGACTACGGCACCAAGGACTTCGGCGGCGCGGCGCCGCCCGCGGGCGACCCGGCGCACCGGTATGTGTTCGCCGTCCACGCCGTGGATTCCGAGAAGCTCGGCATTGACTCGGACGTCTCGCCCGCCGTCGCCGGGTTCAACCTGCGTTTCCACACCATCGGGCGCGGACTGCTCATTCCCGTCTACGGGCACTGAGCCAGCAGTACGAAAGACCGCTCCGGCAATCCGATGCCGGGGCGGTTTTTCTGTAAATTCCCCCGGTGTTATTCCTCGGTCTCGGCAACGAGGCCGAGGGCCTCGGGGTGCGTCCGCCGGTAATGCTCGGTCAGGACGCTGCTCGCCTCGCCGGGGCGGTATGCCAGAGTGCGCTCGCAGATCTGGCAGCGTGTGGTGGGGAGGCGGGTCACCGTTACCGGGAAGCGCCTCGCAGCTGAAGTGCTCATTTGCTTCTAATAATGCCAGACGACCACAGTTAATTCCCAATCCGTGCCCGAAGGTCCCCCTCATCCTGCCCCTTCGGCCGTCCGCGCAAGCTCTGCATAAGCATCGAACTACCATTATTCGGGCATGGGCGATAATGGCCGCCATGAAGAGCGAGATCATCCGGGTCCGGACCGGCGGGCGGGACACCGTCGCCGACATCACCTCCGAGTGCGCCGAATTCGCCCGTCAGGCCTCCGCCGACAGCGCTTCCCAGGGCGGGGACGGGGACGGGCTGCTGCACGTGTTCGTGCCGCACGCCACCGCGGGAGTCGCGCTGATCGAACTCGGGTCGGGCAGCGACCCGGATCTTCTGTCGGCGCTGGGCGACCTGCTGCCCGCGGATGACCGCTGGCGGCACGCCCACGGCAGCGAGGGCCACGGCCGGTCGCACGTCATGCCCGCGTTCATCCCGCCGTACGCCACCATCCCGGTGCTGGGCGGCCGCCTGGAACTCGGCACGTGGCAGTCGATCGCCCTGGTCGACGTGAACGTCGACAACCCGGACCGTCAGGTTCGCCTCTCCTTCCTGGCCGGCTGAGCGCGAGGAGTGTTAACAACTTCATAATCGCGCTGCCGGAGGCGGTGGCCGGCCAAGGGGGAATCCCGATACCGTTAGGAGTCCCCCGAACAGCTTTAATGCCGCCTCCCGGTCGTTCCCGCCGGGAGCGGCCCACCTCCTGGTGATCGCAATGATGAGGTGAAGACGACCATGGCCCGCATCGTCGTCATCGGTGACCTGATGACAGACACGCTCGCGCAGGCGACCCTGCCCCTTTCCCGCGGCAGTGACACTCCCGCCAAGGTGACGACCCACGGCGGAGGCTCCGGTGCCAACGTGGCCGCCTGGCTCGGCGCCGATGGCGTCGATACCGCGTTCATCGGCAGACGCGGGGCAGACATCACCGGCCGTAACCGCGATATGGAACTGATGGGCTACGGCGTGGACGCCCGCCTGGTCATGGACCCGGAGCGGCACACCGGCACGTGTGTCGTCATGGTGACCCACAAGGGCGAGCGGACAATGCTGTCAGACCCGGGCGCGAACTCGGCGCTGTCCCCGGACGACCTTCCGCACGACCTGTTCACACCGGGAGCGCACCTGCACCTGTCGGGCTACACGCTCCTGTCCGAGTGGTCGCGGGCGGCCGCCCTGGCCGCGCTGGACTTCGCGGGCCGGACCGGCATGTCGACTTCGGTGGACGCCGGGTCGGCGGCGCCGCTGGAGCGGGGCGGCGCCGAGCCGTTCCTCGAGCTCTCGTCCAACGCGGTGCTGCTGTTCGTGAACACGGCCCAGGCCAAGATCCTGACCGGGCGGGATGATCCCGAGGCCGCGGCCCGGGTGCTCACCGCCTGGTACCCGCAGGTGGTCGTCAAGATGGGCGCGGACGGTGCCCTGTTCTACGCCAACGGCCGTCCCGCAGTGCGGGCCCAGGCCCCGGCGGTGGAGCGGATCGTCGACGGCACGGGCGCGGGCGACGCGTTCGTCGCCGGGTTCCTGCCCGCGTGGCTGGACAAGAAGCCGCCGGCCGAGGCTCTGTCCAGCGGCTGCCGGCTGGCCGTGCACGCGCTCGGCCTGGTCGGCGCGCGCCCCATCCTCTAACAGCCCCAGCGACTAACAGTCCCAGCGACAGCAACGGGACCTGAGGGGACGCTATAGCGACACCTTCGGTCCCGTTGCGGGCCTGCGGGCCCGGCCGGGGCGCTTCGCCGGGCCGGCGCTAGCCGGGACGCTTCGCGGTGCCCAGGTGGGCCAGGGGGCGGGTGATCTGGAAGCCGGAGCCGTCGCGCTTGGCCCGCATCTCCGAGATGTCGATCTGGATACCACGTTCGGTGATGGCGACGAGGGGCTCGGTGCCGACCCAGGCCAGGACCAGGCGGTCCTCGCCCTTGAGGAAGCGCTGGCAGCGGACGCCGCCGGTGGCCCGGCCCTTGGCCGGGTACTCGGAGAGCGGGGTGATCTTGAGGCTGATCCCGCCGGTGCCGGGCAGGCCCTGATCCTGGCCCGCCGCGGTCACGACGATCACCTCGTCATCCGCGGCCGCGCCGCCGACGGGAGCGGGGACGACGGCGCTGAACCAGATAGCCTCCGCGCCCTCGGACAGGCGGATGCCGGCCATCCCGCCGGCCGGGCGGCCCTGCGGGCGGACCGCGGCCGCCGGGAACTTCAGGAGCTGGGCGTCGCTGGTGACGAACACCAGCTCCGCCTCGTCGGCGGGGACCTGGACCGCGCCGATCAGGCGGTCGTCGTCCTTGAGGGTGATGATCTCGAACTCGTCGCGGTTGCCCGGGTAGTCCGGGGCTACGCGCTTGACCACGCCCCCGGCCGTGCCCAGGGCGACCGTGCCCGCCTCGGGGTCCAGGGACGCCAGGGTGAGGACCTTCTCGTCCTCGTCCAGGGTGACGAACTCCGCGATGTCGTGCTCGCCGGTCAGCGGCACCTCGATCACGTCCATCTTGATCATCCGCCCGGCCGTGGTGACGGCGCCGATCTCGGCCCGCGCGGACGTGTTCACGACGCAGCCGACGATGTCGTCCTGCGGAGCGCGGTCGCCGCCGGCGGACCCGGAGTCGTCCGCGGAGGCCCCGGGCGGCTCGGAACCGGCCGTCCCGGCGGCGAAGCGCGAGACCAGGCCGGTCGCGGACATCACCACGGTGCACGGGTCGTCCGCCATCTCCAGCGGGACCTCGGCGGCGACCGCCTCGCCGCCGTCGCTCAGGGTGGTGCGGCGGGGGGTCGCGAACTTCTTCGACACCTCCTGCATCTCCTGGCCGACGACCTGGCGGAGGCGCTCGTCCGAGGTGAGGATCTCGGTCAGTTCGGCGATCTCGGCGCGCAGCCGCTCCTGCTCCTGCTCGAGCTCCAGCTTGTCGTACCGGGTCAGGCGGCGCAGCGGCGTGTCCAGGATGTACTGGGCCTGGACGTCGGAGAGCTCGTAGGTCTCCTTCAGGCCGCTCTTGGCGGCGGCGGAGTCGTCGCTGTTGCGGATGAGCCGGATGACCTCGTCGATGTTGAGCAGCGCGATGAGGATGCCGTCGACGAGGTGCAGGCGCTCCTCGCGCTTGCGGCGGCGGTACTCGCTGCGCCGGGTCACCACGTCGAGGCGGTGATCGACCCAGATCGACAGCATCTCGTGCAGGCCGAGCGTCCGCGGCTGGCCGTCGACCAGGGCGACGTTGTTGATGCCGAACGTCTCTTCCATCGGCGTCAGCCGGTAAAGCTCGGCCAGCACCGCCTCCGGGTTGTACCCGCTGCGGATCTCGATGACGAGCTGGAGGCCCTTGGTCCGGTCGGTGAGGTCCTTGAGGTCGGAGATGCCCTGGATCTTCTTGTTCTGGACCAGGTCCTTGATCCGGCTGATGACCTTCTCGGGGCCCACGTTGTAGGGCAGTTCGGTGACGACGAGGCCGGTCTTGCGCGAGGTGATCTGCTCGATCTTCACCGTGGCCCGGGTCCGGAAGATCCCGCGGCCGGTGGCGTACGCCTCCCGGACTCCGTCCAGGTTGGTGATCCGGCCGCCGGTCGGCAGGTCGGGGCCCGGGATGTACTTCATGAGCTGCTCAAGGCTGGCGTTCGGGTGCTTGAGCAGATAGCGGGCCGCCGCGACGACCTCGCCCAGGTTGTGCGGCGCCATGTTGGTGGCCATGCCGACGGCGATGCCCGCGGTTCCGTTGACCAGGAGGTTCGGGATGGCGGACGGAAGAACCTGCGGCTCTTCCTCCTGGCCGTCGTAGTTCGGGCCGAACTCGACGGTCTCCTCCTCGATCGACTCGACCATCGACATCGCGGCCTGGGTGGGACGGCACTCGGTGTACCGCATCGCGGCGGGCGAGTCGTCGCCGCCGAGGGAGCCGAAGTTCCCGTGGCCGTCGACCAGGGGCACCCTCATCGCCCACTGCTGGGTCAGGCGGACCAGGGCGTCGTAGATCGCCGAGTCGCCGTGCGGGTGCAGGCGGCCCATCACGTCGCCGACCACGCGGGCGCACTTGACGTGCCCGCGGTCCGGGCGCAGCCCCATCTGGTTCATCTGGTAGAGAATGCGCCGCTGCACGGGCTTGAGCCCGTCCCGGGCGTCGGGCAGCGCCCGCGAGTAGATGACGCTGTAGGCGTACTCGAGGTAGCTGGTGCGCATCTCCTCGGAGACATCGATATCGACGATGTTCTCTTCGAAGTCCTCTTCCGGAGGCGGCGTGGCGGTGCGGCCGCGGCGTGGTGGCATGGGTGGTGTCCTGGTTCAGGTATCAGGTGTCGATGCGGGACATGTCGAGTTCGGAGGCGCCGCTGATGATGAACTCCCGGCGGGGCGCGACCTCGCTGCCCATCAGCAGGCTGAAGACGCTCGTCGCGGCCTCGGCGTCCTCGATGCGGATCCGGCGCAGCATGCGGTGGCGCGGGTCCATCGTGGTCTCCGCGAGCTGGTCGGCGTCCATTTCGCCGAGGCCCTTGTACCGCTGGACCGGTTCCTTCCAGCGCTGCCCTTTGCCCTCGAGCTCCAGGAGCGTCCGCTTCAGCTCCGAGTCGGAATAGGTGTAGGTGTACTTCTGCTGCCCCTTGCGCGGGTTGGACAGCTCGATCCGGTGCAGCGGCGGGACCGCGGCGAACACCCGGCCCGCCTCCAGCATCGGGCGCATGGTCTTGTGGAACAGCGTCAGCAGCAGGGTCCGGATGTGCGATCCGTCCACGTCGGCGTCGGCCATGAAGATGACGCGCTGGTAGCGGGCGGAGTCCAGGTCGAAGGTGGTGCCGGAGCCGGCCCCGATGACCTGGATGATCGAGGAGCACTCGGCGTTCTTGAGCATGTCGGCCGTGCTGGCCTTCTGCACGTTGAGGATCTTGCCGCGAATCGGGAGCAGCGCCTGGAACTCGGAGTTGCGGGCCAGCTTGGCCGTGCCCAGCGCGGAGTCCCCCTCGACGATGAACAGTTCGCTGCGGTCGTCGGAGGAGCGGCAGTCCACCAGCTTGGCCGGGAGGCTGGAACTGGCGAGCGCGCTCTTGCGGCGCTGGTTTTCCCGGTGCTCACGGGCGGCGATGCGAGTCTTGGCCGCGGCGGCCACCTTGTCCAGCACGGCGCGGGCCTGCTGCTTCGCGCCGCGGGGCGGGTTCTCGAAGTATTCCCTGAGCCGTTCGCTGACCACCCGCTGCACGATCCGGGTCGCGGCCGGGGTGCCCAGGACCTCCTTGGTCTGGCCCTCGAACTGGGGCTCCGGGACCCGGACCGACACCACGGCGACCAGGCCCTCCAGGACGTCGTCCTTGGTGACGGGGTCGTCGCTGTTCTTGAGGACCCGGGCCGCCCGCATCTGCTCGTTCAGGGTCTTGAGCACCGCGCGGTCGAAGCCGGTGACGTGGGTGCCGTGATGCGGGGTGGCGATGACGTTCACGAACGAGCGGGTGACCGTGTCGTACCCGGAGTTCCACTGGACCGCGACGTCCACGTCGAGGGTGCGCTGCACCTCGGTCGGCGTCATGTGCCCGCGGTCGTCCAGCACCGGGATCGTCTCGGTGAACGTGCCGTCGCCCGCCAGGCGCAGCACCTCGGTGAGGGGCTCGCCGGACGACAGGTGCTGGCAGAACTCCCCGATGCCGCCGTCGAAGCGGTACTCCGCCCGCTTCGGCTCCTCGCCCTCGGCCGACTCGTCGCGGAGTACGATGGTCAGTCCCGGGACCAGGTACGCGGTCTGCCGGGCCCGCTCGTCCAGGATCTGGAAGCTGAAGACGGCATCCTTGATGAACACCTGCCGGTCGGGCCAGAACCGCACCCGGGTGCCGGTCTTGCTGGCGGGCACCTTGCCGTCCTTGCGCAGCCCGGAGCGGCGGCTGAACTTGGCGTCCGGCCCTTCGGCGCTGAACTCGCCGGTCACGCCGCGGCGGAAGCTGGCGGCCCAGGTCTTCCCGTCCCGGTCCACCTCGACGTCCAGCCGGGCCGACAGGGCGTTGACCACGCTGGCGCCGACGCCGTGCAGGCCGCCGGAGGCGGTGTAGGAGCCGCCGCCGAACTTCCCGCCCGCGTGGAGCCGGGTGTAGACGACTTCCACCCCGGACAGCTTGGTCTTGCGCTCGGTGTCCACGGGGATGCCCCGGCCGTTGTCCCGCACCTCGGCCGAGCCGTCGGAGTGCAGGATGACCTCGATCCGGTTGCAGTAGCCGCCGATGGCCTCGTCGACCGAGTTATCGAAAATCTCCCACAGACAGTGCTGGAGACCCCGCCCATCGGTGGAACCGATGTACATGCCCGGCCGCTTGCGGACAGCCTCCAGGCCTTCCAGCACCGACAGGTGGCGGGCGGTATAGGAATCAGCCGGGGCGTGGTCCGCGGCCACCCGATCTGAATCAACGGTAAGTGGCGACACGGGCGGGCGGTCTCCTCTCGAAAGTACATGCGGTCATAGCACTGTACCGAAGGTTAGTCGACGGCCGGCGGATTCCGGCGTATGCCACACGGACTTGGCCGCGGAGGGCGGGATCGGGTAGTTGCGGGCAAATGTGTCACGATGACCGCCGGGGGGTAGCTATCACATGAACCGCACGGGTATCTCACCGACGACTACCCGGTCGGTGGTGTAGGTGCCGGATAGTGAAAAGGCGGGATTTGTCCTGGTCATGCGATCGTATGCAGCCGTTTCGCTTCTGGCGTACACCGGCCCGAGTCGGGAAGCCTCCCGCGAGGGTATGTGTTGTGCTGTGCTGTAAGGCACTAGTACTCAACCCGAAGCCAGCCGGACGACAAGCCGGAGGGCATGAGACGAGGAAGGCGACGTGACCGGAGCCATAGCCCCCACCAAGCCGCTGACCGCCCTGGACGTTTGCGACCGCTGCGGCGCACAGGCATACGTCCGCGTCCTGCTTCCGAATTCAGGCGAGCTTCTCTTCTGTGCCCACCACAGCCGGGAGCACCTGCCCGCCCTGAAGAAGGTGGCCGTAGACATCCAGGACGAGACGCAGCGCCTGAACGAGCCTGAGAAGGACTGAGCTATAGCGAGCGACAGGCTCTAGCGAGACGACGAGCTGGCGAACCGAGCCAACTGGCGCGCGCCCGATGACGGAATTCCGCCATCGGGCGCGTCGCCGTTCCCGGGCCCGGGCCCGGGCTAGCAGGATTCGTTCAGCAGCTGGAACAGGACATGGTCCTGCCATCTGCCTTCGATCTTCAGGAACCCGGGCGCCAGCGCGAACGGGCGGAACCCGTTCCGGGCCAGGACCCGCTGCGAGCGGACGTTGTGCGGCAGCGTTTCCGCCTGCAGCCGGTGCAGGCCGACCGGCCCGAACGCATAGGAAATAACATCGGCGACGGCCGCGGTCGCGAGACCGCGGCCGTTGCGTTCCCGGCTGACCCAGTAACCGACGCTCGCTGACTGGAACGCGCCCCGGACAACCCCGTTGAGCGTGATGCGCCCGGCCAGGTCCCCGGACTCGTCCAGGATCGCGAACGGGACCGTCTGCCCGCGCACGTGCTCCTCAAGATGCCGGCGGATGACCGCCCGCTGCCGCGCAAGCGTGAAAAAGCTCTCGTCGTGTTCGGGCTCCCATGGCTCGAGGAACTCCCGGTTGGCCGTCAGGAGGGCGGCGAGCGCCTCCGCGTCCCCTTGCTCGATGAGCCGCGTAACCGGCATCGCACGCCCCTTTCAGTCACGGTGGGCAGGGCCCGCAAGCAGGCGACCCCGGCCGGGCAGCACGCCGGGCCGGGGTCGCTTCAGGTTCCGAGGAACCCGGTTCTAGTCCAGGTAGTCGCGCAGGACCTGAGACCGGGACGGGTGACGGAGCTTGGACATCGTCTTGGACTCGATCTGGCGGATCCGCTCGCGGGTGACCCCGTAGACCTTGCCGATCTCGTCCAGCGTCTTCGGCTGGCCGTCGGTCAGGCCGAACCGCATGGAGACCACGCCCGCCTCGCGCTCGGACAGCGTGTCCAGCACCGAGTGCAACTGCTCCTGCAGCAGCGTGAACGACACCGCCTCGCCCGGCTGGATGGCCTCGGAGTCCTCGATCAGGTCACCGAACTCGCTGTCGCCGTCCTCGCCGAGCGGAGTGTGCAGGGAGATCGGCTCGCGGCCGTACTTCTGCACCTCGACGACCTTCTCCGGCGTCATGTCCAGCTCGACGGCCAGCTCTTCCGGAGCCGGTTCCCGCCCGAGGTCCTGCAGCATCTGGCGCTGCACCCGCGCCAGCTTGTTGATGACCTCGACCATGTGAACCGGGATGCGGATCGTACGGGCCTGGTCGGCCATCGCCCGCGTTATGGCCTGCCGGATCCACCAGGTGGCGTACGTGGAGAACTTGTAGCCCTTGGTGTAGTCGAACTTCTCGACCGCGCGGATGAGACCGAGGTTGCCCTCCTGGATCAGGTCCAGGAACAGCATTCCGCGGCCGGTGTACCGCTTGGCCAGCGAGACCACAAGACGGAGGTTGGCCTCCAGCAGGTGGTTCTTGGCCCGGCGGCCGTCCTCGGCGATCCACTCCAGGTCGATCCGCTGGTCGTTGTTGAGCCCGGACGTGCCCTCGGCCAGCTTCTCCTCGGCGAACAGGCCCGCCTCGATCCGCTTGGCCAGCTCAACTTCCTGCTCGGCGTTGAGCAGGGGCACCTTGCCGATCTGCTTGAGGTAGTCCTTGACCGGGTCGGCGGTCGCCCCGGCCACCGCGACCTGGGCCGCGGGCAGGTCCTCGTCGTCGTCGTTGAAGACGAAAATCTCTTCTTCTTCGCCCTCGGGCTTGGTGCCGTCCTTGGGCTTCTGCTCGGGACCGGCGGTCTTCGCGTCAGGCGCGGCCACGGCGGTCACCGGGCTGACGCCATCGTCGTCGCCCTCGGCTTCGTCGTCGCCCTCGGCCTCATCGTCGGCGCCGGCGGTGTCACTGTCGGTGGCTCCGTCGGAGTCGTCATCGTCGGAGCCGTCGTCGGACGACTCGTCCGCGGCCTCCAGGTCATCGTCTGAGAGGTCCGCTTCATCGAAGTCCTCGATCTCGCCGAGTTCGGTTTCGTCCGTGCCCTCGTCGAGGTCGTCCACGACCGAAAGCTCGGCCGGCGAATCCTGAGAGGGGACGACGGTCGCGGGAGCGGCGGAACCCGCGCCCACGGCGGAAAGTTCTTCGCGCGCCTTCGCGGCCCTCCGCCCGGTTCCGCCGGAACGGCCGCGGCCCTTGGCCGCCCTGCCGTTACCCGACGGCGCGGGCTGCTGCTCAGTCATGTCGGACGTGTCGCTTCCCCGGTCGGACACCCGCGAGTCCCGGCCCGCGGAGCCGTTTGCCCTAGCGCGCTTGCGCGCCGCGGAATTGGCAGCGGTCACCACCACGGTCACCTCTTCCTTCGCTGGGTAGCTTGGCTGAGCTGCATACGCATCGCGTTAATCGGCCCCTCCCGCGAGGGTATTGACGCCTGGACCGTGTGCGGAAGCAGGCCTGGGGATCCTGCTGACATCAACATCAACCCGCTAGCCTCCTCCTTCTCACCACGATAGGCGTCCTGTGGGAGTGCCTTGTACGCGTACGTCGTTCCCCCCTCAACGGGGCGCCCGCCGCTGTCGTGCCTCGCGGCTCCCGGAGCCGCCCTGATCGCCCGCCGTTCCCTGCGGAGTGCCGGGAACGTGCATGACCAGCACAGTCACGTCATCGTCCTGCTCATGGCCGGCGAGCATATGGTCTACCAGGTACTGAAGCAACTGGCCGGGCTCGGTCAGCTGCTCCTCCTGGGCGTCTGCGGCCACCCGGACGATCTCGTCCAGGCCCGTGTTGAGACCGCGCCTGCGGTTCTCCACGAGGCCGTCCGAATAGAAAACGGCCGTACTGCCCGGCGGCAGCCGGAATGCGTGCTGCCTGCGCGGACTCGGCCAGCCGAGCGGCGTGCCCGCCTCGGCCTCGTCCAGGACGGGCATCGCGCCGGGTCTCATCACCAGGGTCGGCAGGTGCCCGGCATTTCCCGCCTGCCCTTCTCCCGTCTCAGGGTCGATTACCAGGTAGGTGACCGTTGTAACCTGTTCTTCGAGTTCGGTGGCGCTGAACAGGCGGTCCAGGCCGGACAGGACGGCGGCCGGGCGCGGATCGGTCAGCGCCAGCGCGCGCAGCGCGTTGCGCACCCGGCCCATCCCGGCGGCGGCCTGCAGCCCCTTGCCCATGACGTCGCCGACCGTGACGGCCATCCGGCGGTCCGGCAGCCGGAACACGTCGTACCAGTCCCCGCCGATCTCCATGTTGCGCGTCACCGGCAGGTAGCGGGCCTCCAGTTCCAGGCCCGGTACCACGGGGAGCTTGTCCGGCAGCAGGCTGCGCTGCAGCGTCTCCGCCGTGGTGTGCTCCCGCTCGTACATCTCGGCCCGCTCGACCGCGAGCGCGCACTGGCCCGCCAGGGCCTCCAGGAAGACCCGTTCCTCCTCGGTGATGCGCCTCGGCCGGCTGAACGAGAACCGGAGCGCGCCGAGCGTGGTGCCCGCCGCCAGCAGCGGAAGCCCCACCCAGGACCGCTCGTCGCCGGCGTCGGCCGGCGCGTCCGCTTCCGCGCCGGCGGGAGCGTCCGCGCCGAACTGCAGCCGCAGTTCGTTCAGGTCCGGAACGAGAACGGGGCGCCGGGTGGCGATCGCCCGGGTCATCACGCTGGGGGTGTCCAGGGTCAGCCGGTCGGCCTCCGGCCCGGACGGCGCGATCCCGTCGGAGTTGATCACCCGCAGCCGGAGCGTCTCCGGGTCCAGCAGCGCCACCGCCGACCGCAGCGCGCCGATCGCGGTGCGGCCCACCTCGGTGATCACCTCGACGACCTGCTCGACGGTCAGCGCCTCGGCCAGCATCGACGTCGCCTGCTGCAGCCGGGCGGTCCGCAGCGCCGCCGCCGACAGCTGCTCGGTCAGCCGGCCTCGCATCTCCTCGGCCTCGCGCTGGCTGGTCACGTCCGTGCAGGAGCCGACCCACTCGGCGATCCGGCCTTCCCGCTCGATCGGCACGGCACGCACGTCGTAGTGGCGGTAAGAGCCGCCTTTGGTCCTCATCCGGCAGCGATCGTCGAAGATCCTGCTGGTGCGCAGGCATTCCCGCCAGGCGGCCTCGATGCGGTCCCGGTCATCGGAGTGGATGGCGTCCAGCCACCCGTCGCCGAGGAATTCCTCCTCGGACTGGCCGGTGATCCAGCGCCAGTCGGAGGAGTCCTCGGCCATCTTGCCCTCGGGGGAGGCCACCCAGACCACCTGGGCGCCGCCCTGGACCAGGGCACGGTAGCGCTCCTCCCGGCGGCGCAGCGCCTCCTCGGCGGCCTGCAGCGGGCCGCCGGCCATCACGGCCAGGCCCGCGCCGCGGATGGCGCCGCGGGAGTCGTGCACGGGATACCAGTGGAACACCCGGGGCCCGCTCAGGCTCTCGTCCGCGCCGTCCGGCTTCCCGGCGTCCGCGCCTCCGGCCTCCGGGGTCCCGGCGACGGGGCCGGCGGCGAATGTCTCGATGGCGGCGCGTCCGGTCTCCATGACCTGGCGCAGTACCGACTCGGCCCGCGCGGCGTCGACCGGCGGCCACACGGCGTGAACCGGCTGCCCGGGAAACTCCGACTGGTCGCGGCCGTACATCTTGGCGAGCGCGGGGTTGACCCACTCGAAGCGCAAGCTCGTGTCAAAGGAGGCCATCCCGGCAGGCAAGTCGCGCAGCATGGCTTCGGGCAGCGTCATTTTCGAAGGCCCGGATTCGGATCGGTCCAACCCGGCCTCCCGATGTTCGGGCACGGAGGTATCGGTGCTCATACCAAGCACCAGACTACCGTGCAGGCGCCTGCCACCGGCGGCTCCTTCCTGCCTCCACCGCGCTGGCCAGCCGGAAAAACGCGGGACCAGCCAGTATGCCACGGCACGTGCGGCATGCACTGCTCGCGCCACGGCCATTTGATTAAGCGTCCCACATTCCGGGTAGACATGTTGCCAGCTAGCGGTACCTTACCCCTTCAATTCCCCGCAGACCGCGATTCGCCCGTGTCACATGTTGCCTATCACTGCCATCAGGGCAGCGCAATCGTGTCAACATAGGTAGATTCTGATTAAGCGGATAAGGTGCTCAGGTGCTGACCCTGCCACAACGAGGAAAGCAGGAGTAGCGTAGCGTCAACATGTCCAGATCTGAGAGGCTATCAGGGTGAGCCCGCAGAGCCCACGTCGCAGGCAGTCAGGCGGATCCGAGCCGCCGAACGCGCTGTTTCGCGAACTGCTGCACGCGGCACGGGAGCTGCTCGCGGTACGCAGCCCGCTCGACGCCGAATTGATGGTCAGCGAACTGGTCGGCACCTGGTGGGGACAGCGCCACCGGACCGCGGGCGGGGCTGGCGTCGAGCAGGCGCTCGGCGAGGGCCTGGTCGAGTACGCTGCCGGGCAGCGCACCCCCGCCGCGCTCGCGCTGCTATCCGGAATCGCCTGCCTCGGCACCCCTCGCCAGGCCGTGCTGGCCGAGCAGGTGGCGATCGGCCTGATGGAGGCCGGGGTCCGCGCCCCGGCGTGGGCGAGCCACCTCGGCGCCGTCGCGCCGGCGGAGTGCTACGTCAACCCCGACCGGTGGGGCGACAAAGACGAGATCATCTGCGTGTTCAGCTACGCCGGCGAGGAGCCCCACGCCCTGGTCTGCGTCGTGGACTACAACTCCGAGGGCATGCTGCTCGACGGCTGGGTCACTTCGCGTGTCTCCAAACTGCTCGACCACTGCCGCGAAGCCAGCCCCGAGTACCCCGATTCCGACTCCGGGTTCCGGGAGATCGAGCCGTCGCTGGCCCGGGCGCTGCTGAAGACCGGGCTCGACGCCACCGACGAGGCCGAGGACCCGCCGGTCGGCTCCTCCTTCGCCTCCTACCACGCGTTCATCCGAGCCCGGGTCAGGACGCTGCCGCCGGTGCCGGCCCGCGGCGCGAGCCGGGCGGCCGTGGCCCGCGGCGGGGCTCCCTTCGCGGCCCGCTCCCCCAAGCGCGCCTGGACCCGTGAGCGCCGCGCCTTCCTCGCCGCGCAGTTCCTCGCCTCCGACGAGGCCGAGGACCTCTCGGACCGGACCTCGGCCAGCCGGTGCGCCGACCGCATCATCGACTTCGGCTGCGACCAGGACTTCGGCCGGCCCCTGCGCATGAGCCCGCTGAAGGCCCAGAACTTCCTGCTGTCCTGGGTCCCGCGCCGGGTGATGCTGAACTCGGCCGACCGGGACGCCCTGCCCCACGTGCTCGTGGCGTGGACCCGCTGGGCCGGGCGCCGCCGGAAGCTGGCCGAGGCCGACATCCGCGAGACGCAGAACATGGTCTTCGACTCCATGAGCACGTTCGCGCGCATCTACCGGGACTTCTCCGAGTTCGGCCTGGACGAGAAGCTGGTGGCCCGGCTGCTGCCGGACTCGGACCTGGAGGCCCTTCCCCGCCGCGTCTTCATCTTCCCCGTGCTGGAGGGCAAGCACGGGGGCGTGGACCTGTCCAAGCTCGACCCGGCGAACCCGGATGACCGCAGGCTGCTGCTCGCGGCCGACCACGACACCCGGACCGGCAGCCCCAGCGCCGCCGGCGTGGGCCGGCATATCGAGGGGCACCTGGAGATCGCCGACCGGCTCTGGCGCGGCAAGCCGACGGTGCTGTGGAAAGCCGCGCAGAAGCTGCTGGACTCCGGCGAGGACCGCCACCTGGTGCTGCACGCCCTGATGGAGGCCCTGGAGGCCGCCGACGGCGACGAGGCCGAATTCGAGGGCACTCTGCACGCGCTGGCCACCGGCCTGGACGAGTCCGAGTTCGACGACCTCGAGCCCTGAGGGGCCCGGGGCTCAACGTCACGTAGACCCCCCTCTACGGGGTGCAACGTCACGTCCAGTCCTCTGGAGGGGCGTCTCTGGAGGGGCGGCGCTGGAGGGGCGCCCTTTACGCCGACGGGCCGTAGCCGCCTCCGCCGGGGGTTTCGAGGACGAACACGTCGCCGGGGGTCAGGTGGGCGGTATCGCAGCCGTCCATCGGGGTGACGGTGCCGTCGGCGCGTTCCACCCAGTGCCGTCCCAGCGCCCCGGGCTCGCCTCCGTTCAGGCCGAACGCGGGTACCCGGCGGTGACCGCTCAGCGTGGTCACGGTCATCGGCTCCAGGAACCTCAGGCGGCGGACGCCGCCGTCGCCGCCGTGCCACCGCCCCGCGCCGCCGCTCCCGGAGCGGACCCGGAACGACTCCAGCCGCACCGGGTAGCGCCATTCGAGCACCTCGGGGTCGGTCAGCCGGGAGTTCGTCATCTTGGTCTGCACGACATCGGCGCCGTCGAAGCCCTCCCCGGCTCCCGACCCGCTGGCGACCGTCTCGTAGTACTGGTGCTTCTCGTTGCCGAAGGTGACATTGTTCATCGTGCCGGAGCCCTCGGCCATCACGCCGAGCGCGCCGTACAGCGCGCCCGTCACCGCCTGCGATGTCTCGACGTTGCCCGCCACCACCGCCGCCGGGTACTCCGGGGACAGGATCGTCCGGGGCGGAATGATCACCTTGATCGGCTCCAGGCAGCCGGCGTTGAGCGGGATCTCCTTGTCCACCAGCGTGCGGAACACGTACAGGACCGCGGCCATCGCCACGCTGGAGGGGGCGTTGAAGTTGCCCGGCTGCTGCGGCGAGGTGCCGGTGAAGTCGATCGTGGCGGCACGGTTTTCCCGGTCGACCGTGACCCTCACCTGAATGCGGGCCCGCGAGTCGAGTTCATAGGTGAACGCGCCGTCGCCGAGCGCGGTAATGACCTCCCGCACCGCCTCGGCGGCATTGTCCTGGACGTGCTTCATGTAGGCCGCCGTGACGTCGTGGCCGAAGTAGTCCACCATTCCCCGGAGTTCTTCGAGGCCCTTCTCGTTGGCCGCGATCTGCGCCCGCAGGTCGGCCAGGTTCGTCCGGGGGTCGCGGCTCGGGTACTCGGCTCCCGCGAGCAGTTCCAGCGTCTCGGTCTCCCGGAGATGCCCGCCGGAGACCAGGAGCCAGTTGTCGATCAGTACCCCTTCTTCCTCGACCCGGGTGCTGCCGGCGGGCATGGAGCCGGGGGAAATTCCGCCTATTTCCGCGTGATGGCCGCGGGAGGCGACATAGAACAGCGGGAAGTCCCCGGATTCCGCCGATTCCGCGAACATCGGGGTGACCACGGTGACGTCCGGGAGATGCGTTCCGCCATGGTACGGATCGTTGAGAACGTAGACGTCGCCCGGCTTCATATGGGTACGCCCGTTATTGTCAACATTCCTGTTTATCACCATTTTTATCGATTCACCCATGGACCCGAGATGGACCGGGATATGGGGCGCGTTGGCGATCAGGCCGCCTTCGGCGTCGAAAATGGCGCAGGAGAAATCCAGCCGTTCCTTGATGTTGACCGAGTGGGCCGTGGACGCCAGCCGCACGCCCATCTGCTCGGCGATCGACATGAACAGGCTGCTGAAGATCTCCAGCATCACCGGGTCGGCCTCGGTCCCCACCCCGGCCGCCGGCGGGCGGGCCTCCACCCGGGACATCAGCAGGTCGAGGCGGCCGGTCACCGCGGCCCGCCAGCCGTCCTCCACGACGGTCGTCGCCAGGTCCTCGGCGATGATCGACGGGCCGTCCACGGCCTGCCCCGGCCCCAGGTCCGCGCGGCGGTACAGCGGCACGTCCCGCCAGGTCCCGGCCGCGTACATCCGCACCGTCTCGGCGGCCTCCGGTGTCCCGGCTTCCGCCGGGGCCCCGGCCGGCGCGGACGCGGCGGACGCGCTCGCGGCGGACGAAACCGCCTCCACCGACACGGCCTCCACGACGATGGGCTTGTCCGGCATCAGGAACGAGAAACGCCGCCGGTAGGCCGCCTCGAACGCCTCCGTCATTCCGGCGGCGGATCCGGAACCGACCACCAGCGGGGTATCCGTCCCGTCGTAGCGCAGGTGTACCCGGCGGCGTGCCTCCACCGACGAGTCCGGCGCCCCCTGGGCGGACAGCTCCGCCCGCGCGGCCGCTTCCAGGTCTCCGAGCCGTGCCTCCAGGGACTCCAGAGAGGACGCCCGCAGCGGCTCCTCCACCGCCTGCTCCCGCATCGCCACCACGTCCGCCAGGCCCATCCCGTACGCCGACAGGACCCCGGCGAACGGGTGGATGAGGACCTGGGGCATCCCGAGCGCGTCGGCGACGGCGCAGGCGTGCTGCCCGCCCGCGCCGCCGAAGACCGACAGCACGTACCGGGTGATGTCGTAGCCGCGCTGCACGGAGATCCGCTTGATCGCGTTGGCCATGTTCTGCACGGCGATGTCCAGGAAACCGGCCGCGACCTCCTCCGGAGACCGTCCGTCCCCGATCGATGACGCCAGCGAGGAAAACGCCGACCGCGAGGCCTCCACGGACAGCGGTTCGGATCCCGAGGGCCCGAAGACCGACGGGAAGTACGACGGCTGCACCCGTCCCAGCGCCGCGTTCGCGTCCGTGACGGTAAGCGGGCCGCCGAGCCCGTAGCAGGCCGGGCCCGGCGCAGCGCCCGCTGAGTCCGGGCCGACCCGGTAGCGTCCGGAGTCGTAGGCCAGCACCGACCCTCCGCCCGCCGCGACCGTGTGGATGGACAGCATCGGGGCCCGCATCCGGACCCCGGCGACCTGAGTCTCGTACTGGCGCTCGTACTCGCCGGCGTAGTGCGACACGTCGGTGGAGGTGCCGCCCATGTCGAACCCGATCACCCGGTCGAACCCGGCCAGCCCGGCGGTGCGGGCCATGCCCACGATCCCGCCCGCCGGCCCCGACAGGATCGAGTCCTTCCCCCGGAAGCGGGCGGCGTCGGTCAGCCCGCCGTTGGACTGCATGAACTGCAGCCGCACCCCGTCCAGCGCCGACGACACCGACGACACGTAGCGGCGCAGTACCGGGGACAGGTAGGCGTCCACCACGGTCGTGTCGCCCCGCGACACCAGCCGCATCAGCGGCGATACCTCATGTGACTCGCTGACCTGGGTGAACCCGATCTCCCGCGCGATCTCCGCCACGGCGCGCTCGTGCTCCGGGTACCGGTAGCCGTGCAGGAACACGATCGCCGCGGCCCGGTATCCCTCGTCGTAGGCGGCCCGCAGGTCCCGTTCCGCGGCGGCGGCGTCGAGGGCCGTGACAACTGACCCGTCCGCGCCGGTCCGTTCGGCTATCTCGATGGTCTTCTCGTGCAGCGGCGACGGCAGCCGGATGTGCCGGTCGAAGATCCGGGGCCGGGCCTGGTACCCGATCCGCAGCGCGTCCCCGAAGCCCCGGGTGGTGACCAGGACGCAGGGCTCGCCGCGGCGCTCCAGCAGGGCGTTGGTCGCGACCGTGGTCCCGAGCCGGACCGAGCCGATCCGCGAAGCCGGAACCGCGTCCCCGGAAGCGACGCCCAGCAGCGACCGGATTCCCGCCACGGCGGCATCCGGATACGCGGACGATTCCGACAGCAGCTTGCGGGCGGTCAGCGACCCGTCGGGGCGGCGCGCCACGATGTCGGTGAACGTTCCGCCCCGGTCGATCCAGAAGTCCCAGCGAGTATCCACGAACCCGATTCTCGCAGAGCCGCTAAGACAACCAGGTCGGCGTAGGCGCCGCGGACGTCGTCGGCGGTGAGCGTGGTGAGGTCCTCGGCGGTCGCGGACTCGCCGAGCCGCACGACCCGCACGTCCCGGCAGGCGCACGCCCGCTCGAACAGCGACCGGGCGAACCGCCCGTTCCCCAGGTCGTCCACCCGTCCGGCGTCCACCGCCGACGAGAAGATCGACGACAGTTCCTCCTCGGCCCCCGCGTCGAACACGTCCCCGGCCTGCTCGGCCAGGAGCGTCGAGATCCGCAGGAGGTCCGCCGCGGTGTAGGACGGGAACGACACCTTCGAGGAGAACCTCGACCCCAGTCCCTGGTTCGAGCGCAGGAACCGGTCCATGTCGGCGGGGTACCCGGCCAGCACGACCACCAGGCGGTCCCGGTCGTCCTCAGCCCGCTTCAGCAGCGTGGCGATCGCCTCGTCGCCGTACGGGTCGCCGCCGGTGTAACCCGCGTTGTGCAGCGAGTACGCCTCGTCGATGAACAGGACGCCGCCCAGGGCGGAGTCGATGAGCTTGTTCGTCTTGATGGCGGTGGAGCCCAGGTGCTCGCCGACCAGGTCCGCGCGGTGCGCCTCGATGACCTCCGGCCGGACCAGGAGCCCGAGGGCGGCGAAGATCCGCCCGAGGATTCGGGCCACCGTCGTCTTGCCCGTGCCGGGCGGGCCGGTGAACACGAAATGCCGTGCGGGCGGCTGCGACGCCAGCCCGTGGGTGTCCCGCAGCTTGGCGACCCGGAGCTGGGCCGCGATCGCGTGGACCTGCTGCTTGACCGGGTCCAGGCCGATCAGCTCGTCCAGTTCGGCCAGCGCGCTCTCCAGGGTCGGCGTGTCCTCGTACCCGCGCAGCCGCGACGTCAGTTCCCCGAACGCCTTCGAAACGTCCGGCCCGCTGATCGTGATCAGGTCCTCCGCGGTGGGGTCGCCGACCGTCCCCATCACCCGCACGTCCCGGGCCTGCCCCGACTTCTCCATCAGCGTGCGGACGAACCGCCCGTTGCCCAGCTCGTCGGTCATCCGCCGCCGGCCGACCTCGTCCAGCATCTGCCGGAGCACCGGCCGGGCGTCCGTGCCGAGCATCTCGCCCCGGCCGGTCACCTGCAGGTCGGCCAGGGACATCAGCTCGTCCGGGGAATAGCTGGGGAACCGGATCCGGGTGGCGAAGCGGGAAGCGAGCCCGGGGTTGGTGGACAGGAACGCCTCGGTCTGCTTCTCGTACCCGGCCAGGATGATGATCAGGTTCTCGCGGTCGTCCTCGGCCCGCTTGAGCAGCGATTGCACGGCCTCGATACCGAACCGGTCGGCCTGCCCGTCGCCCTCGTTGACCAGGCTGTAGGCCTCGTCGATGAACAAGACGCGGCCGAGCGCCCGGTCGACGAGTTCGTTGGTCTTGATGGCGGTCGCGCCGAGGTACTCCCCGACCAGGTCCGACCGCTGCGCCTCCACCACGTCCGGCACCTCGAGCAGCCCGAACGCGTAGAAGATCTTCCCGACGACCCGGGCCACCGTCGTCTTGCCGGTGCCGGGCGGGCCGAGGAACACGAAGTGCCGCATCGGCTTCTCGGAGCTGTACCCGGCGACCGCGCGACGGCGGGCCGCCTCGATGGACGCGGCGATCGAGCGCACCTGCTCCTTGACCGGCGCGAGCCCGATCATCGCGTCGAGTTCGGCCATCGCGTCCTCGACGGAGATCTCCGGCCGGCTGGCGGGCGCGGCCTGCCGCGAGGCGGCCCGGTTCCCCTGCCCCGGGGCGGCGTCGGCGGCCCGCGCCGCCACCTGCCCGGCACCCGCCCGGGCCCCGGGGGTCCCGGCGGCCTCCGCGGGCTGCGCATTCTCCGGAGCATCATCCGGAACGGATCGGGCCGACTGTCCCTCCCGCCGGGCCCGGGTCTCGTACAGGCGGGGATCCTGCATGCGCTTGGCCATCCGCCAGCCCAGGGCGATGAAGGCCAGCACCCACGCGCCGATCACGATCATCAGCGCCGCCGGGCTCTCCGGGCTCCAGTCCCGGCCCAGCGCGACGGCCAGCACGACCGGCCAGACGAGCGTCATCGCGGCCGTCCGGCAGGGCACGTACGCCCGGCGCAGCGGGCCGAGATGCGCGCACACCGCCATCACCAGCGGCAGAAGCAGCAGCGTCCCCAGCGGGCCGGCCGACCGCGGCCCCGGGTGCGCGTTGTCGGGCAGCAGCACGAAGAAGGCGATGATCCACAGCGCGAGCATGGCGACGTACGCGGTGGCCATCCGGGACCGGGCCCGGCCGGCGACGGCCGCGGGGGCCAGCACCGGGCACAGGACGGCTACGGCCCCGATGACGGGGGCGATCCTCCTCGGCATGGGCACCCGGTCGATAGCCCGCTGCACCCGGTCAACCAGCGTGAGGTTCCCCTGACCGGCGGTTCGGCCCCTAGCGTGTGGCAGCATCGTGCTCCCTCGGACAGTCGTATGTCCCTGTATAGCGTATTGCGCCGTTCCACGACAGCACACACCCGGATACGTTGAGTGATTGGCTCTGCCGAATCCCTTGCCCCAACGGTAGTTGGCCGGATGAGCGGGGGAGTCGCGAATATCCGTTAGGGCGTAATGAAGGGTTTCTGGTTGTCGGAAAGCCCCCTCAAACCGGGCACGTCAGGTCGATCTCGTCGCGAAGGGGAATGCCGTAGTCACCGGAGCGGGGGATCGACGGCTTGACCCGGCGGGAGCGGTCGACCGCGCCGGAGCGCAGGGCGATCAGGCGGAAACCGCGGCGCTGGTAGAAGCGGAGCGCGTCCACGTTGTCGTTCGTGGTGGTGAGCCTGACCTCGAGGCAGTCCCGGCGCTGGGCTTCCGCGCAGACGGCGTCGAGCAGCGTCGTGCCGGTGCCGACATGACGCTGCAGGGCGTTGATCGTGACGATCTCCAGCACCGGCGGGCGGATCTCGAAGGTCACCAGGCCGACGATGCGGCCCTCGCGCTCGGCGATGTACCCGGGGAGCCGGGCCGGATAGTAGGCACCGCCGTGGACCACCACTTCGGGCGCGCCCCACAGCCGCGTGATCAGCCATTCGACCGTGGGCCGGTCCCCGTCGGTGACCGGTCGGGTCAGCACATCCCGCCGGACCAGCACGTCCTGCTCCTGTGCCAAATCAACGTTCCCATCGTCGCCGTCGCCTGGGTTCAGGCTATCGGCGCCGGGGTCCGGGAAGCGAAAAACGAGAGGGGCGCGGCCTGCTCACCGCACCCCTCTCGCGCCCAGGCTAACACCCGGGCCCTCGTGTTTATTCCCTCGCCGCGGGGCCGATCGCCGCCGTCAGCTGCAGCCGGAGGTGCTGCCGCAGCCTTCGCAGCAGTAGCAGCTTCCGGCCGGGCGCATCTTGGTCCCGCAGGTCAGGCAGAGCGGAGCGTCAGCCGTGCGGCCCTGCTGGGACTCCAGCAGGCCGGGGCCCCGCTGCGCCGGAGCCGACGCCGGGCCGCCCGATCCCGGGGACTGCGCGGGAACGGAAGGCGTCTCCGGCTGCCCGGCCCGCTCGGCGTCGCTGCCGAAGGACTGGGCCAGTCCGACCGTGTCCACCTCGGCCGGGTCCTGGCCGGCCGCCTGGGCGGCACGCTCGGCCGCGGACAGGATGCCGAGGGCCGCCCGGTCCTCGAAGGGCAGGTGGTCCAGGGCCAGGCGCCGGAAGATGTAGTCCATCATCGACGTGGCGATCCGGACGTCCGGGTCGTCGGTCATGCCGGCCGGCTCGAACCGGAGGTTGGTGAACTTCTCGACGTAGGACTCCAGCGGGATGCCGTACTGCAGGCCGACGGAGATCGCCATCGAGAACGCGTCCATCACGCCTGCCAGGGTCGAGCCCTGCTTGCCGAGCTTGAGGAAGACCTCGCCCAGGCCGTCGTCGGGGTAGGTCGAGGCGGTCATGAACCCCTCGGCCCCGGCGACGTTGAACTTGGTCACGGTGGCCGACCGGGTCCTCGGCAGGCGCTGGCGGGTCGGGCGGTGCTCATGCGGCTCCGCATTCACGATCTCGGCCGCGAGCTGCTGCGCCTTCTCCTCGACCTCCTTGTCCACCTCGTCCTTCTTCATGACGGACAGGGGCTGGCCGACCTTGCAGTTGTCCCGGTAGATGGCCAGGGCCTTCAGGCCGAGCTTCCAGCCCTCGAAGTAGATCTGCTCCACGTCCTCGACGGTGGCCGCCTCGGGCATGTTGACCGTCTTGGAGATGGACCCGGACAGGAACGGCTGGACCGCGGCCATCATCCGGACGTGGCCCATCGGGCTGATCGCCCGCTCGCCCATCGCGCAGTCGAACACCTCGTAGTGCTCCGGCCGCAGGCCGGGGGCGTTGACGACGTGCCCGTTCTCGGCGATGTACTCGGTGATCGCCTCGATCTGCTCGGACTGGTAGCCGAGGTTCTTCAGCGCCCGCGGGACGGTCTGGTTGACGATCTGCATGGAGCCGCCGCCGACCAGCTTCTTGAACTTGACCAGCGCCAGGTCCGGCTCGATGCCGGTGGTGTCGCAGTCCATCATGAAGCCGATGGTGCCGGTGGGCGCGAGCAGGCTGGCCTGGGCGTTGCGGTAGCCGTTGGCCTCGCCGAGGGCGACGCACTCGCCCCAGGCCTTCTTGGCCAGGGCGAGGATGTTCTTGTCGAAGTCGTCCACGTGCGGGGCCTGGCGGTTGGCGTCGGCGTGCTTGCGCATCACCCGGTTGTGCGCGCTCGCGTTCTTCGCGTAGCCCTCGTAGGGGCCGACGGCCTTGGCCAGCTCCGCCGACCGCTTGTAGGCGGCGCCGGTCATCAGCGAGGTGATGGCCGCGGCGATCGCCCGGCCGCCCTCGGAGTCGTAGGCGTGGCCGGTCGCCATCAGCAGGGCGCCGAGGTTGGCGTACCCGATGCCGAGCTGCCGGTAGGCCCGGGTGGTCTCGCCGATCTTGTCGGTCGGGAAGTCGGCGAACGTGATGGAGATGTCCATCGCGGTGATGATCAGCTCGGACATCTGCTGGAACCGCTCGGCGTCGAACGTGTCGTCCTCGCCGAGGAACTTCAGCAGGTTGATGCTGGCCAGGTTGCAGGAGGAGTTGTCCAGGTGGACGTACTCCGAGCAGGGGTTGCTCGCCGTGATGCGCCCGGTCTCGGGGCAGGTGTGCCAGTCGTTGATGATGTCGTCGTACTGGATGCCGGGGTCGGCGCACTCCCAGGCGGCCTGGGAGACCTTGCGGAACAGCTTCTTCGCGTCGACGCTCTCGATGACCTCGCCGGTCCGGCGGGACAGCAGGTCGAACGGCTTGCCGTCCTCGACGGCGCGCATGAACTCGGCGTTGACCCGGACCGAGTTGTTGGCGTTCTGGTACTGGGCGCTGACGATGTCGGAGCCGCCGAGGTCCATGTCGAAGCCGGCGTCGCGCAGGACGCGGATCTTCTCTTCCTCGCGGGCCTTGGTCTCGACGAACTCCTCGACGTCCGGGTGGTCGACGTCGAGGACGACCATCTTGGCCGCCCGGCGGGTCGCGCCGCCCGACTTGATCGTCCCGGCGGAGGCGTCGGCGCCGCGCATGAAGCTGACCGGCCCGCTGGCGGTGCCTCCGGAGCTGAGCAGTTCCTTGCTGGACCGGATGCGGGACAGGTTGACCCCGGCCCCGGACCCGCCCTTGAAGATCAGGCCCTCTTCGCGGTACCAGTCCAGGATCGAGTCCATCGTGTCGTCAACGGCAAGGATGAAACAGTTGTGGACACGCAGGTTGCCCGACAGGTACTCGCCGCTCTCGGTCTGGATGTCATAGACCTCCATATCGCCGAGCAGCTCGATCCGGTTGATTTCCAGACGCTTGACGTCCTTGGCTCCCTGACCCGGCTTGTCGAAGCTGCGCTCCAGCTTCTCCGCTTTAATCGGATCGATGAAGCCGATGTGGTCGGCGAACAGCCGACGGTCGCCGGCCGACTGGATGCGGAGCGTCCAGCAGCCGTGCCGGTCCGGGCGCGGGTCGTTCTTGAACCCGACCCGGGCGAAGATGCCGAACCGGAGCAGGAGCTGCTGCATTCCCTTGATGAGGTGCTCGGAGATCATGTCGACTTCCACAACCGTGGAGGATTCGCGCGGTGAGACGAACCCTTCGGCCTGGAAGACGCTACGCAGGTACGCGGCCACGACCGGCAGGGACTCCGTGAACAGTGCCTCGGGAACTTCCATCTCGGTGCGCCGCTTCATGAGGCCCCAGCGCTCAACGAACTCGCGGAGGTATTCGCCGTACAGCCTCGTGCGGCGGCAGTCCAGGCTCTTGTCCTGCGTCTCAACGGCGCTCTCGCGTCGGTGCACCCCCGGGAAGACCTGATCCAGCGCCTCGGTGACCCAGTCCAGTTCCGCGTCGGTAACCGTCATGGCCTCGATTGTCAGGGAGTGGTTCGTCCCCTCGTACTGCCCGACGAATCCATCCGACTGCATCCATCCGGCCAGGGCCGCCTCGGCCATTCCGTGAGTGGTGATCTCACGTTCTCCGTGGCTGTCCCTACGGTGCCAGAGCAGTTTGTCTCCGGGCTTCAGGGATCCCGCCTCGACGAACTTTCCGTACTGAGCGTCGCTCGCCTTCCAGACCAGGTGGTCTGCGGTGACGTCGAGCGCGTACCCAGCCTTGGTGTGCAGGCGAAGCACCGGCTTCACACCATTTGCCTTCGTGGCCAGGATCCGGGTCAGGCCATGCGCGTCGTAGACCTTGGTGTCGACGGCATTGTCCTCAACAAGCTTGCCAATCGGAACCAGCCCCGACGGGGTGGACACCATAGCGTCATACGGCTGGCACGCGCTGACCTGCTGCGGGGAGGCGGTGCCGACGTTGAACCACACCGGGGAGTTGAACGCGAAGATCTGGTGGACCAGCGCGTACTTGATCTCGTGGTCGAAGATCTCGGCGTCTTCCTCGGTGGCGAAGTAGCCGTTCTCCCGCCCCGTCTTGGTGTAGGTGTCGCTCACCCGGTCGACAAGCTGCTTCAGCGACCATTCCCGCTGCGGCGTTCCCACGGCCCCGCGGAAGTACTTGCTGGTCACGATGTTCGTCGCGTT
>Ga0131853_10002998_pt1 | contig 30311 bp, 24 predicted proteins | sample TergutLab28metaG_FD_92764 | JGI IMG/M metagenome (GOLD analysis project Ga0131853, IMG submission 92764) | Labiotermes labralis P1 segment gut microbial communities from Petit-Saut dam, French Guiana - Lab288 P1 (version 2) (version 2) | ecosystem: Host-associated > Arthropoda: Insects >... | reverse complement strand
TTAGTGTTTGACGCAGATTTAATGCTTGTGGCATCGGCCGCAGATTTTTCACAGATTAGCAGTTTATCCGCATGGGATATTCCCTTGGCCGAAAATGTCAGCCGCGCGCAGCAAGGGCAGCCTTGGGTGTCCACAGCGATACCAAATGCTGCCGGAGATATGCAGCTCTGGTTCACGCAGCCTGTAATGATTAATCATGCATTTACAGGAATGGTTGCAATACCCATCAACACACAAGCATTAGATGGTTTCTTAGACCGTGTTGACAATAACGTTTCTGTTAGCGTTGCGGATAAGGCCGGAATTATTTTTTATTCTGACAGGGCAGGGCATAGAGGGATTCATTTAAGGGATTTAGGCATTGAAGCGGCTTTGGGATATATGCCTCAAAATACCCTGTTTGAACATATTTCCCCGATAACAGGGCTTGCACAGCTCTGCTATATTACTGCTGATGCTCGGTTGGGCTGGACGATTATAAGTTTTTATGACCTGGATTCTATCGACGGCATTGCCTCAACTGTATTTATTTCCTTGATTCCCATGTTCGCTAGTATTTTGGTTGTCCCTATGCTAATTGCGTTAATAATCCGCTGGTTCTTAAAACCTTTAAGAGACTTGGCTGATGTTGCTCATGAAGTCGCACTGGGCAACATCCAGGTAAAACCCCTTGGTGTCGGTAACGATGAGATAGGACGAGTGTATCGCTCATTTTTAGAGATTATTCACATTTTCCGTGTGTTGCAAAAGGATATAGATGCAGCCGTCATAGCCGTGCGTAATGGGAATCTGCACTATAGAGTAAAGGATATAGAATTGCAGGGCGTTTTCAGCGAAATTGTTTCAGGCTTAAATGAAGTCCTTTATGATTTTGAATATTGCGTAGACTTGATTGCGGAGCCTATGATTATTATTAATAAAGATTTGAAGGTAGTACATCTGAATAAAGCCATGTGTAAAATCACTGAAACCGAAGCGCGAAATGTGGATGGTTTGCATATCAATGACTTTTTTCATATGGACTTAGCAGGGCATCCAGAAATGTTGGCAGCTTACCGCGATGGGAAACCTCGGTTGGAAATTGAAATCCAAATACCGATAACGCCTGAAAAATTATTTGACTTTGAGCTGAATTGTGTTCCATTTAGCTACGAAAGCACATTTGACGGGGCTATTCTGCTGTTGACGAATATTACCCATATCAGGAGCATACAAAGAAGTGATGAAAGGCGCAATGCCTATCGTCAAAGCCGTGCCGAAGGGCTAATGAAAACCATCGTAACCGCTTTTGAGGAAGGAAATCTTGGTATCGAAATATCTGAACGCTGGCATGATGATGATATTGCAGACATCGCTGCGGAGTCTGACCATATCGAAAAAATTGTAGCAAAAAGCACGGCTATTATTAAAAGTTATGTAGATGAAATATCACAAATATTAGAAGATATATCTAATAAAAATTTTGACCAGGCAATCAAACGTGACTATATTGGTGATTTTTCAGCCATCAAAACCTCCATAGACCATATTTTTGAGAATATGAATCATTTCCTTTCTGAACTGATGGGTTTCAGCAGCGATACGAGAGACGGTTCAGAAGAAATCAATCGTGAGTTTGTTGATATGGCGGTGAGTCTAAATGACCAATTAACGACGATGGATGAGATTAACGCAGCCGTTTCCAATATTAGCAATGAAATCTCTCATAACCTAGAGAATGTCAATGATGCTGCAAAACTTTCAGCTTCCGCCAAGGAAGATGCCAAGCACGGCAATGAGCAGATGTCCGAAATGCTGTTATCAATGGAGGAGATACGCAAAAGCTCTCAATCACTTGTCGGGTTGATTAACAACATTCAGGAGATTGCTTTCCAAACGAATCTTTTAGCATTAAACGCCTCCGTTGAAGCCGCGCGTGCAGGTGAGTATGGCCGCGGATTTTCTGTGGTGGCGGAGGAAGTGCGTAATTTGGCGGCCAAGTCGGAAGCGGCCGTTAAAGAATCTACCGAAATTATCGAAAGCTCCATTACAACCGTAAGCAGCGGGGCTCAAATTGCTTCTGATACTGCCAAGTCCCTAAGAAAAATTGTGGATGTTGTGGGCGAAATTAATGAGGCAATCGGAAATATTTCGGACTCATCTGCTAAACAGAGCCATGAGATTAGCAGTATCGAGCAAAGTATATTGAATATTAACAAGATGATAGAAGACGACACCCGTATCGTAACTAAAGGCACCACGACCGCTGCGGTAATGTCAGCCAATGCGGAAATACTCAAAAATAAGATAGCGGAATTTAAACTAAGGGGATAAGTTGTGAAAATAAATCCCCAATTTACTCCCCTTCGTCGTCATTACAGAAAAAGTCTATTGTGCTAACATGAAATAATGACAGTGACTTGGGAATAATAAAATAATCATACAAAAAAGGAGAATATATTATGTCAAAAAGCGGAAACAATTATGCATCGGCCATCGTAAGATTAGATTTTCAGTATGCCCACAGATTTATGAACTACCCAGGAGAGGCACAGTTCTTGCACGGACATTCCGGACTGCTTGAGATTGAAATAGGTGGAGAGGTAGACGAGAAAACCGGTTTCGCTTATCCGATTAAAGAAGCGCAAAAACTGGCTTGGGATATTGCAGATAGTTTTCACCATGGCACTCTTTTCCAAGAAGGAGACCCCTTGCTTGAACAAGTGCTGACCGGTTATGAAAAAGCAGGTATTCGCAACGGTGCGCCGAATACTACCCCGCCTAAAAAACTTGAGCACCCGCTTGTATGGTCATATCCGGAGTGCCGGGTAGTCGTTACAAAAAAAGTTTCATCCTGCGAGAACTTTTGTGAAATGTTTTATGAATTACTCAAAGATAAATTAAACATCAAAAAGATTACATTTAGGTCATCTTCTCTTAATGCGGCTTCCAGGTGTTATGAGTAGTAGTTATTCACATAAAATGGAGTCTGTTTTGTTATTTCTGTACAAGACAGGCTCCATTTTGTTTTATTCCTATAATTATCACATAAGTTTTATAGTGGAATCCCTACAAACCAGCAGCAAAAACTTGTTATTTTACTATACATTGTATCTCTTCGTGGGAATATGTCTGTCAAGCTTGAAAACAACCTAAAGAAATGATATAGTCAAATTACCCTAAGAGCCTGTTTAATATCTCCATTCTGACACCTTTTTGGCTAATTTTACGCCATACTTCGTCAGCACTCACTTGCATATATTCTGCCGAATACTTTGAGTGCACCAAAGGTGTCACGAATGCTACATTCGTGCTTCCTAGCCTGACGAAAAATTATCTCAAAAATTCGTCAAAAGCGAGATATTAAACAGACTCTAAAACAGAAATATAAAAACATATGGAGGAAAAAGTATGAAAATAGGTGTAATTGGCGTTGGTAATGTTGGCAGCACAGTTGCATATACTTTGATTTTAGAAAATTTGGTAACAGATTTAGTTTTAATTGATACAAGAGAACAACTTTTGCACGCTGAAACTTTGGAGCTTAGAGACACAGCCAAGGCCCTTTCAAGAAAAATTAACTTTATTAATAATGATTATTCCGCACTTTCCGATGCGGATATTGTAGTATTTGCCGCGGCGCCTATTTCTCATGCAGCAAGCTCAAACCGGTTAGATGAGCTTCCTTTTGTAAAAACAATTGTAGAAGATGTGGCTGAAAAGCTCAAATCTTGCGGCTTTCCCGGAGTAATTATATCTATCACCAACCCTTGTGATGTTGTTGCGTGGTATTTGCAGCAGCAAACCGGGTTTAGTACAGATAGAGTTATTGGCAGCGGTGGGGTAATAGATACAGCCCGGCTGCAGGATAGAGCTAATAACGACAACTGCCTGATAATTGGTGAGCATGGAGATAGCCAAGTAGCAGTAGGTAATGTTACAACCGAAGCACTAAATGCCGCAAAAGGTACAGGGTGGGAAGTTTACTCGGCTAAAAACTACACCAATTATGCTATAGCTGCATGTACCGCAAAAATTATAAAAACAATAGCAGGCATATTAGATAAAGAGCTAAGCATATCAACATATGATAAAGAGGAGTGTGCCTACTACTCTGCCCCGGCAAAACTTTGTAAATCAGGCGTAGTTGCACGTAATTTACCCATTTTAAATGAAGCTGAGCGAAATGCTTTAGACAAATCAATTGCTTTGATAAAGAATACCTTTGCGCACATAAAATGAGAGCGAAAACCTCTCAGGAGAATATATATGAAAATAACTGAAAGCTCCCGGCAACTTATAACAAAATACCTCGGGCACAGCAAAGCTTATGAGTTTTTTACTAAAGTGGACAAGCTTTTGAAAAAATATAAAGACAGATGGCAGTTGTCTCAGTTGTCTTTCCTGCCTACAGATACAGCAAACCTCTTGTTTAGCTGTGAATCTGATGCCTACGGGCCATGTGTACTTAAAATATGTATCCCCGGGCCGGAAGTTGCAACTGAGATTAGCTGCCTAAACGCATTTGACGGCCGTGGTTACGTTAAGTTGTGGGATTATGACTTTACAGATAATGTTTTATTGTTAGAGCGCATTACCCCCGGTGAGCAAATGTGGGCTGTCAGCGGCTACAGGGAAAGAGCTAAACTCATGGCCCATGTAATACGGGGCTTACCAATAATTTTATGTGAGCAGGGCAAATATCCCACTTATCGTACATGGATGGAAAAACTTCACAGCGACCTCATTAATAAGGGCAGCATGGAAGATGCTCTGGTTTATCTTAACAAAGCTCTTGAAATATATGACGAGCTAAAGAAAAAACACAACCGGAATTGCCTTCTCCACGGTGACATGCACCAGGAAAATTTACTGCTTAACATTAGTGGCAGCTACACCGTCATTGATCCTAAGGGAGTAGTAGATGACCCTGTGATGGAAACCGCGCGTTTTCTGTTAAATGAAATACCCTGTGAAAAAGAAAAGCTCTATGAAATGATATCCATAATGTCACCTATCACAGGAGTTTCACAAGAAGCGATGCTAAAGAGCCTGTATATAGATACAGTGCTAAGTAACTGCTGGACTTTGACAGACTTTTTCCCTTCTCAAGAAGCATTTATGGAAAATAAAAAGAAAGCCCTAACAATCTGCGATTTTGTAGGGCTCCCACTATAAAAAGCTCCCGGCCACTCAAGGGCAAAAACTTTTTGCACTGATAAAAACTGCTCAGCACTTTACTAAAAAACTATACCCAGCACAAAGTGGTCTAGCGCAAGAAATAACGCCAAGGCAAACACATAATATGAAAAAACTCTTAGGTTTCTCCTTTTTATAAGCCTGAGCATAACCCTAATAGCAAGGTACCCGCTCAGCATAGCAGCCAAAAAACCTGCCAGGCCTGCGGTAAAACCAACAGTCTCTACCATTGCATCGCCTCTTACAATTTCACCTAAATGAAGCACAAAAGCACCTAATATGGCCGGTATTGATAATAAAAATGAAAAAGAAGCGGCCGTCTTTTTGTCAAGCCCTCTAAAAAGAGAACCTACAATTGTACTCCCCGAGCGAGAAATTCCCGGGGTTATAGCAAGCATTTGTATAATACCTACAAACAAAGCATCGAAAAAACTTATTTCTTTTTCGCTTTTATATCCTGCGGGCAGTTTATCCGAAATCCAAAGTAATGTACCTGTTATCACATAGGCCGCGGCTAAAAGCAGCCCCCCTCCAAAAAGTGCGTCTATTCTGTCTCCCATAAGAACCACACCTATAACTGCCGGGAGTGTTCCTATAACCAGAAGCAGTGTCATCTTTTGAAATGGCTGCTTTATGAGCTTCCATATATCTTTCCAAAATATAATTATAACGGGAACAAGCGTTCCCATATGTAGCAGCACGTCAAATGCTACAAGATCATATTCCCCAAAGCCGAACAACCCTTGAGTAATTGCCAGATGGCCTGAGCTTGAAACCGGCAAAAACTCTGTCAGCCCTTGTATTATGCCTAATATAACCGCTTGAAAAACATTCATAAAATCTAATCCTCTCGTAATGCTATAACTCCCTGCAAAGACATATTATGGCATTTCCATGTTTGACTTGACGTTTCGCAAGACGAAAATCGCCGTGTTTCAAGGCGTTTTCAGCGAAGTGAAACGTCTATCAAATGGAAATGCTATATAGATAAATCACTTAAAAAAGGACCAACGTAAAGAGAAAGAGCCCCGGTTTTAGGGAGTTATTCGACGAAGCTTTGGGACCTATTTTAAAGTAGATTTAGTATAACGCTCATACCGGTCAAATGTCAATTTTGCAGCAGTTTATATTTGAATTCATAATTTCCTTGCCTTTTTTGCCAAAGCCTGCTATAGTGATGTTTTGGGCATCTGTATATTAACTAAATACACTAACATACAAAACTCAAAAGCAGCCACACATTTTTCAAAAATGTTCGGCTATTTAAGCAGGGGGTAACCTCCGGCCAAAATAAAGAGCCGCAACACTTATAAATTTACAACCGGGCTTATAGGTGTTGTTTATCTTTGCTTTTAATTATATTAGAAAACATTAAGTTTATGCAATGCTTATTTACATTACGAAAGGAATTTTTAATGATTAACTTGAAATTTGAGGAAATGAACCTCACACCCCCTACTCTTAGGGCTATCAAAGACCTTGGCTACAAAGAAGCTACCCCTATTCAATCACGCTCAATAGAACTTATTCTAAATGGAAGAGACCTTTTGGGCCAGTCTCAAACAGGCACGGGAAAGACCGCTGCTTTCGGCATACCTTGCATAGAGCTTTTAGACCCGAATAACAAGCGCCTTCAAAGCCTTATACTCTGCCCTACCAGGGAACTTGCCATACAGGTTAGTGAAGAGTTTAGAAAGCTGCTGAAATATAGGGATGATTTGAAAGTGCTGCCCATATACGGCGGCCAGCCTATTGAGCGGCAAATATTTGCACTTAAAAAAGGTGTGCAGATTATTGTTGGCACACCCGGCAGGGTTATGGACCATATGCGCAGGCATACTTTGAAAATGGATGCCGTCAAAATGGTAATACTCGACGAAGCCGATGAAATGCTTGACATGGGCTTTCGTGAAGATATAGAAACTATTCTGCAAAAAACCCCTGAAGACAGACAAACAATAATGTTTTCTGCAACAATGCCAAAACCTATATTGGAGCTTACTAAGACCTATCAAAAAAATGCAGCCCATATTAGGGTTACACCAAAAGAACTGGTTACTGTTCCCAGTATTTATCAGGCTTATTATGAAGTCCGCGAAAGAGACAAGCTTGAAGCCCTTTGCCGTATTGTTGATGTATCCGGCCCTGAGCTTTCACTTGTGTTTTGCAATACAAAAAGAAAAGTTGATGAAGTTGTAGAAGCTCTTCAAGAACGGGGTTATTTTGCTGAAAGTCTGCACGGTGACCTTAAGCAAGCCCAAAGAGATATGGTTATGAAGAAGTTTCGTAACCGTACCCTTGAAATACTGGTCGCCACCGACGTTGCAGCAAGAGGTATTGATGTTGATAATATTGGTATAGTATTTAACTTTGACTTACCTCAGGACGGGGAATATTATGTACACAGAATAGGCAGAACCGGCCGTGCCGGTAAAACAGGCAAAGCTTATACTTTTATATCGGGAAAAGAGATTTTTAAGTTAAGAGATATAATGCGCCACACCGGGGCACAAATTATACGCAAGCCTTTACCGACCCTTGATGATATTAACGAGGTTAAGCGCAAGCATTTTACTGATGAGATTATTAAAACTGTGCAAAGTTCTGAACTTGACAAATATATAGATATTGTGGAGGGCATTTGTGCGGAGCATAATTTGACCTCAACAAACATTGCTGCTGCTCTCATAAAAACAAGCCTGGAAATTAACCAGAAAGAAAGCGTCGCTAACTTTGACGAAACTTACTCTTTTGAAAAAGAAGTTAAGCCAAAATCAGGTAAATCCAAAGGTATGAGTTTAGTGCGGCTGTTTATTAATGTAGGTAAAAACCAACGTGTTCGCTCGAAGGATATATTAGGTGCTATTGCAAATGAATCAGGCGTTTCCGGCAAAGATATAGGAAATATTGATATATATGATGACTTTACCTTTGTTGATGTTTTTGAAAATCATGCTAAAGGCATCATTAAGAAAATGAAAAACAGCAAAATAAAAGGATCTAAAGTTAATATTGAGGTTGCAAAGAAAAATAATAAGAGGGCATAAGGCATATAAATAAAGTTAACTGCCTTGCTTAGGGCAGTTATCGTTTAAACAACGGCAAAATAATCTGCTCACTATTTTTATGGGAGATATATTCAGGTTTTGTGCTTTTTTAATATCCTCCATGTAGTATTTTCATTGTTTTTTAGTTTACTTGCACAAAATAAAGCCAATTTTGTTTTCGTAATTGTTTTGTAATAAATGTCCATTATAATAAAGCTTGAATTTTTTGTTTTTACTTTATTATTTGTAAATAAGTTACAAAAATGGTAATTGGTGGCGTAATAAATAATCTTTTTATTTCTACCTTAATATAACAATGCACAATTTGCCTTCCTCCGTACTGGGTTTGTCTTTTTTTGTAATCTGTTATATTGCAGAATTCTGAAAGATTGTATAGTATTATTATTAATTTGGCTGGGCTTTTTAGTTAGTTTTCACAAAATGTGATTACTGTAACAGTTTTGTAATAAATACCATTTACAATGATGTTATTCATTTATTGCAACTTTGTAATACAGATGAAAATAACTTACATAAAAAGCTCAGCCCCTTTCCTTAATTGTCCCGCATGATTATGTATGACTTTTAACCGGAGCCAGGCAACGCCCACATCTGCAGCAATGTATATTTATAGCCTCGCAAGCAGAAGCTATACTAAAGTATATTTCCTGCCTATACTTAAAGCAGGTTATATAAAGACAAAAATTATTAAGAGGTGATTTATGAAAAAGAATAGGATTTTAGGAATCGTATTAGCAGGTGTTATGCTTGTAGGCGTTTTCGCGGCCTGCCAACCATCTGCACCGTCAACACCAAACCAGACACCAACCAATGAAACTGCACCTCCCCCAACAGCCCCAACGGAACCAACAGTACAACCACCGGCAGTTGACGAGGTAGGTTTAGGCAGGGGCATTATAGTGGCAACTCAAAATGAGCCTCCTACAATTGCTCCCGGGCAACATAATGCTGTAGCCGGCTCTTACATTAACCTTATGCACTTTAACGGCCTTTTCAGGACTGACTCTTTTACTCTTGAGCCGGTTGAAGACCTTGTAGCAAGCTGGGAAGCTATCAGCGACACAGTGTTTGAGTTCACTATTCATGAAGGCGTATTGTTCCATAACGGCGAAGAAGTTACTGCTGAAGACATTGCAGCTTCTTGGGAATTTGTTAAGCAATGGCCTGATGCAAGAACATCCCGCGAAAGTATTGTAGAGTTTGAGGTAGTTGGCCCTTATACTATCAGAGTTGACACTGAGATCCCTAACGCTATGCTTTTTGCTGATTTAACTCATCACTCAAACATGGTAATGCCTAAATCTTTAATAGATGCAGGCCATGACTTTGTAGAGCAGCCAATTGGCACAGGCCCCTTTGTTTTCGAAGAGTGGAGAAGAGGAGACTCTCTTACCAGTTCAGCTTGGGAGAGCTATTTTGACCGTGACAGAGCTGCCAGGGTTGAATCTGTAACTTGGAGAACAATCCCTGAAGGCGCTTCAAGAACAATTGCTCTTGAAACAGGCGAAATTGACTACAACCAATATGTTTCCTTTGAAGACATTGCAAGGCTTGAAGCTCACTCTGACATTGACGTTGTAAGAGTTACAGGAACTTCTCATAACGTTATGTACATCAACCACGAGCGTCCACAGTTTGAAAATATCCACGCAAGACGCGCTATCGACATGGCAGTTGATAAAGAAGCTTTGTCAATTGTTGGCTTTAACGGTTTCGCAATTCCTACCTGGTCACAGGCTCCAATAATTTTCCAAGGCTCTACAGATGTGGGTGCAAACAGCTATGACCCTGACGGTGCAAGAGCGCTTCTTGCTGAACATAATATTGACCCCGCTTCCCTTGACTTTACTGTTATTGCAAGTAACGAAGAGAGAAGACGTATGGGTGAAGTTATGCAGGCTAACCTGGCTGAAATAGGAATAACCGTTACAGTTGAAATGAATGACCTTGCAACTACTCTTGAAAGAACAATCGGCGGAGATTATGAAGCAGGCTACGGCGGCTTTAACTCAGCTACTTTCTTAGGTTACGTTAGGGGTACATTCCACATCAACGGTATTGACGCTTCCAACAGAAGCCGCGGCCGTCACCAAGAAATGTCTGACCTTATTGATCAAGCTCTTGCTACACCGGACGCTAACTTAAGAATACCTATGTTTGAGCAAATCAACATAATGGCTAATGAGTTTGTTCTTTCCATTCCTACTCATCAAGCTATGGTTGTTAAAGCTTTCAACTCGAACCTTGCCGTTCCTGAAACTCCTGCAACCGGTGCTCTTAATCTTAACATGATGTTCTGGAAATAATCTTTAATTTAGTAACCCTGCTCTTTATGAGCAGGGTTTTTTTGTGCATTTTGTGCAATTTCCAGATAATTCCAATTTGTTATTCAGTGTTTTTTAGTTAATTCATACAAATAATTTTCAATGTAACATTTTTGTAATAAATGTATTTTATAATTATTATTGTTATATATAGATAAATCATTTAAAAATGAATAAAGTGAAGGGACAAAGCTCTGGGTTCAAGAATTTTTTTGATAAAGCTTCAGGGGTTTTTATCAACTATATTCGCTATGACATATTAGCAGTGATTCAATTTTAGTCATAGCTTTACATTTTGCCTTTGGCAAAAACGGCGGCCTTCGCCCTTGAGATAAAATTGAATTGTCAGCAATAGCTATAAAAAGAATAAAGACAGCATAAGCATTAAATTAAAAATACTGCACACATGAAGGAGTGACTTATTTATGAAAAAGGCAAGGATTTTAGGTTTGCTGCTAGCAAGCGCTTTATTGGCTGGTGTTTTTAGTGCTTGTACTCCTGCACAGCAAGCAACAGCTCCACCAACAGCCACTGACAACAGCGGGGCTGCTGCAACGACTGCACCGGCAGAGCAGCCTGCAACCGCAGTAACACCAGCACCTGAGGCAGAACAAAGAGGAATTATTTTGGCCTATCAATCAGAAACCCCATCTGTTGCTCCCGCTATGCACACCTCTTTGGTTGGCCATTTTATGCACACTTTAACACACAATGGCCTTTTTCGGCTTGAGTATCAAAATCTCACGCCTACTCCTGACGTAGTAGAAAGCTGGGAAGCCCTTAGCGATACATTGTTCGAATTTAAGCTTAAACCTGGTATCATGTTTCACAACGGCGAAGAAATGACAGCTCATGACTTTGTTGCTTCTTTTGAATATGTGAGACAGTTTCCTTTTGCCGTTACAGTTCACGGAAGTATAGAGCATGCTGAGGCTATTGATGACTATACTTTGCACATAGACACCGGTGAGCCTAATGCCATGCTGTTTTTCGACTTAGCCCATCACGGAAACTGGGTAATGCCAAGGTCTTTGATAGAGGCAGGCCATGACTTCAATGTTGACCCTGTTGGAACCGGCCCTTTTGTTTTTGATTATTGGAATCCGGGAGATGAAATTAGTTTTATACGCAATGATAACTATTTTGACGCTGAGCGAGACCCTATAGTTCCGTATGTAACCTGGAGGCTTGTGCCGGAAGGAGCTTCAAGAACTATAGCTCTTGAAGTAGGAGAAGTTGACCTTATTGTTGAAGTTCCTTTCCCTGATGTGCAAAGAATGAGAGATAACCCTAATATCACTGTTTTTGACCGTCCCGGGCTTACTTTCCAATCAATGGGCATGAATAACGCTGCTTTTCCCTTTGACAACATACATGTGAGGCATGCAGTTGATATGGCTCTTGATAAAGAAGCTATGGTAATGGCCAGCTTAGATGGATTTGGGATACCTTGGTGGCAAAACTCTCCTCCTCTTCCGGGTTCTTCCGATGTAGGTACCGGAAGATTTGACCCTGACGCTTCCAGGGCTTTGCTCCAAGAGCACGGCCTTGACCCTGCAACACTTGGTTTTGAAGCACTTGTCAGCACTGAAGAACAACGGCGAAGGGCTGAGGTTGTTCAGGCAAACCTTGCTGACATAGGTATTGATATGACCATCTCTATGACAGATTTCGCTACACAGCTGAGTATAACTCAGGCGGGCAACCACCAAGCCAGTTTTGCCGCCTTTACAACCGGAAATCTGATGGGCTTTCTTAGAGGCACCATGCATTCAGACTCTATAGGCGCTCAAAATTCCAACTTTGTAAACCTACCTGAGCTTGATGCATTAATTGACCGAGCAATTGCAACAATTGACGAAAGCGAAAGATTAGCTGTACTTCATGAAGCTACTACATTGGCTAACGAGAATCGTGGTGCTATTCCCACCAGCATGAACATTCTAATGAGGGCTTATAATTCAAACCTTATACTGCCTGAAATTGGAGCTAATGGTTTTATGTTCTTAAATATGGCTCATTGGGCTGAATAATTATTTTTATTTCAACGGCAGAAAACCTCTGTTTCCAAGCGGAGCAATGGAGGAGCTGTTTATTTGATATGAGCTTAACCCCTAATAACTTATATTTTCTTTGAAAATGTGAGCCTTTACTTGCTGCTCCTGCAAAAAAATGCAGGAGTAGCTTTTATAGCAAAATCTCCCAAAACAGTAACGCACTTGTTTTTTTCATTACTATACCTATATAGTAAATTTCTGGAAAGAGGTGGCCTGGGAATATGAAAAAGAAGCAATTTTTAGGCATAGTGTTGGCATCTGCTTTTTTGGTGGGTGCTCTAGCTGCTTGCTCCCCCACCCAGCAGCAAACTACAACCCCTGATGCTCCTCCCACTACTCAACAGCCTGATTCTACACAGCAGGCTACCGCTCTTGAGCCGCCACCGGCCGGGGGAGGCTTTCAAAGAGGCATAATAGTAGCCAGCACAGCCGAAACCCCTTCAGTTACCCCTGCAAGACACACAGCGTTAGTTGGCCACTTTATAAATACCTTGACTCATAATGGCCTTTTTAGGGTTTCAGAAGAAGGACTCAACCCGGTTCCCGACTTAGTTGCCGAATGGCATGCTTTAAGCGACACCCTATTTGAGATGCGAATTCATGAAGGAATCCTGTTCCACAATGGAGATATAATGACTGCTTATGACGTTGCAGCTTCATTAGAATACGTTAGAACATATCCTGAGCAAAGAGGCAACCAAATGGCCGCCCAAAGCTGGGAAGTTGTAGATGAGCATACCATTATAATTGATACAGGCGAGCCTAATGCCGTGCTATTTGCTGAACTGGCACACCAAGGCAACTTTATATTCCCCCGTTCTTTGATAGAGTCCGGCCACGACTTTACAGTCAAACCTATTGGCTCAGGCCCTTTTGTTTTCGATGAATGGAAACAAGGCGACTTTTTAAATTTCGTAGCCTTTGAAAATTACTTTGATGAGGAGCGCTTCCCAAGAATAGGCTCTGTGCACTGGAGAATTATACCGGAGGGAGCTTCAAGAACAATAGCCCTTGAAACCGGTGAAATTAATTATGTAGTTGATGTAGCTTTGCCTGATGTGCCGTGGCTTCGTGAAAACCCTAATATCACTGTTAAAGAGGTTCCCGGCGCAACTTATCAACACATAGTAATGAACTCTAACCGTGCTCCCCTTGACAATATTTATGTAAGGCGCGCAGTTGATATGGCCCTGGACAGAGAGGCAATGCTGATAGCCGGGCTAGACGGTTTTGGTGTTGCTATTTGGGCAGCAATGCCGCCAATATTCCCGGGCAGTTCAGAAACAGGAACAAGAAACTTTGACCCTGAAGGTGCCCTCGCTTTGTTAGCAGAGCACAACCTTGACCCGGCTGCTTTGGGGTTTGAAATACTTGCTTTTGACGAGCAGCAAAGACGAAGAGCTGAGGTTGCTCAGTCTAATCTTTCCGATATAGGTATCCCAACTACTATCACTATGATGGACTTTGCAACTTGGCTGACTTTTACTTTGGATGACAGCGCCTGGGATTTTTCTTTCGCCAATCAAACAGCTTCCAATTTACCTATATTTATGAGAAGTATGTTCCACTCGTCCATGCTGGAAACCGGAAACCGCGCCCGTCATAGCATACCTGAGCTTGATGCCTTGATTGACCAGGCTTTCATAACTATTGACGATGCACAAAGATTTGCCGTTCTTGAAGAAGCTTCAATAATCGCCAATGAATTTGCAGCACAAGTCGGCACTAACATGAATATACTTTTTAGAGCATTTGATGCAAACCTAATAGTCCCCGAACTTGCCGCAAATGGTTTTATGTTCACAAATATGATGTACTGGAACGAATAATAGACATCTCGCAAAATTGGTTCAACAATTGGTTTCGCAAAAGATCTAGCGGATATTTGCAATGATTCTACCCTCCTTCCTTTCTTTGGAAGAGAGGGTATTTTATTTATAGTCAAGGCTTTACATTTTGCCTTTGGCAAAATGTAAAGCTATTTGGGTGGGGGCTTGAAAACCCCCACCCAATAGGCGGTTCGCCCCGTCGCTTCTAACCAAAGTTTACTTTGGAGAAAGCGGAGGAGGCCCAGAACCCGTTAAAAAGAAGATTTAAAGTTTTGCTTCAACTTTTTCAACCGTATGTTGGCACTTTATGATTTTGGCAAGCTAAAATTATAAAGTTAGCGTCGCAGCCGATTTTCGACTGTAATGGCTATAATATGGTCAAATTATATAAATATTTATTAAATTGTATTTTTGTAATTGTTTTGTAATAACCTTCTGTTATAATTGTTAAGCTTGTGCTACCACTTTATAAATTAAAGCTGATAAGCATATAAGCAGCAACAGTGCATAATCTATTTCACGCAATTTTTCTTACTTTAAACACTCAAAAAGGCTTTTTGGCTTTTGCCAGACTTTGTAGAAGGTTTTTTTCAGTAGTGCTTTTTTTCCGCCGCCCATTAAAATTTTGTTCTAATAGGTTTTAACTTGCATTTGGCGAAAAAAGTGCTTACATTAAAAGTATGGTTTTCCATTGCAGAAAAATCCATGTTTGCGAAACCTATACAAAAAATACTGCTGTTTAAAATTTGTTTCGCAGTCTGCACCGCTTTTAAAGCAGGCCGGCTGACCTGCGAATTACGCTTAGAAATCGGCGGGTAATTATTTATGCACTATTGTCAAGTATTAACATAAGAGGTGATTTTTAGTTTATGAAAATGAAGAGAGTCTTAAGTAGCATATTAGCAGGAATTTTCCTTTTGGCAGCCCTTGCATCTTGCGCTCCTGCTGCTGCACCACAAATCTCAGCCCCTACCGAACAAACTGCCCCTACTCCAACACAGCCTACAGACACGGACGGTAATGATGAGCCTATTCCATCAGGGCCAAACGGCAGCCTCATAATAGCTACTGTAAGTGAGCCGCCTTCCATTGCTCCTGCAAGACATAATGCTGCGTCCGGCTCTTCTATGAACGCGATGACCCATAATGGGCTTTTTAGAAGTGACCCAAATGATCTTGAGCCGATTCCTGACTTAATAAAGGAGTGGAGGGCTTTAAGTGATGTGTTATTCGAATTCACCCTCCATGAAGGTATCATGTTCCACAACGGTGAAGAAATGACGGCTGATGATGTTGTGGCTTCCTTTTATTATGTCAGGGAAACTCCTGAGGCCAGAGGCGCTCATGCCAGTGCTTTAGAAGCAGAAGTGCTCGATAAGTACACTTTTACAATATACACAGGGGTTCCGAATGCTGCGCTCTTTTTCGACCTTACTCATCAAGGAAATTCTATAATGCCTAAATCTTTGATAGATGCAGGCAACGATTTTAATGAAAACCCTATAGGCAGCGGCCCATTTACATTTGACAACTGGCGTTTTGGAGACTCTTTGACTTTTAGCGCTTATGACAATTACTTTGATACTGAGCGCGCCGCCAAAATAGAAACTATAACTTGGAGAATTATTCCGGAGGCGGCTTCAAGAACCATAGCCTTAGAAGCAGGTGAAATCGACTACGTTCTTGATGTAGCCTTCGCAGACGTGGCCAGACTGGAAGAACACCCGGATATAACGGTTTTTATGCGCCCCGGCACAGCATATAATTATTTAGTGCTTAATAATTCTTTGCCGCAATTTGAAAATATTTATGCAAGAAAAGCTATTAATATGGCTATTGACCAAAATGCTCTGGTAATGGCTGCTTTTGACGGCTTTGCCTCACCTACCAGGGCGCAGGTTCCTATGGCTTTTGCCGGTACTACCGATGAGGGCACAATTGCCTATGACCCGGCCGGTGCAGTAAGTTTACTTGCGGAGCATGGCATAGACCCCGCTTCTCTTGCTTTTGATATGATTACCAGCACTGAGGAACGCAGGCGTATGGGCGAGGTAGTGCAGGCCCAGCTTTTAGAAATAGGGATACCCACTACTATCACAATGAACGACAATGCCACAGCTTTAGCAAGAATGAGTGACGGCGATTTCGAAGCCGCTTTTGGTCAGTGGCACTCCTCCTTTTTAATATCGGTACTTAGAGGCGTACTGCATTCTACCGGCGGGGCAGTCGGCGGCGCTCCCAACAGAAGCCGTATCGACAACCAGGAACTTACTGATTTAATCGACAGGGGAATAGCCACTATTGATGCCGGCGAAAGGCTTGCTATTTTCGAGAAAGCTTCAATAGTTGCCAACGAGCATGTTGGCAATGTTCCTACTCACCTTGGTTTAGTTGTAAGAGCATTTAACTCGAGCCTTGTGACTCCTGAAACAAGTGCAGCAGGTTCTCTCAATTTGAATGTTGTTTATTGGGCCGATTAATTTTGGCTAAAGAAACACAGTATACCGCGTAGCCTGCTTTTTTATGTACGCAAATTTAACTTGCAAAAACACTCAGACGGCAGCCGAGGTAGACCTCCTCGGCTGACCTATGGTTAAATCAGATGATTCTGTGTGGGCATCCGTTAATCCTTTAAATTCCTTCGTACTCTGTGCAGATATTTAAAAGTTAATTCACTATAATTTACATTTTCACGATTTGTCTAAGCCTTTTTTTAACAATCTATACAAACTAGTTTTTTTAAATATTTCGTAATAATTCTGTAACTATTACCTGCTTAAAACAAAACAATAAAGTTAATAACGGTTCACTTTATTAATTGTGAGCACATTATGAATGTTTTATCTAGGGCTATAGTCAGGGCTTTGCATTTTGCATTTGACAAAATTGGACCCCTTCCGAAACCTTTTGTTGAGGCAATTTTTAAGCGTAACTCACTGGTCTGCCGCCTGGGACGCTTGGGCTAGCAGGACACAAAGCGTCCGACCGGCCCGGCTTTAGGGGCGGTGTATACTGCAAAACAAATTTTAAAAAGCAGTGATTTTTGCACGGTTTTTGCAAAAATCACTGCTTTTTAAAGTAAAAAAAATTGTGCGAAACAGTTTCAGAAGAGGTCTGTTCTTCTTGTATGTTTTTCGGGCTCAAAGTTTACTATTAAAACAATATAGTTTATACGGTTTAATCTGTTTGGCTCAGGTTTTTTATCTCTTGCTTTGCTTGCCAATTTATTTAATTTTTTCGTAATGATTTTGTAATGTTTATCCATTATAATATCGAATTATAGTTGTAGCACCCTGCTTTATTATGTTATACGTTTCCACAGTCAATTTAGAAACTCTTTTATGGCAACAGCGCAAGCAGTCTGAGAGCTTTTCGAAAAGGATTTTGATATTACTGAATTTAGCTGAAAATTAGTTTATCAAATTCATACCAATTCCATTAAAATGCTGCTTTTTGTTGCATACATAATGAAATTGGTATCAGGTGGTATCTTTTTCGAAAAATTTGAGAAGCTTATGCGTTTGCATACATTTCTCCACCAAGCATGACTTATCATCGAACATAAGTTCTTCTAAGTCGTAACTGAAGTCGGTGGCAGAAAATCTTTACATATTTACCGCTTAAGCGGCGGTAGAAAAGGAGGAGGAAGAAATATATGTGGAAATATGTTATTAAAAGGCTGATCGCGCTAATTCCTGTTGTAGCCGGCTGTACATTCATAGTTTATATGATTATGTACCTTTCGCCGGGCGATCCGGCTTCTCTGGCCTTAGGTCAGGATGCGACTCCGGAAGCTATTTGGGAGTGGCGTGAAATTTACGGCCTTAATGATCCGGTGCTTGTTCAGTACGCCAGATATATAGTAGGTGTATTTATGGGTGACTTCGGTAATTCTTTTAACAATAATGTCCCTATAGTTAATGAGGTTATGACGCGCTTCCCGAACACTTTACAGCTAAGTATGGCTGCTTTAGCGGTTTCGCTGCTTATAGCCTTCCCTCTCGGTATTATATCTGCTGTTAAGCAAAATACCTGGATAGATGGGCTTAGTATGTTTATTGCTCTTTTAGGTATTTCTATGCCTGTATTTTGGCTTGGCCTTTTACTTATTTTGTTCTTCTCATTGGAATTGGGCTGGCTCCCTTCATCCGGCGCAAGCCAATGGAACTCTGTTATACTTCCGGGAATTGCTTTAGGTACCGGTATGATGGCGGCAATGGCCCGTACCACCCGCTCATCTATGTTAGAGGTTATCAGGCAGGACTATGTTAGAACCGCACTCTCAAAGGGCCTCTCCTATAATAAAGTTATTACTAAACATGCTATACGTAATGCTCTTATACCTACATTAACCATTTTCGGTATCCAAATGGGTAACCTTCTTACAGGCTCTGTTATAACTGAAACTGTTTTTGCTTGGCCCGGCATTGGCCGCCTTATGATTGGGGGCATTGCTGCCCGTGACTACCCTATGGTTTTAGGCTGCATGGTTATGTTTGTTATTTGCTTTGCTTTAATAAATCTTCTTGTAGACCTTGCATACGCTTTTGTTGATCCGCGTATCAGGGCGCAGTACAGATAGGGGAGGAAGTAACACTTATGAGTGAAAAAACTGTTGCAACTGCAAAACAATATAGGAAAACCAACCAATGGGCTGATATTTGGCGCAGACTAAAGCAAAGCAAACCGGCTGTTGCAGGCTTTGTAATTTTTGTACTCCTTTGCTTAATGGCAATTACAGCACCTTTGTTTTTAAATTATGAAACTGACGTTATAAGAATTGATGTTATGAACAGACTTCAACCGCCTTCGGCTGAAAATATTTTTGGCACTGATGAGCTTGGCCGTGATGTATTTTCAAGGGTGGTTTGGGGTTCCCGCAACTCTCTTGCCATTGCTTTTATAATAGTCGCATTTTCTCTTGTTATAGGCTGCACTATAGGCTCTACAGCCGGTTATTTCGGAGGAGTTTATGATAATGTGGTAATGCGTATTATGGATATTTTTCAGGCAATACCTGGTATACTTCTTGCCATTACCATTGTTGCTGCCTTAGGCCCTAATATCAGAAATCTCATTATCGCTCTGGTAGTATCCACCTGCCCGGCATTTGCCAGGGTTGTGCGCGGCCCCGTTCTAACTATAAGAGAAGTTGAATATATAGAAGCCGCCAAAGCCATAGGGGCAAAATCAGGCACAATTATCACCAGCCATGTACTGCCTAACTGCTTGGCTCCTATTATAGTTTATTCTACCTTGCTTGTAGCTAATATGATACTTTCTGTAGCCGGCATGAGTTTTCTTGGCCTTGGCATTCAGCCGCCTGCTCCTGAGTGGGGTTCCATGCTGTCTGCTGGAAGATCTTTTATTCGTGATCACAGTTATCTAACATTTTTCCCGGGCCTTGCTATAATGATAACAATATTATCGCTTAACCTTCTTGGAGACGGTCTTAGAGACGCTCTCGACCCAAGGCTTAAAAAATAATAAATTAATATTAAATAGTCTGAATATAAACCGATTTTTCTATGTCGGCTAAGACAAGGAGTATGTAAATGAGCAGCGTTTCTGATAATAAAAGAATGGCTTTAGAAATCGATAATCTCGTTGTTGAATACCGTACCCATGAGGGTACCGTTCAAGCACTTAACGGTTTAGATTTGCATATAGAAAAAGGTAAGACACTGGGGCTGGTAGGAGAAACCGGTGCCGGTAAAACAACCGCCGGCTTATCTATACTTAGGCTCGTTCCCGACCCTCCCGGGGTTATTGTGGATGGTACAATTAAAGTAAATGGCGATGCCATATTTGAAAAAACTGAAAAGGAAATGGAAAATATCCGCGGCAAAGCCGTTTCTATGATTTTCCAAGACCCTATGACAAGCTTGAACCCGGTTTTCACTGTTGAAGACCAGATAGCAGAGGTTATCGAGCGCCATGAGCAAGTTACAAAAGAAGAATCATACGTAAAAGCACGCGAAATGCTTGAGCTTGTTGGTATACCCGGCACCAGGGGCGGCGAGTATCCTCACCAATTCTCAGGCGGTATGAAACAACGTGTGGTTATAGCCATTGCTCTTGCTTGCAGCCCAAGCGTTCTTATAGCAGACGAGCCTACCACCGCTCTTGACGTTACAATTCAAGCTCAGGTTCTTGAAATGATGAAAGGCCTTCGCGAAAAATATGATACATCTATGCTTATGATAACTCATGATTTAGGTATCGTAGCTGAAATTTGTGATACTGTTTCAATTATATATGCCGGCAGAATTGTTGAGCATGGAAATTTAGAAGATGTTTTCGACAATACACGACATCCTTACACCGAGGGTTTATTCAATTCTTTGCCTAACCTTCAAGACAGACAGGCCAGGCTTAAGCCTATTCAAGGGCTTATGCCCGACCCAAGGGATTTGCCCACAGGCTGCCCCTTTCATCCAAGATGCGATTACGCTATGGAGATTTGCTCGAAAGAAAGGCCCGGAAAAATATTTAGAAATGACAGACACTATGTAGAATGTCATCTTTATAACAAAGATAATATAGTGGAAGGGAAGGTGATTAACCGATGAGCGGAGCAACTAATGCACCATTGTTAGAAGTAAAACATTTAAAAAAATATTTTAAAACACGGCGCGGCATGCTTCATGCTGTTGATGATGTTTCCTTCACTATAGAGCGCGGTAAAACACTTGGCGTAGTTGGAGAATCCGGCTGCGGTAAATCAACATTAGGCCGTGCAATACTTAGACTTTTAGAGCCCAACGGAGGGCAAGTTTTCTTCGAGGGGCAGGATGTTGCCGCTCTTAATAAGGAGCAAATGCGCCTTAAACGCAGAGACATGCAGATAATTTTCCAAGACCCATTCTCATCACTTAATCCTCGTAAAACTATAGCCCAAACTATTGCCGAACCTTTGAAACTTAATAAAATTATTACAGATAAAAACGCACGCATGGACAGGGTTCTTGAGATAATGGGCATTGTTGGTCTTGCTGAGCGCCTTGTTAATACCTACCCTCACGAGCTTGACGGTGGCAGGCGCCAGCGTATAGGTGTTGCCCGTGCTCTGGCACTTGAGCCTAAGTTCATAGTCTGTGATGAGCCTGTTTCCGCCCTTGACGTTTCCATTCAGGCGCAGGTACTTAACCTTATGAAAGAGCTTCAGGATAAATTGGGCCTTACTTACATGTTTATAACTCATGACCTTTCCGTAGTTAATCACTTTTCGGATGATATAGCGGTTATGTACCTTGGCAGAATGATAGAAAAAGCTCCCGCGGAAGAATTGTTTGCTAATCCAATTCATCCTTACACCAAGGCGCTTCTGTCAGCTATACCAATTCCTGACATTCATTACAAAATGGAGCGTATACTTCTTAGGGGTGAGGTTTCATCTCCTATAGAGCCTCCTAATATGTGCCGTTTCGCACCTCGCTGCAATGACTGTATGGAAAAATGCAGAACTTCTGAACCGGCTTTGGTTGAAGTAAAACCGGGGCACTTTGTTTCTTGTTTCTTGGCAAGTGATGAAGTTATGCCCGTGTAGTTTGTAGTTTGTTTTTCTATATATAAGGAACTCAAAGAATATGATAATCTTTGAGTTCCTTTTTTTATTTTTTCTCTTTAAAAATTAAGGAATTGCGCTGATTTCATAAGAATAAATACACAAAAATTCGATAAAATCCAACAATATCCTTTTACAAACGATTTTTTTTATGTATAATATATATTAAGAGTGTTTGAGCGACAGGTATAACGCCTACAATCACCAATACTCTTTCGACAATTATGGGTAAATATTACTTTTAAATTAGTTTAATGTTTTTAATAGATTTGACGATACATAAAGGAGACAGAATATGTTTGGGCTCGGCAAATTCAGAATGATGGGTTCTGATATGGGCATTGACCTTGGTACCGCTTCCATACTCGTTTACATAAAAGGCCAGGGCATAGTGCTTCAAGAGCCTTCCGTAGTAGCCATTGAAAAAAACACAAACACTATAATGGCTGTTGGAGAAGATGCACGCCGTATGCTTGGCCGTACCCCCGGTAATATAGTTGCAATACGGCCTCTTAGAGAAGGTGTAATTTCTGACTATGATATTACTGAAAAAATGCTTAGGGCTTTTATAGAAAAGTCCATAGGCAAACCTCTTTTCATAAAGCCTCGTATTGCGGTTTGTGTGCCCTCTGCCGTTACAGAGGTTGAGCGCAGAGCCGTTGAAGATGCCACCATGCAAGCAGGTGCCAGGCAAGTATTTATTATTGAAGAGCCAATATCAGCGGCCATTGGTGCCGGTATTGATATCTCCAGGGCAAAAGGCAGTATGGTTGTTGACATTGGCGGCGGTACTACTGACGTAGCCGTTATATCATTAGGCGGCTCAGTCATCAGCTCATCTATAAAAGTTGCGGGAGATAATTTTGATGAAGCAATAATACGCTACATGAGGCGAAGGCATAACACCCTTATAGGTGAGCGCTCCGCTGAGGAATTAAAAATTAATATAGGCACAGTTTACGAACGAACTATCAAAGTGGCTATGGAAATTCGCGGCAGAAATCTTCTGTCAGGGCTTCCTGTAAATATTACTGTTACCAGTGATGAAATGAAAGAAGCTTTAAACGAACCGGTAGAAACCATTATAAACACAGTGCATAATGTTCTTGAAAAAACTCCGCCGGAGCTTGCCGCTGACATATCGGACCGTGGTATAGTATTAACCGGAGGCGGCAGCCTTATATACGGCCTTGATAAACTTTTGAAAGACCGAACCGGTATAAACACTATTGTTGCTGATAACGCAATCTCCTGTGTTGCAATAGGAACAGGAAAATATGTTGACTACATAACAAGTGATACAGTATTGAGTGAAAAAAGAATGAGAAGGCAAATAATTAGGAGGTAGTCTATGTTAAGAGGTCTTTATACTTCTGCACTTGGTATGACCACCCAGATGAACCGCATGGATGTAATATCCAACAATATAGCTAATGTAAATAATAACGGTTTTAAGCGAGATAGGGTTATAACCCAATCTTTTACTGATGAACTTATGAAGTTTGTAAACCCGGGGGCTCAGGAGCCCAGCCTCATGCCGTTTAGAAATTCAGCGCCTGTTGGCAGACATTCTTTAGGTCTTTTTGTAGATAATTTGGACACGGATTTTTCTACAGGTTCTTTATCTACTACAGGCGGTACCTTTGACCTTGCGCTAAACGGCTCCGGTTTCTTTTCAGTAAACCACAACGATCAGGAGCGCTTTATAAGAGACGGCTCTTTTACACTAAGCCAAGAACGTATTCTGGTTACTAAAGACGGTATTCCCGTAAACGGCATTGACGGAAATTCTATACAAGTTCCTGACGGTATGATAAGCATTAACCCCTCCGGCGAGATTTATGTTGACGGTGAACACATAGCCAGTATAAGGGTTGTAGATTTTGAAAATACAAGTATGCTTAGAAAACAAGGCAACAATCTTTGGGCAGCACCGGAAGAAGCAAACCAAATACCTTTTGCCGGCAGAGTTGAGCAGGGTATGTTAGAGTTGTCCAATGTGAATATAATTAGAGAAATGGTTGAAATGATTGAAATTTCCAGAACTTTTGAAGCTAACCAACGTATGATTTCTGTAATAGATGGCACCATGCAGCTTGCAGCTAATGATATAGGCAGAAGACAATAGATATATAACCGGGAGGAAATTATTATGATGCGTTCTTTGTGGACAGCCGCTTCAGGCATGAATTCTATGCAAATGAACATAGACAATATTGCAAATAATATGGCAAATGTAAATACAACTGCTTTTAAAAGTGAGCGTGTAGAGTTTAAATCTCTCCTTTACCAAACAATGCAAAGAGCTGATTTGGACCCGGCTAATACAGGCGGCCGTCCTGTTAATTTGCAAGTTGGCTTAGGGGTTCGCCCTGTTGCCACTACAAGAATGTTTACACAAGGCAACCTTTTGCAAACTCCTAATAATTTAGACTTTGCCATACAAGGCCCCGGCTTCTTCGCTGTACAGGCGTCTGCAGAAGATGATACAACACTGTATACACGGGACGGTTCCTTTAAAATAAGTGCTAATGAAGCCGGTGAAATTATGCTTGTTACCAGCCAAGGCCTTCCTGTTTTAAGTGTGGACGGGGAACCCGTTGTCTTTCCTGATGATGTTAGGATGAGTTCTTTATCCATTGACAGTGACGGTAATTTTACTTTTATGGATTCAGAAGGTGAGCTTCAAGACTTGGGTATACAACTTGCGATTGTTCAGTTTTCTAATGTTCAAGGTTTGGAGGCTATGGGTTCTAATCTTTTCTCCGTTACACCTGCATCAGGTGAGGCTGTTATGGAAGCTGATGGCGAAGTATCTGAACGAAGCGGTGTGGTTCAAGGCTTCCTTGAAGCCTCTAATGTTTCTATGGCTGATGAAATGATAAACATAATCACTACCCAAAGGGCTTTTGATTTTAATTCCAGAGTTATCCAAGCTTCTGACGAAATGCTTCAAGGTGCCGCTAATCTTAGGAGATAGAGTTACTAACTAGATTTGACTAAAACCTAACTCACTATAGGGGGATACTACATGGATATTAATATAGGTGGTTTAGGCAATATAAGCGCTGCTTCAACAATGAGGCAGACTGCTGATATAGGCAGAGATGAAGCCAGAGTAAATTCCTTCCAGGCAGAACTTGAAAGCGCACTGTCATCCGATGACAGCAGCAGGCTTAAGGAGGCAGCCAGGTCATTTGAGGCACATTTTATAAATATGATGTTTAAGCAAATGCGCGCAACTATAAACCACTCAGAAGGCGGTCTCTTTGAGAGAAGCTCTACTGAGAAACTGTTTCAAGAACTTTTAGATGAGCAATTTTCAGAAATTGCAGCAGATGCCGGCAGCTTCGGCCTTGCCAGACAGATTTATGAGCAGATTAGGCGGAATGGTTGATAATGGTTAGTAATATTTTATATAAAATAAAATTGTATGTTTCATTTTCTAAAAGGGTACTATTAAGAGACTCTATGGATTTAGGGCACAAACTTGAGGTAGTGCGCTATGTGTTCTTCTCTCCCCGCTTAAATTAACATTAATTTATCACAAGGGTAGAAGTCCCGCTGCTTCTAAAGGAGAAAGCGCAGCTTCACGCGAAAGCGGTGGAGGAACTGACTATTTGGTTGGGGCTTAATACCCCACCAAATAACTTTACATTTTCCAAGAAAATGTAAAGCCTTGAACCACAGTAAACTCATGAAAAAAAATAGTCAAAGTTTTTTAAAAGGCAAACTCTTCATGTGTTTGCCTTTTATAGTTGAATTCCTACAAAATCACTAAACATGTAGCGTTCTTGTATGAATTCCACTATATAATTATCGCTTGACTTAGCGCGGCGACTATGATAATATCAATGCACAATTAAATATCAATAATCATCAAGAGTTGGCTGAGGGATTTGGTCCTATGACGCCACGGCAACCATCGATTACCTGTGTACTCGAAACGGTGCCACTTCCAACGGGTATTTGCCCGGCAGATGAACGAGCGTGAAAAATTTCTACGCCTCTTCATCTCTATGGAGAGGTTTTTTGTCATAGTTTAACCTGTAAGTTCAAACTATGGCTGGTTCCATACAAAAATATAGACAACATCAGTATAAAAAACTAAAGGAGAATTAACATGAATAGAAAAATATTTACATCTGAATCTGTAACAGAGGGACATCCTGATAAAATATGTGACCAAATATCTGACGCGGTGCTTGACTCCATATTGGCCGAGGACCCTGAAGGCCGTGTAGCCTGCGAAGTTTTGGCCACTACCGGCCTAGTAATTGTAGCAGGTGAAATAACTACAGACTGTTACGCTAATATTGAATCTATCGCACGCAATACCATAAAAGAAATTGGTTACGACAAGGCGGAATATGGTTTTGACGGCAACTCCTGCGGCGTTATAGTCACTTTGGATGCTCAAAGCCCCGATATAGCTATGGGCGTAAACCAAGCCCTGGAATCCAGAGGCCAAGCCGACTATGACGATAAAGGCGCCGGCGACCAAGGTATTATATTTGGTTATGCAATAAATGAAACTCCCGAGTATATGCCCATGCCAATAGTTTTAAGCCATCAAATTGCCAAAAAACTGGCTGAGGTTAGAAAAAACGGCACCCTGCCATATCTGCGCCCTGACGGTAAGTCTCAGGTTTCTGTTGAGTATATAGACAATGTGCCTCATAGAGTAACAGCAGTTGTTGTAAGCAGCCAGCACTGCGAAGAAATATCTCATGAGCAGATAGAAAAAGATATAATCGAAAAAGTAGTTAAAGCAGCAGTCCCTTCTGAGCTTCTGGACAAGGATACAATGTTTCTTATAAACCCCACAGGGCGCTTTGTTATAGGCGGCCCTCAAGGTGACTGCGGCCTGACAGGCCGTAAAATAATAGTTGACTCCTACGGCGGCTTTGGCCGGCATGGCGGCGGTGCCTTCTCAGGCAAAGACCCCACTAAGGTTGACCGTTCAGGCGCTTACATGGCCCGCTACGTAGCTAAAAATATAGTTGCTGCCGGACTAGCCCGTGAATGCGAAATTGAAATAGCTTATGCCATAGGTGTTGCCCGCCCTGTTTCTGTTTATGTAACTACGAGAGGCAGCGGCAATATTCCTGATTTTGAAATAGAAAAGCTAATATTAAAGCACTTTGACCTTAGGCCCTCCGCAATCATTAAAAAACTGGAGCTTAGAAGGCCAATTTATAAACAAACTGCCGCCTATGGTCATTTTGGCAGAAATGATTTAAACCTGCCTTGGGAGAGGCTGGATATGGTTGATGCGCTTAAAGCTGAAATTTCATAGTGCACTTCTAAGTGTGAAATTATTAAGCCGGCGTTACGGTTGGTTTTCATTCCCTCTTACAAATTAAGAGGGAATTTTTTTAACTTTGTAGAAGTTTTCCAAGATTTGTGATATGCTAACTTATAATGTCAGGGTAAGCTAGGAGATATACTATATATGACAAAAAAAGATTATGCCGAAATAGAGGCTTATATGCTAAGCCAAATGCATGACAGTGCCCACGACAAACACCATATTTACAGAGTGTTAAACTCTGCTGTGGATATTTTCAGGCACGAAAGTTCAGCCTGCTTTGATGTATTGGCAGCAGCATGTTTATTGCATGATATAGGCCGAAAAGCAGAAATTGAAAACCCTGCAACCTGCCATGCCAAAGCCGGCAGTGAAATGGCCTATGCCTTTTTGCTGTCTCTTAAATGGCCTGTAGAAAAAGCCTGTCATGTTAGAGAGTGTATAGCCTCCCATAGATATAGAGTGAACCACCCGCCAAAAACCATTGAGGCGAAAATTTTGTTCGACGCTGATAAAATAGATGCTGCCGGTGCCATTGGCATAGCCAGAACACTTATTTACAAAGGTACGCTGGACAGGCTTTTATATGAGGTTGATGATAGGGGCAGTATAATTACTGATAATAACGGTACAAACAAGTTATCCTTTTTTCAAGAATATAATTTTAAGCTTAAAAAAATATATGACTTATTTTATACGGAGCGTGCAAAAGAGATAGCAACCCAACGGCAAAAGGCAGCAGTTGATTTTTATAATGGTTTATTTAATGAAGTTAGCGGCAATTATGAAAACGGAATGAATTGCTGCACGTCTTTACTAAGCGAATAACAGCACTCTCAACAGTAACTATAAAAATAAACAGGGGTATTTATGAAAATAACATTAGCTCATCTTGACAATATGAATGTTATAAACAAGCACGGTAAAACCTATGCCGGAGGTTCACAGGAGTGGTACAGTGAGCGCTTTCAAAGGCTGTCAGGCTGCGGGCCTACAGCCGCTTCTAATTTAATATGGTATATGACTCACTCTCGCGCGGAGCAGGCAACGGCCGGCAGCAACAGCATGGAAAAATACTTAGAGCTGCAAAATTCTATGTTTTCGTTTGTAACGCCGGGTATGGGCGGCGTGAAAGACCCGGCGGTTTTTGCCGATGGCATAACACGATATGCTCTGGAGCATGGCCTTTCTATTACCCCGAATATTCTCAAAATACCCGCTAAACCTTACAAGCGCCCCGGTTTTGAAGTAGCCTGCTCTTTTCTGGCCGCCGCTTTGCAAAACGGATCTCCCGTTGCTTTTTTAAACCTTTCTAACGGCACACTCAAGAACTTAGAGAACTGGCATTGGGTAACAATCATTGCAGTTGACACTGACACGTTAGCCGCCACAATCTGCGACCAAGGGAACAAGCTGGGCGTTGACCTTAGCGCATGGCTGAAAACAAGCGTATTAGGCGGGGCTTTTGTTAGCATCTAAGAGCCTGTCTAATATCTCGCTTTCAGTAGATTTTCGAGCGTTTTTTTGCCGGACAAGGAGTACCTGACGACGCATATTCAAAGAAAATCTGCTAGGAAGGTGAGACGCAGTATGGTAAAAAATAAGCCGAAAAGATGCTGGAATGGAGATATTAGACAGGCTCTAAGGCAAAGCAATGCAGAAAAGGTGAGTTATGATAAGAAAAGCAGAAACGGCAGACTTGCCCACCATAGTTAACATATATAATCAGGCTATTTCTGTCCGCCACTGCACAGCAGACACAGAAGAGGTTGACCTTGATAACAGGCAGCTCTGGTTCAGCAAACATGCTAATGTAAAAACCCCTATTTTCGTGTATGAGACAGAAAAAGGGGTGGTTGCCTACGGCTATATTTCGCTGTACCGCCATGGGCGAAAAGCCTTTGAAAGTGTTGGAGAAGTCAGTTATTACATAGATTTTGCGCACCACAGAAAAGGTATAGGCAATATGCTGATAAAGCATTTAATCACAGAAGCCGAAAAGCTGGGCTATACTCACCTGGTTGCAATTTTACTTGACTGCAATGTAAAAAGTGTTTCCTTGCTTGAAAAATATGGGTTTAACTGCTGGGGAACCCTGCCCCTAATAGCAAGTATTGACGGTAAGTTTTATTCGCACCTGTACTATGGGTTATCACTGGCTGAGGCAGTTAAATGAGCCGCAAAACAACAGTGTTGTTCAGGCTTCTCTCATGTTAAACCGCTAACTCAAGCACCAACTGCCGCAGGCGCGTCTCAAAAAAGTCTGCAAACAGGTCATCATTATGTAGGGCATAGGCCAGCTCATTTATTACATTTTTCTTTTCCATAATGGCGCACAAAACGTCATTTTCCCAGTTGTTGTGGATTAGAAACCTGCGAATATCTTCCAAAAAGGACTCAGAAAACAACTCTGACGGCTCCGGCAACTCTCTTTCAAGGTTTTCTTCAAGGTTTTCTTCAAGGTTTTCGTCTTTATTATCTGCTTCAACATACGCTTCAATATACGCCTTTGTTACCAGCTGCAACATAACAATACCCCCCGGTTTTTAGATTCTTTATATATAGCTGTTCAGCTATATTCCTGAAAGGCTATATACTCACTAAACTTGAAAGCCTTGACGTATTGGCTTTCAAGTTTAGTGAGTATACCCGCCGGGGTTTGCTGTGTCTGAAAAATGACACACAAAAAGTTCCCCGGCAAGGTTATACTAATCTCGATTAAAATCATAGACTGACTTCGCGCTAAAACCTAGTGGTTTTACGGAAAAATCACCTACCCCAACTATGAGCCGCGGTAGCGGGCGGCACTTTAGTGCCGATTCCGGCTTTAGCCGGAACTCTTCCTAATTTCCGCCGCGCTCGTCACCCTATGTATTAATCTGAGATTAGTATTTATACCCTCCCAGGAAACGAAAAAAGTGCCACGTATGCCACAGCACTTAACTTTAGAACTGCTGCTGAACCGGTTCAAAGTTAA
>Ga0131853_10002997_pt1 | contig 30314 bp, 13 predicted proteins | sample TergutLab28metaG_FD_92764 | JGI IMG/M metagenome (GOLD analysis project Ga0131853, IMG submission 92764) | Labiotermes labralis P1 segment gut microbial communities from Petit-Saut dam, French Guiana - Lab288 P1 (version 2) (version 2) | ecosystem: Host-associated > Arthropoda: Insects >... | reverse complement strand
TTAGGCGAAGCACCGTTTGGCTACGGTCAAAACCGTGTTAACCTGAACCACAGAACTACCATTACAGTAAGCAACAATAATCTCACCACTCAAATCGATGGTTTGAGAGTAAGTTTAACCAACGATACAGACTTTGAATTTGATATGACAGCGGGACCGGTGCCAAACCTGAACTTAACAGGGGGCAGCATACCGGCCAACGCATCCAGACAATTTAGAGTCAGACCGATACTTGGATTGGATCCGGGTACCTATACAACCACAGTAGAAATCTACCGCTTAGCGGCAGACGGAACCACTCGTGTTGTACTGGATTCTGTAGCCTTAACCTTTACGGTCGTCGGCTTTACGGTAACCATGGTACACCAAGCCCCGGCGGGTCCACTGGCAGCCAATGCGGATGAAAGCATCAGCGGAACAGTGGTATACCAAGCGGGTACACCAAGTGAAGTCTTCGGTATCGGCGAAAACGGCGCAAGCACCATGTCTATCTTTGCGGGAACCCGGACCGGATATGTGTTCAGTCACTGGACATCCTCCGTACCGGCAGTAGTGTTTGCTGATCATCAAAACAGCACAACCACCTTTGCGATGGTAGAGTCCAATGTCGTGTTAACAGCCCACTGGAGAAGCGCCGACGAAACAATAACCGTCACACCGGTAGTGATTAACTTTGGAAATACGGTACCGTTTGGTTATGGAACCGCCAGAGTACAAAGCGACTATACCGAAACCGTCACCGTACAAAATACGCATCCGACAGTGACCGCAAACGACATGCAAGCCCGTGTAATCACCAACGCACAAGGCGTAGGCGGCACCACCGGAACAGCGATCGGGCCGCACTTTGCGATAGCGCCAACCGGTGCAAACTCTGTGCTGAGTCCAAACAATACACTCAACCTGGGCAATATCGCGGCGGGAGCAAATACAACATTTGATGTATTCCCGGTCCAAGGATTAACACCGGGTACCTATGTAGGCCAAGTGGAAGTGTTCCGAGTAGAGAACGGTACCGATGTAGTGGTAGCCACAGTCAATGTGAGCGTCACCGTCGTCGGATTTACAGTAACGATCCTGAACAGCCCGGTAACCAATCCACCAAGCGTTTTGGCACCAACCGGTCAAGGTGTGGCTGTAGCCACAGGTCCAAGTCAGTATCCGCTGCCAAACGGTACGGTTGTATTTGGAATCGACAATGCAATCCAAGTCACCGCAGGCAGCAGAACAGGATTTGATTTTGATCTCTGGACATCCGGAGACATCGCTTTCAGACTCCTGATCAACGACAACGAAACCACCAATGTAGCTACCTTTGATATGGTAGAGCAAAATGTAGTAGTGACAGCCAACTGGGATTCTGTAGACTTTACCCTGACGGTAGAAAACGCTCCGGTACTGTACAGCTGGGAAACCAGCCCGATTGCCGGACAGCCGGTGCCACTGGTAAGCAACCGCAATTACGATGATTTAATCACCGTAGACCGCGGAACCAGACCTGGATTTACATTTACAGGCTGGACAATCGTTGGAGTGACAGGTCTCAACCCGTTAGACGACGTATTGACCTTTAATATGCCGGATAATAATGTCACCTTAACGGCCAACTGGACCCGTATCAGCGGCCTGACCCTCCGGATCTTCAACTATATTGACGGAGTGCAAGCATCAGACTGGACATATGGCGGTACATTTATGGCAGGCCAATTGGTAGCCGTAAGCGAACGCTTAGCCGCAAGTTTGGTATACGACAGTCACAGCACAGTGCCCGGTACACCATTTGAACTCTTTACAAGCTACACAGCACTGGGCGAGACCGACGACAGCAATTTCCACGTGGTCACCGACGGCGGAATCATGCCACTCTCTAACGAGCGGCCAAGATACTTCTTCCGTATGCCGGCCGAAAACGTTATCCTCACATTTGAATGGGATGACGCCACCACAGGCGGCGGCGGTGAGCTGGATATCGTCGCACTTCCGGACAGTTTAGGTCAAGCACCGTTTGGCTATGGTCAAAACCGTGTCAACCTGAACCACAGGACAACTATTACAGTAAGCAATAATAATCTCACCACTCAGATTTATGGTGTGAGAGCAAGGTTAACCAACGATACAGACTTTGAATTTGATATGACCGCGGGAGCGGTGCCTAACCTGGATATTACAGGGGGCAGCATACCGGCCAACGCATCCAGACAATTTAGAGTCAGACCGATACTTGGACTTGAGCCGGGTACCCATACAACCACTGTAGAAATCTACCGCTTTGCGGCAGACGGAACCACAAGAGTGGTACTCGCATCTGTAAACTTAACCTTTATAGTGGCAGGCTTTACAGTAGATATGGCTCATCAAGCCCCTGGGGGCCCACTGGCAGCCAATGCGGATGAAAGCATCAGCGGAACAGTGGTATACCAAGCAGGTACACCAAGCGAAGTATTTGGTATCGGAGAAAACGGTGCCAGCACCATCACTATCTTTGCGGGAACCAGAACAGGATACGTGTTCAGTCACTGGACATCAGTACCTGCCGTAGTCTTCGCGGATAGCGCAAACAGCACAACAACCTTCCCGATGGTAGAAGCCAATGTAGTCGTAACGGGACACTGGAGAAACGCGAACGAAACAATCGAAGTGACTCCGGTAAACATCAACCTGAGCGATACAATGCCATTTGGTTATGGTACAGCCAGAGTACAAAGCGATTACACCGAAACCATCACAGTACAAAATACGCATCCTACAGTGACAGCAAGCGGCATGCAAGTGCGTGTAATCACTAACGCACCGGGCGTAGGCGGTACGACCGGAACAGCTGCAGGGCCGCATTTCGCGGTGGCACCAACAGGTCCAAACTCTGTAAGTACTCCAAACAATACACTGAACCTTGGAAATATCCCGGCCGGAGACGACACAGCATTTGATGTATTCCCGGTTCAAGGATTGACCCCGGGCATCTATGTAGGACAATTGGAAGTGTTCCGTGTAGAAAACGGTACAGATGTCATCGTAGCGACAGTAGACATTAGAGTCACCGTCGTCGGATTTACAGTAACGATCCTGAACAACCCGGTAACCAACCCGCCAAGCGTTTTGGCACCAAGCGGCCAAGATGTTGCGGTAGCCACAGGCCCAAGTGCTTATCCGCTGCCAAATGGCACGGTTGTATTTGGAATCGATAACGCAATCCAAGTCACCGCAGGCAGCAGAACAGGATTTGACTTTGATCTCTGGACATCCGGAGACATAGCCTTCAGACTCCTGATCTCTGACAACGAAACCACCAATGTAGCCACCTTCGACATGGTAGAGCAAAACGTAACCGTCACGGCTAACTGGGATCAAGAAGAATATACACTAACGGTAGAAAACGCCCCTGTACTGTATAGCTGGGAAACCAGCCCGATTGCAGGACAGCCGGTACCACTGATAAGCACCCGCAACTTCAATGATTCAATCACTGTAGATCGCGGAACCAGACCAGGATTTACATTTACAGGCTGGACAATCGTCGGAGTCACAGGTCTCAACCCATTAGACGATATACTGACCTTTGACATGCCGGATAACAATGTCACCTTAACAGCCAACTGGACCCGTATCAGCGGATTGACCCTCCGGATATTCAACTATATTGACGGAGTGCAAGAGTCTGACTGGACCTACGGCGGTACATTTATGGCAGGCCAATTGGTAGCCGTAAGCGAACGCTTAGCTGCCAGTCTGGTATACGACAGTCACAGCACAGTACCGGGTACACCGTTTGCCCTGGAGACTTGCTACACAGACTTAGGCGAAACAGATGACAGCGGTTTCCACGTAGTCACCGACGGCGGAATCATGCCACTTTCTAACGAGCGGCCAAGATACTTCTTCCGTATGCCTGCGGAAAACACCATCCTGACATTTAAATGGGATGACGCCACCACAGGCGGCGGTGGGGAACTGGATATCGTTGCATTCCCAAGCGCCTTAGGTCAAGCACCGTTTGGTTACGGTCAAAACCGTGTAAACCTGAATCATAGAACCACCATTACCATCAGCAACAATAACCTGACCACACCAATCCACGATGTGAGAGCCAGGTTAACCAATGACACAGACTTTGAGTTTGATATGTCAGCAGCGGGCGGCGTGCCTACCCTTGTTTTGGCAGGTGACAGCATCCCGGCTAACGGCGCAAGACAACTCAGAGTAAGACCGATACTCGGACTTGACCCGGGCACCTATACAACCACAGTAGAAATCTATCGCTTAGCGGCAGACGGAACCACCCCGGTTGTACTGGGAGATGTAGACTTAACCTTTACTGTAGTAGGATTTACAGTGGATATGGCTCATCAAGCACCGGCAGGTCCACTGGCAGACACAGCGGATCAAAGCATCACCGGAACCGTGGTATACCAAGCAGGTACACCAAGCGAAGTATTTGGTATCGGCGAAAATGGCGCAAGCACCATCACCATCTTTGCGGGAACCAGAACGGGATACGTGTTCAGTCACTGGACAGCAGTACCTTCCGTAACCTTCGCCAATAACCTGAGCAGTACCACCACCTTCCCGATGATAGAAGATGATGTGGTTGTCACAGCAAACTGGAGAAGCGCAGACGAAACAATAATTGTGAATCCGGTAACCATAAACCTGAGCGATACAATGCCATTTGGTTATGGAGTACCGAGAGTAGTCAGCGACTTCACCGAGACAGTTACAGTAGAAAACACCCATCCGACCTATGCGGCAAACGATATGCAAGTACGTGTAATCACTAACGCACCGGGCGTAGGCGGCACAACAGGAACAGCGGCAGGGCCACACTTTGCGGTGACGGCAACGCCAAATACCATTATCAGTACTCCAAGCGCTACACTTAATCTGGGTAATATCCCGGCCGGGGACGATGTAACCTTTGATGTATTCCCGGTCCAAGGATTAACACCTGGCACCTATGTAGGACGATTGGAAGTGTTCCGTGTTGAAAACGGTACCGATGTCATCGTAGCTGTAGTCGATATCAGCGTAACCGTTGTCGGATTTACGGTAACGATCATGAACAGCCCGGCAAGCAACCCACCGACTGTTCCGGCACCAAGCGGCCAAGACGTTGTGGTAGATACAGGCCCAAGTGCTTATACTCTGCCGGACGGCACAGTTGTATTTGGTATCGATAACGCGATCGAAGTGACCGCAGGAACCAGATCAGGATTTGACTTTGATCACTGGACATCCGGCGACATAGCCTTCAGACTCTTGATCAGTGACAACGCTAACACCAATGTAGCCACTTTTGATATGGTAGAGCAAAATGTAATCGTCACAGCGAACTGGGAAACTGTAGAGTTTACCTTAACCGTAGCAAACAGCCCGGTACTGTATAGTTGGGAAACCAGCCCGCTGGCAGGCCAGCCGGTACCGCTGATAGACGATCACCACTTCGGTGAGACTATCACCGTAAATCGCGGAACCAGACCAGGCTTTGTATTTGTCGACTGGACAGTTGTCGGCGTCACCGTTGCGGACGATACAGCGGACACCCTGATCTTTGACATGCCGGCCAATGACGTTTACTTGACAGCCAACTGGACCCGGATAGACGACTTAACCGTAAGAATCCTCAACTATATTGACGGAGTACAAGAATCCGACTGGACTTATGGCGGCACATTTGAAGCGGGCGCGCTGGTAGCCATCAGCGAACGCTTAGCGGCAAGCTTAGTCTACGACAGTCACAGCACAGTACCTGGTACACCGTTTGTACTGTGGGATTGCTACACAGATTTAGGCGAGACCGATGAGAGCAATTTCCATGTCATCACCGATGGCGGAATCATGCCTCTGAACAACGAACGGCCAAGATACTTCTTCCGTATGCCGGGCGAAAATGCTATCCTGACATTTGAATGGATAGACGTACGCGACGGCGGCGGCGGAGAGCTGGCAGCAACCGCATTCCCAGACAGTTTAGGGGAAGCACCGTTTGGTTATGGTCAAACCCGAATCAACCAGAATCACACCACCGTAATAACAGTCACCAACAATAACCTAACCACCCAGATAGACGGCCTGCATATTAGATTAACCAACGACACAGACTTTGAAATCGATATGACACCAGGTCAATTGCCTAACCTTACAGGCAGCATACCGGCCAATGCATCACGTCAATTTAGAGTAAGGCCGGTACTCGGACTGGATCCGGGACTCCACGAAACCACCGTAGAAATCTACCGCTTGGCGGGAGACGGAACAGCGGGTGGACCAGGTGGAGGACCGGGAATAGGAATAGCGGGAGCTGGCGCAACACCGGTGGTACTGGCAGAAGTGGAAATAAGCTTTACGGTCGTAGGCTTTACGGTGGAGATGGAACATGAAACCTCCACAGGCCCACTGGCGTCAAATGCGGATGAAACCATCACAGGAACAGTGGTCTATCAAGCGGGAACACCAAACGAATTGTTTGGTATCGGCGAAAACCTCCCAAGCACCATGACCATCTTTGCGGGAACCAGAGCAGGATATACGTTCAGTCACTGGACAGCATCCGTAGCATCTGTAACCTTCGCGGATAGCCAAAGTGCCACAACCACATTCTCAATGGTAGAGTCTGATGTAGTGGTAACGGCTCACTGGACAGAGGGTGCAAGCCCAACACCAACGCCGTCAGCAACACCAACGGCAACGCCGACAGCGACACCAACAGCAACACCGACGGCAACGCCAACTGCGACACCAACCCCAACACCTTCACCAACGCCAACGGCATTACCAACACCGACTCCAACACCACCGGGCGGTGGCGGCGGAGGTGGCCCAGGTGGCCCAGGTATCGGAAGCCCGGGTGACGGCGGAAGTAATCGTCAACCAGGTGGAGGCCGCGGACGCCCACCACTCTTAGGTGGCGGAGGCGGAACGCCTAATGCACCACAACAGCCAAGCGCACCGGTACGTCCACCGGCATCAGAAGTAATTCTGGCTGACGGAGAGCATATCCATGTGCCAACGGCATTACCACCAGTGCACGAGTTTGTATCGGTTCCTCAAGTTGATGTACCGGCGGATAATAACCCAAGCACTGCTACCCAGCAGCGGGCAAATCCACAGACTGCGGATAACCAGACTTTTGTAGGATTGATTATATCTACGCTTGGCCTAGTGCTGGCACTGATCGGTGTCATCTATATAGCCAAGAAAAAGAAGAAGGTAACCTATGTCAACAAACGAGAGCGTATAAATTAATCACAAAAAACATCCCCGGCAAACCGAAACTTGGTTTGCCGGGGATGTTTTTTTTGTGCTGTGATACCAATATCAACTTGAAACCTTACAATGGACTGGAGCAGCTTCGCCGAAAAACCGCGCTAGCGTCCTCGGCGCAAAAGACTGCCGGCATTCGCATACACAATCTCATCACCGGTATTGACTAAAACCCCTTTAATAAACACATAACTAAACCCCGTAGCCAAATTATCCGGGCTTGTATAGTCGGCGTTGCACCGTACCGCTTTCGGGTCAAATACAGCAATATCCGCATCCATCCCCTCTTGTAATAAACCTTTGCCGGGTATCCCCAAAACCTTTGCGGGTCCTCCCGTCATCTTATAAACAGCTTGCTCCGGCGTGAGTACCTTTTGCTTGATTACATAGTCTTCAATAATTTTGGGAAAAGTACCAAACTGCCGCGGATGAGGCCTGCCGCTGTCCGGATACAGCGAATCCGAAATAATACAACTCCGTGGATATCGCAAAATCGTTGTAATATCTTCTTCACAGGCGATAAAATTAACGATGGACACATTACAGTTTTCTTCCACTAACAGATCAAACGCGCAGGTGTATGGGTCTACACCTTTTGCCTGAGCAATTTCAGTCACCCGCATACCGGTATACTGTTGATTTTGAGGAGACTCCAAGGCGGTTATCATGATATTTTCCCAGCCTACCAGGGGGATGAGATTTTCGTAGCTGGTTTGAGGTTTTCTCATAATATCCGCACATTTTTGACGTTGATTAGGATCCTTCAACCGCTCAACGGTTTGGCTTATGCCCCCTTCAAGATACTCGGGAGGCAGCAATTGTATCAACTGAGTACTGCCCGCTGTCCAAGGATAGCAGTCGCAGGTGATAGCCATGCCTTGAGCCGCGGCTTCTTCTATCAAGTCCATTGCCTGTTTCAGTAAATGCCCCCAATTTTGCCGCCCCACACATTTAAAATGGCTGATATGCAAGGGAGCATCTAATTCACGGGCAATGGTAATAACCTCTTCCAGTGACTGCACCAGCATATTACCCTCCCCCCGGATATGGGCAATTAAAGGAATGCCTCGGCCCCGGATAGGTCCCAGGGCCTGTGTTATTTCCGCAATAGTGTACATACATTCCGGCATATATATAAGACCCAAGGATACGCCAAAACAACCGGCCTCCAAGGCATCCCGCAGATCATGACGGATACCTGCGTAGGCCTTCTGTGTAAGGGGTGCCGATCCAAAGCCGGTGGCGGCCATGCGCAAAGTGCCGTTGCCGACAAACGAGCCAAAGTTAATCGGCAAATTTAGATTTTTAAGGCTGGACATATACTCCGAAAAGCTGCTAAATACCGGCTCATTAGGCGGGGCAGGCAGGGAACCGGTGATGGGCTTTAGATACTGCAAAATATCCTCTTTCCACTGTGGCGGACATGGAGCAATACTAAGCCCGCAGTTGCCGTTTATGATGGTGGTGATACCCTGCCGCAGCTCTATCTCCCCAAAATGTGGCCTAAACACAGCGGCATCACAATGTCTGTGGATATCTATAAAGCCCGGGGTGACGGTTTTGCCTGCGGCATCAACAGTATTGGCGGCGTTTTCGTTTATCACAGGGGTAATGGCAGCAATCACCCCGTTTTTAACGGCAATATCCCCCATAAAGGGTTTTGCGTTTTCACTTCCGTCGATGATAAAACCGTTTTTGATGACTAAGTCATACATAAGGCATCTCCTATGATTTATTATTATGTTAAAAACCCCCCGGAATAGGGGTTCCGGGGGGTTGGTCAAAGGCGAGTAAAGTCTGTTTTATCGCCTTTTATTACGCTTATTTAATCCTGCAATACGCTCGTTAGACACCTTTTGCCATGCTTTAAATTTTTCTTCAAAAGCGGCTGCGGTGGCTGCCGTAATCACCGGCGGAGGCGGGATAAATCCGGCACCGTCCGGGTCATCCTCGTCATATTCCATCTGTGGGATGTCCTTCATGGATAACGAAATTTTACCGGAGGCAGGGTCTTTGGACACTACTCGGACATTGACCTCGTCGCCCACTTCCAGCACATCTTCCACACTTTGTACATATCCGGCGGCAATTTGAGAAATATGCACCAGCCCCGGGGTACTGTCCGGAAGAGAGATAATCGCCCCAAAGGGTTTTATTTTTAAAACCGTGCCGGTATAGATATTGCCTACCGCAACCATTATTTCCTGTTGACTGCCGGACGCTTCGGATATTTGCTCATCTTCTTCGAACTGTTCGGGCGTTTCAAGATTTTCAGTCATTTGTTCACCGCCTTTTTGGGAAGCTTCATTTTTTCCAGATGAAACTCCCTGTAATCTTCCCCTGATTATATCATGTGACCGGATGCTTTGTCCACCGCTCTATCTCTGACATGACCGCTTTTACTCCATCTTTTTGACCTTGGGTATGCATATGCTCGGTATATTTTTTGCGATGGGCATATAATGCCAGTAAACCGTCGTATAAGGTATCCGCCGTCACCTCTTCTTCCGGTAGCACCATGGAATAGCCCTGCTTCTCAAAAGAAGCCGCATTGAGTATCTGGTCACCCCGGCTGGCGGATTTGCCGAGGGGGATCAGCAGATTGGGCTTACTTAAAGCCAGCAGCTCAAATAATGTGTTTGCCCCGGCCCTGGAAACCACCATATCTGCCGCCGCCAAGAGATGGGGTAGCTCGTCTTGGGCGTATTCAAAGGGGGCGTAGCCTGGGAGAGGGGATTCCGTCACATTACCCTTGCCGCATAAGTGGATGATATGAAAACGATTAAGCAGCTTAGGCAAAATAGCGGAGATATGCTGATTGATGGCTACCGCTCCTTGGCTGCCCCCCATAATCATAATGATTGGCTTATCGGGCAGGCTTTCAAAACCGCAGATTTTTTTGCCTTCTTGCGGTCGGCCTTCCCAGAGAGAAGCACGGATGGGGCTGCCGGTTAAGATGCCCTTATCCTTTGGGATATGCGCAAGGGTCTCCGGAAAGCTGACACACACGGACTTGGCAAAAGGCATGATCAAACGGTTGGCAAGGCCCGGGGTGATATCCGATTCATGTATCACCACGGGTATGTTAAGCATACGGGCCGCCAACGCCACGGGAACCACCACAAAACCCCCTTTGCTAAAAACGATATCCGGTTTGATTCGTCTCAGTAAAACTGTGGCGTCTGCCAGGCCTTTGGCGATACGAAACAGATCCGTCGCGTTTTTAAGGTCAAAGTAACGGCGCAGCTTACCGCTGGAAATACCGTAATAAGGCACTTGACAGCGGATAATCAAATCCCGTTCTATGCCGGTGTGGCTTCCTATATAATGGACGGCGTAGCCCCTTTTGGTCAGGGCGGGCAACAGTGCGATATTGGGGGTTACATGGCCCGCGCTTCCGCCGCCGGTGAGGACTATTTTCATTTGTTGTTCACCCACTTGTATAATTCCTATGATATAATACTGCGCATTAGTATATCATAACCATATGCAGAGGGAGGCGGTTAAAATGCGAAGGCTTATATTTTTTATTATCCTGCTGGCAGCAATGGCCGCTTGCGGCAGTGACGGAAATATTGAAAATATGCCGGAAATCAGCGTTCCTCCAATAATTATTGCCGATGTGGATACCCCGGAGGATCTGCCTATTTTAGTGGTGGATGACACGCCGTTACCGGAGCCGGATATCCCGACGATTAACGAATATACTATTTCCCTGGATTTTGAACCGGAAACCAGGATGGTTTTTGGTATGCAAAGCGTAAGGTATACGAACAGAACCGATACGGTCTTTAACGAATTGGTGTTTCGCGCACACCTTAATGCCTGGGACGGGAGCGAGACCCCATACACTACGGAGTTTGAGGAGCGTATCTTTCGCCGGGGACGGGATTATGGATTTATGGAAATTTCCCATGTATCTCAGGATAATGAGGAGCTGTCGTTTATACTGAGGGGCACGGTTTTGACCATAAGGCTTGCAAGACCGTTGGAGCCGGACGAGACCATACATCTTAATATTCAGTTTGAAGCCTATATCCCTGCAATCTCCCATCGCATTGGCGCTAACGAGCAGGCAGTATGGATAGGCGGGGCCTTTTTGCCGGTAGAGGCTGTTTTTGGGCCGGGAGGCTGGCATCGGGAGCCTTATTATCCGGTGGGCCGTCCGTTTATCCAGGGTGTGGCCAACTATATTGTGGATATCACAACCCCTATTGGGTTTACCGTGGCGGGCACCGGTACAAAAACGGAAAATTATTTATATGACCGGAAAATCACTACTTTTACCGCTCATTTGGCCCGGGATTTTGCTTTTGCCATTTCTCCGTATTTTCATAGATCGGGCATAACGACTCCGTCGGGGGTGGGGATCAATCTCTACCACTACACCCCGGATCTGGATGTGGAGCGGATACTGTATGTGGCTGCAGAGGCTGTTTTATTGTTTGAAGAGACGGTAGGCCCCTATCTGTACCCTAATTTGTGTATTGTGGAGACCGATATGTTTCGGGCAGGCGAGGCATTTTCCAGTATTATATTTATGGACAGCAATCATTTGCGAACCTCGCCTACCCTGCACAGTTTGCGCAACGAGATAGGCCGCCAATGGTTTTCTATTATTATCGGAGGCAATCCCGTAGAAGAAGCCTGGCTTAACGGAGGGTTAACCCTATTATTACAGGAAAACCTGCTGGGTCAGCCGGAACTGCGAAGTTTAATTGAAAGAGATTATATCGATCTGCAAGAATGGCAGCATTTAATATATAACGAAGACAGCCGCAGGATTGCGTCCCGTATCAACAGCTACGAGCGTTGGACGGATTATTTTAGAATCCAGCACCGTAAGGCAAGGATTATGTTTTATGCCCTGTATCAGGAAATGGGCCAAGAAAATTTTATGTATCTGCTGCGGGAATATTACAGGCAATTTGCGTTTCAGATTGCGACTTCCCGGGATTTTATGGAGTTAGCAGAAGAAATCTATGGCAGAAGTTTGCGGACCTTTTTTACTGATTGGCTTTATACTACGGATCTGCCGGATTTACCGTAAATAAAAACAAGCCTGTGCCGATAAATGAACGGCATAAGGCTTGTTTTTTATGTTGAAATAGCTATTTATTTCAGCGCCGCTTTAGTATCCCGGGCAATCACCAATTCTTCATTGGTAGGCACCGCCAAGGCTCTGACTTTTGCGCCTTCTTTAGAAATATCAATGGCTTTACCCCGTGAAGCATTTTTCTCATCATCAATGTCAACGCCTAAAAAGCCCAAATAACTACAAATCCGTTCCCGTACGTTGGAATCGTTTTCCCCTACTCCCGCGGTAAAAACGATGGCATCTACCCCATTCATGGCGGCGGCATAACTGCCCACATATCCGGCCACACGATAGCAGAAAAGATCCAAAGCGGTTTTAGCCTGTGGGTTGCCTTTGGTTTCCGCATCGGCTAAATCTCTAAAATCACTGGAAACATCGGATAATCCCAGCATACCGGATTTTTTATTCAGTAAATCCAGCACTTGCTGGGCAGTCATATCTTCTTTTTGCATAATAAAAGGGATGACCGCAGGATCAATATCACCGCTGCGGGTACCCATTGCCAGCCCTTCCAAAGGAGTCAGCCCCATGGAGGTATCTACCGAGCGTCCTTTGTCTACGGCGGCGACACTGGAACCGTTGCCCAGATGGCAGGTAATGATTTTTAACCGGTCATAAGGCTTGCCCAACAATTCTGCCGCTGCCATGGATACATATTTGTGGCTGGTTCCGTGAAAGCCGTATTTACGGATTTTATGGCGTTCGTATAAATCATAGGGGATGGCATATAAATATGCTTTTGAAGGCATGGTGGCGTGGAAAGCCGTATCAAATACCGCCACCTGTGGTACCCCGGGCATGATTTTTTTACAGGCTCTGATGCCGGTCAGATTTGGAGGATTATGCAAAGGTGCCAGTTCGCAGCAGTCTTCGATGGCTTGCTCTACCTCGTCGGTAACCACTACCGAGTCACTAAAACGTTCGCCCCCATGGACCACTCGGTGGCCGATGGCATGGATATCCGCCATAGAGCTGAGGGCTCCGTGATCTTTATCCACCAACGCATCCATAACCACTTGAATGGCTGCCTCATGATCCGGCATAGGAATATTGGCTTCATGGGTTTTGTCCCCACGGCTGTGTTTTAAATATCCGTCAATGCCGATACGTTCGCAGAGGCCTTTAACCAGCAATTGTTCCGTATCCATATTCAGCAGCTGATATTTTAGGCTGGAGCTGCCGCAATTAATAACCAGTACATTCATAATTTTAATCCTCTCTATTTAAACCAACATATTAGACCAATATAGCGGTAATAGCGGAAACCCCAACGATATCCTCGGCACTGCAGCCTCGGGACAGGTCGTTGATGGGTTTGGCGATACCTTGGGTAATGGGGCCGTAGGCTTCCGCCTTAGCCAGACGTTCTACCAATTTATAACCGATATTGCCGGAATCAAGATCCGGAAATATTAACACATTGGCTTTTCCGGCAACGGAACTGCCTGGAGCCTTTTGCTGGCCGATAGCCGGAACGATGGCCGCGTCCAGCTGCAGTTCCCCGTCCAGCATAAGATGTGGGGCGCTTTCTTTTGCGATGCGTACCGCTTCCGCTACTTTATCCACATCCGGATGCTTGGCACTGCCTTTGGAAGAATGGGAAAGCATGGCCACTCGCGGCTCTGCCCCTACCAATTTTTTGAAGGACTCCGCTGAGCTTAGGGCAATGGCAGCCAACTCTTCCGAGCTGGGGTTTTGGGCCAGGCCGCAATCGGAAAACAGAAACACTCCGTTTTCGCCCATATCACAATCCGGCACAATCATAATAAAAAAAGTCGATATCAGCTTGATGCCCGGTGCCGTCCGCAGGATCTGCAGGCTGGGCCGCAGCACATTGGCTGTGGAGTTTACCGCGCCGGCGACCATACCGTCTGCGATTCCCTCTTTCACTAACATGCATCCCAGGTACATGGGATCTTTTTTGAGAAGATCCAGGGCGGCGTCTTGGGTCAGCCCTTTGCTTTTGCGTAGTTCCGCTAATTTTTCGGACAGATTGTTTAGTTCGCTGTAATTGGCCGGGTCGATACATTGGGCTTTGGATAAGTCCAAACCGGGGCTGTTGGCTTTAATGTCATCGGGGTTTCCGATCAATATTACTTTGGTGATACCTTCTCGTAAAAGGGTGTCCGCCGCTTTTAAGGTGCGGGGATCTTCGGATTCGGGCAGGACAATGGTTTTGGCTGCGATTTTTGCCCGTGCTTTGATATCTTCCAAAAAACTCATGGGGCTGTATCCTCCTTATAAGTAATGCTAACCGTAATGTTATATTGGATTTACTATACATGCGGATTAGTATTACATCAAATAACAAAATTATATACCAATCCCTACACTGCCGCAAATTTTTTGAGGAATTATTTCGCTATATTTATCTAAACTTATCCGGATATTAATCCGTGTTGGGCATGTGGTATAATGTTTTTGCGAAAGGAGCGACTATACAATGAAGATTGTGATTGGAAATGACCATGCGGCTATAGAATTAAAGCAGGATATGATTGAATATTTAAGCGGTAAAAATGACATAAGCGTAGCGGATTTTGGGGCTTGTAAGGCGGAAGGTATTGATTATCCGGATTATGCTAAAACCGTGTGCGCTAAAGTGGCAAGTGGTGAGTATGATATGGGGATACTGCTTTGCGGGACGGGCGTTGGTATGAGTATGGCAGCCAATAAAATGCGGGGGATAAGGGCTGTGGTTTGTTCCGACCCCTACAGCGCCAAACTTTCACGGGAACATAATAATGCAAATGTATTATGTATCGGTCAGCGTGTTGTGGGGAGCGGGCTGGCCAGGGTTATTGTAGATGCTTTTTTAGGCGCCTCATTTGAAGGGGGACGGCATGGGGGACGTGTGGAGAAAATTATGAAGATAGAAGAGAGCGCTTTTGACCAAATCGACTAAAGCGGTCTGATGACCGCAATGCAAGAAAAATCGGGTTTCCCCAAAACGTCAAAAGCGGTCAAAGTCAGTGAAAGAGCATCTAATCCCCTCATGATAAGTAGTGATATCAAGAGGGGATTTTTTAGTTCCAAAAAAAATTTTTGAAAAAATTTAAAAAATTTTTAAAATCCATCTAACGCTTTGCAAACTTATTGCATCTTATATAGTGAAGGGTTAAATCCTAACCGCCACAAAAAGGTGTGTGCGGTAGTGGTTTAATCAGAAGGTGCATACGAGTGGGGCTTGTGTGAAACGGATGGTAAATATTAGTGAAGAACATGTACCAGTTGAAAACAGAGGCTCTGAAGATGAGCAAAGGAAGGAGGATAAAGGCGATGAAGTAGACAGAGATAACAAGGGTAGTAAAGAGAAGGTATTGGGGATTGATATAGAGAAGATGGTTTAAATAACAAAGGTATAGCAATTAACAAGGGATTGTGACGAAGAAAACAGTCAATGTAAGAAAGTATTGGAGGTTTAAGATGGAGAAGATGATTAATATGAAGAAGGTACAGGGGATCGGGACAAAAAGAATGATTGAAATAAGAAAAGCATCGGGGATCGGAACCAAGAAGATGATTGAAATAAGAAGAGTATCAGGGATTGTGACGAAGAAGATAGTTTAAGTCAAGACAGTATTTGGGGGGGATTTAGATGAAAAAGATGGTTGAAATAAAGATATCCGGGGCCGCAACAAAGAGAATGATTGAAATAAAGAAGGTATCGGGGATTGGAACGAAGAAGATGATTGAAATTAAAAAGATATCGGGGACCGGAACAAAGAAGATGGTTTAATTAAGAAGGTATCGGGGATTGATATAGAGAAGATGGCTCAAATTATGAAGGGAAAGAGAAGAGCGATCAAAATATTTATACTAATCCGCCTTTGAAACGTGCTTGACAATGGGGCGCTATGTGCCGGGGGGTACAATGCGGAGCGTTTCAGCTGATAGATAGGTGCGATTTTAAACGGCGGATTAGTAATAAATAAACCACACAGTGCATATATTAATATAATGCCGGTCGTTGAAAGAGATTGGTATCAAATAGTTTAAAGATGGGGGATATAAATAGATTAACCTTTAAACTACTTGGGTAAATTTGGAAGCAGAAATTAAGTAAGGTGTTTAAAAGTTGATAGTGAATAATACAAAAGAGAAATCCCTTTGCGATAAATAAGATGTCGCGAAGGGGTTTTTTATTGGCTATAGTGAACTCAACTTAATGCGCTATATGACTGACTTTTGCAAGGGTGTTGGCGCTTGTTGACGCTTGTTGACACGTGTGATTGATTTATTGCATATAATTAAAATGTTGAGTCGTTTTGTCCAGTTTTGTGCAATTGACAACTTAAAACAACCAACTGCATAACCTGAGGATGATGCCTTTTAATAGAGGAAAAGGCGCAAAGTCCAGTAAAGGAGAGGAGGCAAGGGTTAAGTTGTCGCCATTTGTTTGTGGAAATTGAGTTGGAATATGACGAAAAAATGGCGACAAGGACAGAGGGGTTATTGTGCAATGTTATGTGGTTTGCGATAGTTTGTGATAGTTTATAGTAAATTGTTACAAAAATTTATTGAAAAACATGCCAAAATGTGTTGACAGGTTTGGGCAAGTTACTCTATACTGAGTTAATCTTGTACTATGTGTCAGAAGAAAGTGAAAATCTGAATGTGCGTAAACAATAACATTATTGTACGAAAGTTATTCGGAAGATGTGGAGTGATGGATTGCATAGCGAAATGATTTTAAATAGGTCTCATCTATCGCTGAAAACACGTTGGTACGTCCGTGATTTTCAGCTCTGCTGAGGACCGTTTAAAAGTCATTTCGCTATATCACATCGACTGATTTAATATAAATGAAGGTAGTAAAATTTTATGCTCTTAACAGGAGGGAATTGCTATGGGCAATGTAAGGAGAACAAAATTTTTTGGAGTATCTAAACGAAGTGCCAAACGCTGTCTGGCGTTACTGATTGCACTGATTATGGGTACTTCCAGCACCGTGTTTGCTTTTGATGGCACGCATGTAGAAACAGCGGGAGGGAGCGATTATACATATAACGCTCAGGATGACCTAATGTCAGATACACCTGCTGATTCTGCTTTAGACGAAGACAGTGCCGTATCTGAAGAAGCAGCGGATGCTGATGACGAAACAGATGATCCATATTATGTGGATAATGACGGCGAAGGCGACGATGCCGATCCGGGTACAGAAAATGAAGCTGACGATGAAATCGAAGGCGACGAAACTGAAAATGAAGACGATGAAGATGCGTATGATATGGAAGAAGAATACGAAGAAGATCATGAATTCGCATTTGAAAATCATTACATTATAATAACCTTTGCAGAAGATTTTGGCGATGACTATGATCATTTATATATCATAAGAGGCGAAGTATACGATTTACTTGAAGGGGTAGAGGCGGTCGATCAATATGGTGATCCCGCACTTACGCCTGTTTTTGTCGTTAATGACGGTGGTTTTGACATTAACGCGGTGTATCCAAATAACCGTTTCTATGTAGAATACGGTGTGCTCCACCATGTATCCTTTGAACTGTTTACACGGGTTAGGATTGTGTATGTAGTTGAGGAGGATGAAGAACCGGCAGAAACTATAGCGGTCACTTTTGACGGCAATTTAGGTATGCCTGCAATTCAAACTGTTAATGTAAGCTTAGGAGATACTTATGCCGAGGCTTTTGTAAATATAGTAGAGCCGACCAGAGAAGGTTACCACTTTTTTGGCTGGTTTACCGAGCCCGACGGCGGTCTTCGGGTAACGGCGGATACTTGGGTTACAAGCGATGCAGATCACAGCTTGTATGCCATTTGGGTACCGGACTGGCTTGAAGTAACATTTGATGCCAACGGCGGTATGATGGAAGTGGAATCTGAAATTGTTTCACTGGAGAGTATTCCCGTTAATATGGGTTTATTCAGTGCTTTAGCAGATGATGTTGATGTGGAAGATACTATGATGGTATCCGTTGAAGCATTGGTTTTTGAAATCGGTTACGGCGATGTCATTGGCGAAGATAATATGCCGCCGGAGCCTGCCCGGGACGATTATGTGTTTGTAGGTTGGAATACCGAGCGCGACGGCAGCGGTGAAGCTTTTGACGAGCATACGATTATAAGGGAATCTATTACTGTTTTTGGACAGTGGGGGATAGTGCCGCTTAACGCCGGTATCCGGATTATATTTGATAAAAATGATCCCCTTGCGGAGCAAGATGCGGGTAATGAATATCTATGGGTCGGAACCGGGGATGTTACCGGTTCGGGCGCAAACAGAAATGTCCGGATCGGCGGACCCAGTGCGGCAAACAGTAATATGCCAATACCCCCAAGGCTTGCGGGTGCCGAGTTTTTAGGTTGGAATGTCCGGCAAGACGGCCATGGTACAGAAGTTGTTTGGAATACATGGATACCGGCTCCGGCAGCCAATGGAGATGAAGTCACAATTTATGCAGTATGGGGTTATCGACTGACATATTCTGGCGCGGGTATGACTTTGAATGTAAGCGGAAATCCAAATAATGCGAATAATTTTGCGCCCCGCCCTGTCATGAGAGGTTATTATGTAGGTGCAACTCTTGCCGCAGGCAGTCCGCGTATTATTTGGCCAAACAATCCGGTCAGAGGTGGTTATCGCTTTATTGGCTGGTTTGATCATTATCTTACCATGTGTTCATGTTGGTGTGAGACAGCAAGGGATAATGTTGCGCCATTCTGCGGACCCGGAAATCTTGTACCAACGCGTCCAAATGTTCAAGAATTTACTGCGACTACCGTTATTCCGCGTACTATGACTATATATGCGGGATGGAGACTTGCAGATCCTGTGACCGCAACATTTCATCCGGGCAATGGTGGGGTAATGACAGCAAATCATACACCTACTCGTCAATTCAGACCGGGTCTGACGCTTGCCCAATCTTTTGCGGCACCACATAGTCTTAATCAGACCGTTACCCCCGCAGGATGGGGAGGTACTATTCCCGCTTTTACAAGAGCGACACCTCATTCAGCTTTTTTAGAAGGATGGTGGAGCGGACAGGGCCCCAATGGTCCTACCGGTAATGTAACAGGTGGCGGAACGGCAAACAGTACCCGCAGATGGGCTCCTACCGCCACTAATGTCATTGTTAACGATACAGCTAATTTTGATGTTCATGCGTTTTGGGTATATAGGGTACACTTTGTAAACACAGGCATTTCAACTGTGGTACGTGATGTACCGGTAAATGCGGCACCATTAACGGTTGGAGCAAGCGGACATACAAACTGGACCCTTACCAATGGCGTCCCCAATATGACCGGCTGGCCGTCGAATCCAACAAGAGCAGGATTTACTTTTGCGGGATGGTGGACCACTCAATCAATCGGAGGAGTGGAAGTATTTCCAAATACTGTCGTAACTACCCTTCCAATAAATCAGGGTGCGGGAAATACCGGGGTCAGACAAGTTTGGGCTCGCTGGACATTAAACGCGTTTGAAACTGAAACGGTTACATTTAATGTTAACAACGGAAATTGGCATCCTAACAATGTACCTGAAGCCTCTGGCGGCCAAACTATAACCAGACAGGTTGTACGAGGCCATACATTTGATACATCTTTCCCAATTAACGGTGTAACAATGCCAAATCATCCAAGCCGCCCAGGTTATCTTTTTGTCGGCTGGTGGGTGAACGGAGTCTTTCCTGGTCCGGGGTTGACTACAGGTAACTTTAATCATTGGCAAACTGTAGTGAATGGCCCTGTAACGGTGTATGCCCGCTGGGAGCCTTATGCAACGTGGACATTTGATTATCAATGGCCGGGAGGATGGGCTAATGCCAGTACGCGAGCTCCGATAGGCTGGACTTTTGGTCAGTTTAGTAATGTAATGTGGCATGCTGTGCGACAGTCGCTTGGCTGGCCCGCTACTCCATCGACGCATAGGGCCGGGCATCGATGGATACAGTGGAACTCTGCGCCTGATGGCAGTGGTACTGTGTGGGACACAGGCAGGATATTTACTGAGGATAGAAATTATTTTGGACAGTGGTATGCGATATCACAGGTACTGTTTAATCATAATTTGAGCAGCGTTATACTGCAGCCGCCAAATGTGGGTACAAATCCTGCAAATGCTAGAGAGGTAGCGACAGGATGGAGTATTGCAACTAACCATTTACACCCCAATACGCCAAACGCCCAAATGTTTATGCCAAACCCCAACGATTGGTCATGGAACATGCCGCCGGCTGTTTATGCCCACTGGGTTTTTTATGGCTGGAACGTAGATAGAAACGCACAATTTGGTGTTACAACAACGGGATGGTGGTTTGCCGATACGATTGTAACCGGAAATATTACCCTTTACGCCATATGGGCCCAAGGTGTAGCTTTCCATCCGGGTCAATTGGCGCCAAGTGGCGTTATCGCTCAAGAACACAGACAGAGGACGGTAGTATGGGGAGTCCCTATCGGCCCGGCTGGTGTGAACGCCGATGGCGATCCTACAGGAATGCCTCCTGTCCCGGTGTGGGGCACCAGAACGTTTGCCGACTGGAACACGCGCCCGGACGGAACGGGTGTAACGGTGAGAGCATACGCCCCTCCTATTACAAATCCAACGGTGCTTTACGCCATATGGACCGTGCCAATCCAACTTCACGCTAATTTCCCGGGTGCAACCTTAGCGCCGGGAGCAAATCCGATGGAAGCCAGAGTTGGCGGACATCTCAATGTAGTTTTACCGCCCACGGATCCTACAGCCCCAGACGGCTGGCTCTACAGTCATTGGAACACTCAACCCAATAACTCCGGCATCAACTACACCAGATGGAGCATAGTAGATTACAGAAGAGATCTACACGCCCAATGGATGGGTACAGTTAACTTTGACAGAAACAATGGCCTTTACAACGGTAACGCAGCAAATCCACAAGCGCGCCGTGTATTAAGAGGCAACACGATTAACGCACCGGGCAACCTAGAAGCCCCTCACGACACGCCATCCAGTTTACCAACTGTTACAAGACCGGGCTGGACATTTACAGGCTGGAATACAGCAGCCGATGGTTCCGGTCAAGCATTTACCGGCACTACAGTGATTGATACAGGAACGCCAAACTCCGGTAACAGAACCGTATATGCCCAATGGCAGCCGGTTATGTTTGATCTGACAATCAGCAACTGGGCTCAAAACAATCCGGCTGTACCGATAACCCCAACTGGACAATATCCAGCGGCAGGTACTTCATCTCGCCAAGCTACCTACACAGTAAACCTTGAGTCGGGTACATCCCATGCCATCTTCGTTGGCTGGGCATACAGAGCAGAAGTAGATGCCTATATAGCTGCCGGCAGTACGGCAGGCGGCGCAACACTTAACCTTATTTCTTCAAATGGGAATCATCCATATGTAAAAGGATATCAAAACACCCATATAGTAGCAGTATGGGAAGATGTCCCAAGAAATCTGACAGTAACAAACATTGGTCTCTTAGAGCCACATCCCGCAGACCAAACCCCGGCAAGCGGCACGGTCAGCACAGGCGCAGCCCTTACATGGTTTGCAGGCACAGCCCCAACAGGCTGGACATTTGCAGGCTGGGCAACACCGGCTCAAGCGGCGGCGATAAATCCGGGCGATGTAATACCGCCGGGTACCCTAACCTATGCACCGGCGGCAACAATGCCGGCCAATGACTACACAGTCTACGCAGTATGGGTACAATCCGGAACAAACATCTTTAGACCGGAATATACACTGACAGTAAACAATATCGGTTTACCGGTACCTTCACCGTCAAACCAAACCCCGGCAAGCGGCCCACGCAGCTCAGGCGACGCATTAACATGGTCTGCAGGCACAGCCCCAACAGGCTGGACATTTGCAGGCTGGGCAACTCCTGTAGAAGCGGCAGCGTTAATACCGGGTCAGGTCATACCACCGGGCACCTTAACGTACACACCGCTGACAGTCATGCCGGCCAGTAACTATACGGTATACGCAGTATGGGTACAAGCGGGAACAAATATCTTTAGACCGGAATATACACTGACAGTAAACAACATCGGTTTACCGGGAGCACATCCGGCCAACCAAACGCCGGTAAGCGGCCCACGCAACTCAGGTGACGCACTGACATGGTTTGCAGGCACAGCCCCAACAGGTTGGATATTTGCAGGTTGGGCAACACCTAATCAAGCAGCAGGTATAACACCGGGTACCGTGATACCGCCGGGTACGTTAACCTATGTACCGCAGACGGTCATGCCGGGCAGCAACTATACTGTTTATGCAGTATGGGTACAAGCGGGAACAAATATCTTTAGACCCGCATATACGCTGACAGTAACTAATGTAGGTTTACCTGTAGTACATCCGGCAAATCAAACGCCGGTAAGCGGCCCACGCAACTCAGGCGACGCATTAACATGGTTTGCGGGAACAGCCCCAACAGGCTGGACATTTGCAGGCTGGGCAACTCCTGTTGAAGCAGCGGCATTGATACCAAATACGGTCATCCCACCGGGTACCTTAACCTATACTCCTGACACGGTAATGCCGGCAAGTAACTACACGGTGTATGCGGTATGGGTACAAGCGGGAACAAATATCTTCAGACCGGAAAATATGCTGACTGTAAATAATATCGGATTACCTGTAGCACATCCGGCAAATCAAACGCCGGTAAGCGGCCCACGCAACTCAGGCGACGCATTGACATGGTTTGCAGGCACAGCCCCGACAGGCTGGACATTTGCAGGCTGGGCAACTCCTACAGAGGCGGCAGGTATAACACCGGGTACACATATACCGCCAGGCACATTAACCTATGCACCGCAGACAGTAATGCCAGGCAGCAACTATACGGTATACGCAGTATGGGTACAAGCGGGGACAAATATTTTTAGACCAACACATCCGCTAACAGTAAATAATATAGGTTTACCGGGAGCCTTCCCACCAGACCAAACTCCGGCAAGTGCTTCTGTTGTCTCAGGCACAGTATTGACATGGTTTGCAGGTACAGCGCCAACAGGCTGGACATTTGCAGGCTGGGCTACTCCTGTAGAAGCGGCAGCAATAGTACCTGGACAGGTCATACCACCGGGCACATTAACCTATGCACCGCTGACAGCAATGCCAGGACATGACTATACGGTGTATGCAGTATGGGTACAGTCCGGAACAAATATTTTTAGACCATCAAATACATTGACGGTAAACAATATCGGTTTACCCGTGGCGCCACCGTCAAACCAAACCCCGGCTAGCGGCCCACGTAACTCGGGCGATGCATTGACATGGTTTGCAGGCACAGCGCCAACAGGCTGGACATTTGCAGGTTGGGCAACTCCTACAGAGGCGGCAGGCATAGTACCTGGCCAGGTCATACCACCGGGCACCTTAACCTACACGCCGCAGACAGTCATGCCGGCTAACAGCTATACGGTTTATGCGGTATGGGTACAATCCGGAACCAATATCTTTAGGCCGGAATACACGCTGACAGTAAACAACATAGGTTTACCTGCAGCACACCCGGCAAACCAAACCCCAGCAAGCGGCCCACGTAACTCGGGCGACGCACTGACATGGTTTGCAGGTACAGCCCCAACAGGCTGGACATTTGCAGGCTGGGCAACCCCGGCTCAAGCAGCGGGTATAACACCGGGTCAAGTGATACCACCGGGTACCTTAACCTATACACCGGCGACAGTAATGCCGGCAAGCAATTACACGGTATACGCAGTATGGGTACAATCCGGAACCAATATCTTTAGACCGGAATCTGCATTAACAGTAACAAACATAGGTTTACCTGGAGCGCATCCGGCAGATCAAACTCCGGTAAGCGGCCCACGTAACTCTGGGGATGCATTGACATGGTTTGCGGGAACAACCCCAACAGGTTGGACATTTGCAGGTTGGGCAACTCCGACTCAAGCCGCAGGAATAACACCGGGTCAAGTCATACCACCGGGCGCCTTAACTTATACACCGGCGACAGTAATGCCGGCAAGTAACTATACGGTGTATGCAGTATGGGTACAGGCGGGAACAAATATCTTTAGACCGGGATATATACTTATGGTGAACAACATAGGTTTACCGGGCGCCTTCCCATCAAATCAAACCCCGGTAAGCGGTGTTCGCAATTCCGGCACAGCGTTGACATGGTTTGCAGGCACAGCCCCAACAGGCTGGGTATTTGCGGGTTGGGCAACTCCGGCTCAAGCCGCAGGATTAACGCCAAATACATTTATACCCCCGGGCACCTTGAACTATATACCACAGACAGTAATGCCGGCGGCAAACTATACGGTATATGCAGTATGGGTATCGGAATCAAATATCTTTAGACCGGAAAGTACACTGACGGTCAATAATATAGGCCTACCGGTAGCTCCTCCAACAAACCAAACTCCGGTAAGCGGTCCGCGGGTGTCAGGCACAGCATTGACATGGTTTGCGGGTACAGCACCGGCAGGCTGGAGATTTGCAGGGTGGGCAACCCCGGCTCAAGCGGCAGCGCTGGTACCGGGTACGGTCATACCACCGGGTAGCTTAAACTATGTACCACAAACTGTAATGCCGGGAACCAGCTATACAGTATACGCAGTATGGGTACAGGCAGGCACAAATATTTTCAGACCCGGAAATATGCTTACGGTAACCAATTTTGGCTTACCGGCGGGAACAACAGTAGTGGGTCAAACTCCGTTTAGCGGTATGACTCCTTCAGGCGAAGCGCTGAACTGGGTTTCCGGAACAACAACGCCGACAGCCTGGACATTTGCAGGCTGGGCAACTCCGATCCAAGCAGCAGGCTTAGTACAGGGTCAAGTGATACCACCGGGTACCTTAACCTATGCGCCGCTGACGATTATGCCGATCACTGCCTACAGAGTGTTTGCAGTATGGGTACAATCGGGAACAAATATATTTATGCCAACGACACCAACCCCAACACCGACCCCAACGGTAACACCGACACCGGTCAATATGCTTACGGTAAGCAATTTAGGTTTACCGCAAGGAGTAACTCCGACAAGCCAAACACCGGCAACCGGACTGCAACCCGCAGGCGCAGTGCTGACTTGGTTTGCAGGTACGGTACCGGCAGAGTGGACATTTGCAGGCTGGGCGACTCCAATTCAAGCGGCAGGGTTGGTACAGGGTCAGGTTATACCGCCGGGTACGTTAACGTACGCACCGGCTGCAGCAATGCCGACGATTGCCTACAGAGTTTTTGCAATATGGGTACAGACCGGAACAAATATTTTTGTACCGCAGCCGATTTCAACACCGACGCCGACTCCAACCCCAATGCCAACGCCAAGCCCAACGCCGACTCCAACCCCAACGCCGACTCCAACCCCAACACCGACTCCAACCCCAACGCCAACCCCAATGCCAACGCCGAGTCCAACGCCAATCCCGACGCCAATACCAACACCGATACCAACACCGATACCAACAGCGATTCCAACCCCAACTCCAACGGCGACTCCGATTCCAACACCGATACCAACGCCACCGCCACGTCCTACACCAATACCAACAATGCGGCCAATGTCGGCTCAAAGTATAGGGTTGAGTGCGAGCCCGACTGTGTTTGCTCAAGGGTTACGTTCCGCGGTGTCAGGACTGGGAGATGCAGTTGCTTTAAGTGTAGGTGAAGTAGGAGCAGAAACTGCACCACAGGCAAGAGCAATTCCAAGTAATAACAATCCAACCGGTATAGGCCGACAAGGGCCATGGGTAAGTTTTACCGAAGGGTTTCTAAATTTAAATCCTTTACAATGGGCATCTACAAATATAAGGCTGATTGCTGAGGAAGTTATTTGGGAGCGGGTTTTACGAGAGTAATTTGGAAGTTGCTTGAGAGTATAGTTCAAATTTGGATGTATAGTTTGTAAAAATAACAGTATTTACCTTCAAAAGCGCTTTTATCAATATCGACAAAAGCGCTTCGAAGCTGTAACTTGGCGGAGCCGACCGCTTTTACCCAAAACATCAAAAGCGGTCGGGGACCGTGGTTAACCTCGTGAAATTACGGTTAAATTGGGTAGTAAAAGAGATATAAAGTGTCAGCACAAAGGCCGACATCGGGCTACAAACAAAGTATTATTTGTTTGTAATCCGGTGTCAGTCTGATGGCTGGCATTTTTTTATTTCATGTTTATAATCAACTGTCTATAATCCATCACCAGATGTCACCAAAACGAAATAACTTCTTGACAAGTTGGTAATATATCAAATACAATCATTTTGTTGGGTATTATGTAATATTTAGGAGGGGGTGGTTAGGCCGTTTTCGTAAGGAGTTTGTTGTCCGGTCGTAAAAGATTGACCGTACAACCATTGAAATTGGGCAAAAAGATCTGAAACCAGTCAAAAGAGCGAGATTTCGCGGAAGGAGAAACTGATATTATGGGTAAAGGTAAAAGAAGAGGCGTTTTGGCATTTATGATTTCCCTTGTGATGGTTTTCGGTAGTTTTTCGTTGGCGTTTGCTGATGAGAATGGTGTAAGTGAAAGTTATGGAGATGGTTATTATGATGGGCTTTTGCAGGATGAGGATGGATACATAGGTGACGAGAAAGTTGTCTCCGGCTATGATGAGTATGGTAATGCTGAGGATGCACGAGATTATTTTTCACAAGTGATGCAAGAAATTGACGAGATTGAGACTGTTGGGTTTGAGTCTGGAATTGTGCCTGCTTGGAGCTTGCCGATACAAGAGAGCAGCAGGATAAGCGCAGGAGCTTTTCATTCGCTTGTAATCATGCCTGATAATAGCCTGTGGGGTTGGGGTTCTCCCATGAGTCTTGGTGTCAACGGGCCAGCAGGCGGAGGTGTATGGCTAAGACCTGTATGGATAATGGATAATGTAGCTGCGGTTTCAGCTGGTCCTTTCCATACATTGGTAATCACAATTTTTGGCGAGCTATTAGCTTGGGGCAATAACTCCCATGGTCAACTTGGTGATGGTACAACTGAAATTCGATTCACTCCTGTAGTGATAATGACCGATGTGAAAGCGATTTCAGCTGGCGGTTCCCACTCAATGGCAATTAAAACAGATGGAAGTCTATGGGCTTGGGGTCATGGCGGTCATCTTGGTGACGGCACAACAGTAGACCGCCACAGCCCGGTATGGATAATGGATGATGTAGCTGCGGTTTCGGCTGGTTGGCGTCATTCAGCGGCAATCACGGCAGATGGTGTTTTATGGGACTTGGGTGTCGATCGGGAGCAAAGGCATTTTAACATGGCTTCGGTATCAGCCAGTAGCGACTATACAATGGCAATCTCAGGAGGCAGCCTGTTTGGCTGGGGTAACAATTGTGTTGGACAACTTGGCACTGGTACAACTTATTTCAGTCACAGTATGGTATGGATAATGGATGATGTAATGACGGTTTCGGCTCGCAATGCTATGGGTTTGGGAGACCCCGGCCATACAATGGCAATTAGAGACGATGGTAGCCTGTGGGGTTGGGGTAATAATGCAAGTGGTCAACTTGGAAACGGTACAACCTCAAACGGAAATATCCCAAATCCTTATCCAGTATGGATAATGGATAATGTAGCTGAGGTTTCAGTCGGTACGAATCACACATTAGCGATTACAACAGATGGTTACCTGTGGGCTTGGGGACGCAACTGGAGTGGTCAGCTTGGGGATAATACAGATATTGACCGCGATAGTCCTGTGTTGATAAAATCCCTTACTCCAACAGGCAACACCCCAGATCCTAACATAAACCTAACCCACTACTACGCCACAATGACAGCATCATCGTCATTTAACCCAATAAACACGCCTCCTCATCATACAAATGACAATAACCCAACAGTGAATGTCTGGCGTCCGGCTGCACCAGGCAATGGATATTTAACTGCCAGATTTAACGAGGCAAAAAATTTCAACCAAATACGTATTTACCAAAACGGCAATCGAATCCAAGATTATCAGCTTAAATATTCTAACGATGGCACCACTTGGAATGTATTGGAATCAGGCCCTGCCACACCGGCAGCTATCGCCACATATTCTTTTGGTAATACTATCACTGCGCAGTATGTGCGTTTGGTTATCGGGCAATCATTAAATGCTAACCCGGCAGCAGTACTCCAATTTGATATACGCTATATGCCGTAATTGAGTGTATAGTTTATAGCTGAAATACTATCTGTAAATGCAACGGGTTTTTGGTGAAGTGTATTTATAACGCATTTATATAGTAGATAAATTTTCAATTTTAAGTAGAGGACGCTGCCATCAGCATCCGAGACTGTCGTGATACGTAGTCTCGTGGCGCTGAAGAAAGCGTCCTTTGCATTTTATATCTGCATAATTTTACAAAAAAATCCACAGCAAGACAGCTCTCCTGTTTCGATGAAATTGCTTTAAGCACTGATTAAAACAAGACTTTATGCGATTAAATGCAAATGCCAAAAGCCAGAAATCTTTTGACGAATTGTCGTATATTTTAATTGTGCAAAGTAAAAATTTATTGTAAAATTCTAATCGATAGAAGCAACAAACTACATACTAGTTCAAATAAGGAAATAAAGGGATGTGTTTATCTGAAATTGCAATGGGTTTGTATTGCAATGTGTATTTAATTTTAAAATCTATTTGTCGTAAATGGTGTTGGAATAATATATCGTAGTAAAATGCTGCAAGAGATATCATCAAAGGTGATCTTTTAAGCAATTACGTCTATCAAACATCATAGTTTGGTAGGTGTTATATAGGGGTAGAAGGGAGAAAATGGCGATTATAGAGATTGTATTTGACATTGTTGGGAGTTCTTTCGGTAGTGAAGGACTCACTCTCGCTTTGTAAATGGCGTATGGACCTGTGTAAATGAATGTTTGTAAAGTGATGGTTCATTTCCCCATCCATTTGCGGCAAGAGGTAGAGTAAGATAAAAGGAGGAAATTTTAATGCACTGTGTGAATAAAGAGAGAAGGCAATTTTTGCGGTCGAGTCTGGGCCTGTTGCTTACGCTGGTTTTGGTTTTTAGTAGCTTTTCGTTGGTGTTTGCTGATGAAGGTGGTGTGAGTGAAGGTTATGGAGAAGATTATTATGCAGGTGGGATTTTAGATGATGATGGATATATAAGTGACGATGATGAAGTTGCCGACGATTATGATGAGTATGGTAATAATGAAATCGTCGATGACTATGACGAGTATGTACAAGATTCTTTGGTGCCGGAAATACATGAAGTTGAAGAGTTTGAAGCAACAACGTTTGGGGCTGGATTTATGCCTGCCTGGGGTTTGCCTATACAGGAAAATCGGATAAGTGCAGGAGGTGGCAATTCATTTGTTATTATGCCTGATAACAGTCTGTGGGGTTGGGGTGAAAACTCCTTTGGTCAGCTAGGCGATGGTACATTTGAAGAGCGTCACACTCCAGTATGGATAATGGATAATGTGGTTGCGGTTTCAGCTGGCACAGACCATACAATGGCAATCACAACCGATGGGAGCCTATGGGGCTGGGGCTCAAATCAATTTAGTCAGCTTGGCTTGTCTTTTTGGATTGATGGAAGCTCTAGTCCTATAAAAATAAAGGGGAATGTGGCAGCGGTTTCAGCTGGCGCTGATCATACAATGGCGATTACAACTGATGGCACGTTATGGGCTTGTGCCTATGTACTTTTATCCGTATAACTAAGCAATAAATTTTTTAGGATATATCAAGGCTTTTAGATGCTTTACATACGGATATTACGCGCAACTAAAATTTGCGTATAGCTGAATACTTTTGTCCGAAAATGTTTCTATTCGGCTAATTAGTTTGTATATCGTGGTTTTGCTCAAAATTTCGTTGGCTATAAATTCATCAATAGCCTTCAAAATTTCTTTGCTATCATCTTGGTATTTCAACAGTTGCGCTTTGCGTTGTTGCAGGGATTCAAGATTGCTTTCGAGGGCTTCACGATTTTTGTTAAAATCTTCATACAGAAAATCA
>Ga0131853_10002995_pt1 | contig 30318 bp, 19 predicted proteins | sample TergutLab28metaG_FD_92764 | JGI IMG/M metagenome (GOLD analysis project Ga0131853, IMG submission 92764) | Labiotermes labralis P1 segment gut microbial communities from Petit-Saut dam, French Guiana - Lab288 P1 (version 2) (version 2) | ecosystem: Host-associated > Arthropoda: Insects >... | reverse complement strand
TCCCTTTTCCTCGTCTGTCCTTTGGTCTTCAAAGGTAACCGTTCCCTTCATTTTTCCCGCCAAACCCTTGATTCCGTTTCTTTTCTCCCCCCCCCCCCCCCCAAATGTCACTTGCCCCGTCCTTCAAATCCTCCTCCCTCTTCTCGCTCGAATAATATGTGACGATGATCATAAATCATGAACATCCGCATTATGAAATTTCTGATCGCCTTCCGGTCCAAACATCTTTCTCAGCACAGGATTCCTGGACATTCTGAATCCGTGCTTTTCCATCAATATAAGACAAAGGCAAAGTTATATTTCTGTATATTTCAACCTTTATGTTCTTAGGCAGCACAAGAGAAAACAAACGTTTCTAAACCTGCTGGTAGCAAAAATTCACTGAATTTAATCTGTTCTTAGTTTACTCGTGAACGAGAATTTGACTTGTTAAGTCTTCCCTAAAGACTTAATTTGTCACATTTTTTAAGGATTTGTTATTTAGTTTATGTTGTGATTTTTCACATTTTGTTGAAAAAACACAAACATAGTTTCCTCAATATTTACAATAGACCAACTTCCCCAGTAGCAAATAATTAACCCTCTGTACCAAAATGTAAATTTAAAAACTGAACTACAAGACTACAAAATAGAAAATTTTGGAAATAAATTACGAATGACGCCTTCATTCTTTCGAATGTTCCCTGCATCGACTATATATTTACACACTTTAGTTATCAATTTGTTATGAGATGGGCTGGGCATGTGGCGCGTATGGGTGAGGAGAGGTCGGTGTATAGGGACTTGGTGGGGAAACCTGAGGGAAAGAGACCACTGGGGAGACCTAGACGTAGATGGGTGGATAATATTAGGATGTATCTCCAGGAGGTGGGTTGTGGGTATATGGATTGGATTCGGCTGGCCCAGGATAGAGATAGTTGGCGGACGCTTGTGAGTGTGGTAATGAACCTTCGGGTTCCGTGAAATGAGGGGAATTTCTTGACTAGCTGCAAACCAGTTAGCTTCTCAATAAGGACTCTGCTCCATGGAGTAAGTAGGTAAGTAAGTAAGTGATCAATTTGTAAGCATATATTACGTCAGCACATGCTCAGACAACATTAAGATTTGTCGATAGAATAACAATTTTTTTTCAGCAACATGTCTGTAGTCGTTAAAATATTGAATCATATGGTACAGAAATTGTCAGTACGTTAACGATGTTCTCCAGCACAAAATCTCACAGGCCTGCATTAGATAGCTCCAAGAAAATGAAAACTAAACTTGCATAACACGCATCCGCCATACAATGTTTTAACGTTCTACAAAATACTAGCCATAAAAAGAGCTGCTTGTTTTTTTTTTAAGATCTGTTACCACACAAAATTTCTGTAACATAACAATATTTTACCAGTAGTGTCAGTCACACCATAAAATATCGCACAGCCGTCATGCTGGTATGAAACTTGACTGGAAAGTTTGAAGTCAGACGTGGGGCAGGCTTTGTTATATCATTGCTATAACAAGTTTCATAAAGATCCTTCATTCATTGTAAAAGTAAAGCAATCCCATTACAGGCCTGGACAGGCCCTGAGGATTCCAGGAGGTTGAGGCTCCCACATTTCAAGACAATGGGCACATGAAGGTGATTAGGTTGTCAGCCCTAAGCACCGGGGCCTTATATATATATATATATATATATATATGTGTGTGTGTGTGTGTGTGTGTTAGAGAATGAGTCAACCCCAGAGCCATAAGTGCGGTCGGAAGGATTATGTCAATAAAAAAACTCCAATGACACCATCGGGAATTGAACGCGCGACGTTCCGGCTTGTAGCGCAGTGCCTCAATCAACTGCGCCACCGCGCGCCCCTCATTTATTTTAATACGCTGTAATTTTTTTTTTGTATATTCTTGGCAAGGCCATGAGGAAAAACGAGGGGCTGGAAGACTAAAAATGAGATGGATGGAAGGCATGGATCAAGACAGCCAAATAATATGGATTTTAATTATTTGTTCGTGTATACTCTTGGCCGGGCCAAAAGGGAAAACGAGGGACTGGAAGATCAAAAGTTAGTAGTATGGAAGGCGTGGATCCAGAGAGCGAAAGAATGTGGAAAAGGGACTAGAAGAGGCAGGCCAGAAACAGGGACGAATAGAAAAAGCTTCTGAGGAAGGCTGGGGCCCGCGCGGGGCTGTCGAGCCAATGGTGATGGTAAATAATTGTTGTGGGGTATGGACAAAATATGAGGACACCCTACTCCATTTAGTATGTGTGTGTGTGTGTGTGTGTGTGTGTGTGTGTGTGTGTGTGTGTGTGCGCGTGGGTGGGTGGGTTTGTGTGTGTGAGAGAGAGAGAGAGACAGACAGACAGAGAAAGAGAAAGAAAGCGTGTGTGTGCCTAAGAGGAAAAGGAAGTGGACTAAACACAAGTGTACACTTACAAAGTAGGGCTTCTGATGGACCATTCTAAACCGAATCTTAGCTCACCGTGTATCTCTTAAAGTCGTTCTCCCTGTCATAAATTGTGCTGAATCGAAACACACGGACGGATGGACACAGACAATTTTCCGTTGTTTGTGCTGCATGTGCGGTATATAAGGTTACTCTATTGAAGGACCAAAAAAAAAAAAAACCGCTCCGCGTGTTTTAAAATTCTAGGACAAGTTCACTTTTGAGTTTCAGAGAAATCTGTTTAAACAGCTTTTTTAGTCTTCGGTCCATAAAACCATTTTTTTTCCAATATTTTACGTCTGTTCTTCTGTTTACGTTTCTGGTCCTGTTACTCTGCTGTCATGACGTGATTTTACAACGAGGTGTACGTGTTTATGTCCGCTGTGTTTAGATCTTTGGAAAAGTTTGAATGCACAAGGCGATCAGCGTAGTGCTGGAAGGCAATAAACAAGTAACGTTAGTTAGAGGGAATGTAAAATATGTAAGACTATCTTAACACAAATGAGGCGTTATTATTTCAGCGCAATGTACTGTAAGAGAATCTGGGCTGAGAATAATAGCTTCCGTTAAAACAAGCTTAAGTCCACTACTAATAACTGTACTGTCTCACTGCTAAAGCGACCAGAAAGTTCAGATATTTTTAATCCTTATGACCCGTCACTCTGTAAAGTGATAAAAACAAATCCGCATTTTGTTTACATTTTGACATCATATGGGCTGGAAGGCGCTTGCAGCAATTTATCCCAGGCGGTTACTGTTCTAGTCGCAGTTTGTGTGCTCTATTGCAAGCAGATGCAAGATGATCCGAAGGATAAAGACACAGTGATGTCTTGTGAGGTCATAGAACTAATATCGATCAATATTCATATACATGAAGTGGTAATTTCGGAAATATTTTGTAGGACCACATTCATTTTTCAAGGTATAGGAGGTGTAAAGAGTGAAAACACGAGAATTCACAATTATGGTATGCATCCGTTAGTGCAATAAAACCGTACGATGCCGCAAGCAGATGCTGCAGTGTCGAAGTAGTCACTGTTACAACAGTATATCAATGTGTCAGGGTCCGTGATTGTGGTCGCTGTACGATGTCGCATGCGTCCACTGCAAGGGCTGCTCCGGACGCAAATCATGTGCAGCAGCAAGATGTGTCCCTGTGATGATGGCCTTTTCGTTCGGGGTGCAGGAAGTGGAGCAGGTTGAGTATGTAACTTATGAAAAGCAAAATCAATTGAGAAGATGTTGCTCATGTAGTGACATTTTATGACCTGCTTCCAGTAAAAGTTCTTGACAAATTTTCGCAATATTGTCACGAAATTTACACTGTAGTACAGCACCCCGAAGTAGTACATTTAATTTTCGTCCGACAGTAATAACAAAGATGGCGATGGCGGCCTGCGAGGCGGAAGCAACAATAGGTACACTTAATTTAGGATCTTAAAGTAAAGGACACCGATCCCTGTGGCTGCGAAGTCTAAGGCGTGGGTCAGCGACTGTCCGATTGTTGGGATTGCGGGTTCGAATCACGCTGGGGGCTGGATGTTTGTCTGTTGTGAGTGTAATGTGTTGTCAGGTAGAGGTCCCTGCGTCGGGCTGATCACCTGTCCAGAGGAGTCCTACCAAGTGTGACATGTCTGAGTGTGATCGCGAAGCCTCGACAGTGAGATTACCCTGACTCAAAAGGGGATGTTGCGCGATGGGAGAAGAAGACAGTAAAGCACAGTAATTTATCTTCGAAAAAAGGGCAAATTTATTTAAAACTAGCTTTCTCGTCGCACGCAAAATAAGAACGTGGTAGCCATGGTTAATGTTTCATTAGCTTGCAAGTTACGTGCAAGAACTTGGAATCAGGCACGTTAAATTTGGTAGGAAGCTGATTCATTTCTACACGTACAAGATTATTATCCATATAAAATATTAAGGACGAATTAGCTTCTGGGTTTTGTCCATGGATACAGCACAGAAGCCAAGTAGCTCTGAATGTAATATGCACCAGCTAGAAAGCTGAACATGAAACAGTGTTTTTAAGTCAAGAGTTGTAGGCACAGCAACTGTGCGAAACTGTAACTTTACAACCGAAAACTTTAAAGCAAAGTACTTCTGAATTTTTTTAAAAAGAAAAATCAAATCAAACTGTAATAGCAGTGGGTCTGTAAGAACTCGATACTGTGTAACAGTCACAAAAGTGTTCTGTTATTAATTTCTTTGCAATATCTGAACTTAGAGGAGACGTGAGTGTGCTGCAGCACCAGTCGCATTCTGCTGCAGCAGTCCCATCTAAAGCAACACTCGGCGTGTTCTGGGGCCCTTACGGAGACGTACTTTCAGATTCACATGTATTAACCACATACAGCTAACAAGGCAACTGCATCAAGGGATCAACAATATAGCTTATGTACCATGTAACATAATCCAAGGGGCGCAGTCCTTCTTCAGTCATTTAGCCAGTCGAGAAATTTGTCCTTTTCTTTCAACGAAGGTTAAATACTGCTAGACGCCGCTAGATCCTTTAAATACTGCTAGACGCTGCTAGATCCTTTAAATACTGCTAGACGCCACTAGATCCTTTAAATACTGCTAGACGCCACTAGATCCTTTAAATACTGCTAGACGCCGCTAGATCCTTTAAATACTGCTAGACGCCGCTAGATCCTTTAAATACTGCTAGACGCCGCTAGATCCTATAAATACTGCTAGACGCCGCTAGATCCTTTAAATACTGCTAGACGCCGCTAGATCCTTTAATACTGCTAGACGCCGCTAGATCCTATGAATACTGCTAGACGCCGCTAGATCCTTTAAATACTGCTAGACGCCGCTAGATCCTTTAAATACTGCTAGACGCCGCTAGATATTTTAAATACTGCTAGACGCCGCTAGATCCTTTAAATACTGCTAGACGCCGCTAGATCCTTTAAATACTGCTAGACGCCGCTAGATCCTTTAAATACTGCTAGACGCCGCTAGATCCTTTAAATACTGCTAGACGCCGCTAGTTCCTTTAAATACTGCTAGACGCCGCTAGATCCTATAAATAGTGCTAGACGCCGCTAGATCCTAACAGCCAGAAAATTTAGATAAAGTGTTATGAAAAATGCATGGCAGTTCCGTCATTGCCCTAGCCTGCAACTTTTGACTGATTACAACAGTGATGTAACGATAAAAAAAAGTAGGGCAAAATACAAGTACTTGTTTACACACTTCTGATGATAAGCCCTTGGAAAACCTTGAAGAAAATGTTAATTTAATGAAAAAGGATCTTAGAAGATTATGTTGTGAAGGAGCGAAGTCGGTGTACCTGAGTCGGTTTAGCATCAAGGCGGCAGGGGGTTTTCGCATTCTACTATCAGAAGATTCATTAAGAGTAACGGAACTTAGGGAGCACATGTTTTTAAAATGTACAGTAGCTGTAAACACACTGACGCCGGGGGAACGAACAGTAGAACAAGTAACGTTCATGAATGGAAGAGAGTAATAGTTGCAGTTTCATCAATGATATAGAGATTTTGAAAGAGTAAATCAACAGGAAATATAAAGTAGTGTTGTGCGTAACCCCTGACTGAGGTTAATACGGTTCTTTCAGATATTTAAAACAATAAGGTAAGAAAACGCTTGTCGTTGGTCAAATAACAAACTATTAAACACACAATAATTCAACAGCATCACGGGCAAATTTTCCATGACGGATTTCACCCAAATTAGGCAAGAAACATGGTAAGTGATGTCATAAATTAATTTAAGCACTCAAGTAAACTATGACTCTTACGAAACCGAATTTCAAGAAAATCATGCTTTATCGACAACTTTTTCAAATAACTCCCATACGGAATTTCATAAAAATTCGGCAAACGGTTTTGTCGCTGATATTGAGTGACAGATGGGTGGGGACAGACAGAGGGACGGACCGACCTGGTCTCCGTCCAATGCGTTTCATTTTTTGCTTCGTAAATAACACCGATAAAGTAATATTTTTAAAAATGTCCTTCATTGACGACCACTGGCAGAGAGATTTTCGGCTGTGATTTTCGAAGCATGGCCCGGAAGATGTTCACAGAAATATTAAAAAAATGGTAAATAAAATCTTCGCTGTATTTTAATTCTGTACATCAAACTTTCTTTTTTTTTTAAAGTAGGACTGAAACGTCTACGTCATGACATGAGACTTATTGTAGAATGTCTCGTTCATGTCGTTGAACTTAGGTTGAGAAAATCTAAAAAAGAAACCGGATGCAAGAAAGTGCAAACTGTACCATTTTATGTGCATAGATGGACCCCAAATGGTCAGGAATGCTGTAAACAATTAAGCAATGTTGTTCGTATAAGGAAAGTCACTGAACTCCGAAACTGACTGTTAGGTGGTGTAAGCATCGTTCGTTTTACAGCTGATCTGTTCCATGTGAAGTGTTCGTAAAAACAAAGACAGAAAGAAAAAAGCAGTACATTGATGTTAGTTGAGTCGTGAGTGGCGATGCGTGTATCTGAAATTTTTCTTACGCATGCAGCCTATATTCAGCTACTGTTTCTGCCTGCTAAATGTTTACAACCACACTCAGAAATGTACAAGATATCAAGATGGGGTTCGTTCTAAAAGCACATTAATTGGTTATTGATGTGTAAATTGAAATTTATTGTTATTCAACAAAAAAAATCTTATCACAGTTATATTAACTGGCACTTTAAATAGTATGCTATATATTTTTTCTAAATTATAACATAAATACATAGGGTTAAAATAAAATTGGGTTTTTAAATTTTTTAACATTGCTACTCTAATAAAGCAAAATATACAGAGTATTAAATTAGAAAATGCCCACAAAAAAAATGGTTTTAAAATGGGAATATTAATATAAGTGTGAGTGACTAACATTGTAGCAGAAAGACCCAAAAGTTAAACACGACACAAATCCCGAAATTTGTCACAGTCCTGAGATATTTTTCCCCGGCTGATATCCTCAGAAGTCACCTTCCTGAAATGCACTTCAGTGTCATTGTCCCATCTAATTCTCGTCCTTCCATATATAAGATTTCCAACAGTTTTTCCACCAAAACAGTCCTTGTTTTCTTCACATGAACAGCCAAACTTCACCTCGGGTTTCTTTATCCTAAACCTGTCAAGTGGCCTGTCTCTATCCTTGAAGTTCCACTTTATGTAATATCTTAAATTAATGACATAGTACTTCATCCTTTAAGTCCACATAGTGTATATTTATGAAAATCTTGTTTCCAGACACATATTTATACTTATGGATCTACACATATAGCGGTAATAATGCCAGAAGAGAAGTTGGAATCGAGATATTAATTTTAGTTGGAGAAGAAATAATATACAAAATGTTATACTGTAAGGGAAACAAACGGGATAACGTGGCTGATAGCAGGAATTTGAAAGCTGAGAGAACTAAAAATTGGATGAGGAAGATGTTGTTTACGTGTAGGTTAAGGGGATGTTAGATGTATGTCGTTGTGTTATCTGGAAATAATAAAACATACAGAGGAATGTTTAAGTATAATGTCAGTTGGATGTGAATGAAGAGGTAGATTGTAAGTAAACAGTCAACTGTATTGATAAAGCATTTGTCAGTAGTCTAGTAAGATAATTAGACAACAAATCATAAGCGTAAAACAACGTATAATGTATGTAAAAATACATGTAATTAATAGAGATGGGAATACCACCGCGAAAAGGCAGTGTTAATAGGAAGGTTGTCCGAAGCAAAAACCGTAAGCTGGAAAGCCTGAACTCGATTATTATTATTATTATTATTATTATTAGTAGTAGTAGTAGTAGTAGTAGTAGTAGCAGCAGCAGCATTATTATTCCTCTGCACTTTGGAAAGTGTACATATGTATTCATTTGAAATGGTAAATTCCGCTGCCTAAATTTGACTCAACATCTATGGAATCAACGAAGTTTATTAAGACTCCGCAATACCAAATAACTTCGGAATCAATTTATGTACGACAACATGATTTATTACACGTCTAGATAATAAATATGCGGGCAGGCCACGACGACGGGTATCGAAAGCTACTATAGAAAAATGCATCAGACACAGCGCGCGAAAATCTGAGGATAAGTGTAACGTATTTGGAAATATGTATTCATTTAAACGTAAATCTGGCTGATAAAGACGGAATTTTTTCTCATTTCACTGAACTACACGGTCCCGACTGCATAAGTCACATAGCATCGAAATGTAGCATGAATGTTAAATATGAAATGTAAAAGTCGCGCGAAAAACGCCAAGTGGCAAATTCTAAGGTAACATTCCCGGCAGGTTCCTGGAAAGACTGAAGAAAAACTATGAAAAATCTGACAAGACAGCCGTTGCCCGTAGCCGAAAATCGAAGCCTGGGCCTTCGTATTGTAAGTGGCAGTGTTAAACAAATCGATTGCTGCGTACAGTGGAGTGATAATAATGATGATGACGAATAAGAAGACGATCGGTCAGACCTACCTAGGAATATCTGCGTAGATTACAAGGTTTCACAATTTTGTGCAATTTGGATTTCTAGTACAGAATATTTTATCTCCGCCTCTCTTATCTCTAAAACGAATATTAATAGCTGTAAATGAAACTGTGACATGGGCTGTCTTCTTCTCCTGTTTCTACTACTACTATTACTACTATTAGTACTACTACTATTACTATTATTACTACTACTACTATTACTTCTTCTTCTTCTTCTTATCCTCCTCCTCTTCCACCTTGGTCGTCTTCTAAGCACTACAATCAATTACGGAGCTTCGTTTCCAATTAAATCTTCTCCCATTTCAGACGGTCTCCGACCATTGAATTTTTTTATTCCCATTAAGTCTTATTTAAATCCTCTTCAATCTCGACCGTCCATCTGTTACATGGTCTTCCTCTTTCCATTGTTCCTTCCAGTACAGCTGCTGACATCTGTTTTGGCATTCATTGGCTTTGCATTCTTTCAACATGACCATTCTATTTGAGTCGGAGGGATTTTGTAAATTTTACGATACCTGCCCCTTGTAATATATCTTCTATCTCCTAGTTAGTTCTTATTCTCCATCGTTCTCCTTCTCTTACGGGTCTATTCATTTTCCCTAAAATCTACTGTTCAAGCATTCTGAGCGCCTTCGTTTTTCCTGTGGTTATTGTCCAGGCTTCTGACACGTAAGTCAGTGTTGGTCGCATTAGGGAATTAACCTGTCTTATGACTGAAAAACTGTCTCATACGTTGAGGAAAGTATATGGACTGGTTGTGTTTGAATATAGGTTACTAAGGGAAATGGGAAATGTTCAGACTTTACAGGAAGTCAGAGTAAACTGCACCTTCAGAAGTTTGATAATTTGTGTTCTTCACGTCATATTGTTACAATTTAAGAAACAAAATGATGATAACTGCCTGGAATGGAGCTAGCACGGAAAACACTAGAATTACAAATAAAATATTAATCAGCAAACCTGTTATAAAAAGAAAGTTAATATTGATATTAAGTAACAAGGGTATTTGGTTATGTACTTGTTCATGACGGGCTCCAGTGACGGGCTTGTGTGAATCGGTTAACGTAGAATCGGTTAATGTAGAATGGGGCAGACATTCTGGTGGATATTCTATAATAATTTTAAACCACCCTTCGAATTCATACAATATGATGCCGTTCCCAGTAGCCGCGGTCTAGGGCATGGGTCTGAGGCCCCTTACTTGCCCCGATTGCGGGTTCGAATCCCACAAGGGGCACGATTCTCTTGTGAGTGTTGTGTTTTGCAAGGTACAGGTCTCTGAGACGGGACGATCGCTCACCCAGAAGAGTCCTATCGAGTGTGGTGTGTCTGAGTTTGATCTCGAAATCTCGGCAAGGAGGAGGCGTAGGCCCACTAGAACTGTCGAGCCATAAAAAAAAAGCGAAATACATTTTTATATGACGCTAATTTTCTTTTGGAAAAATATCCAGTAGTGCATGTATTCAATACTATTTCATTCCATTCGAATAAAAGACGAAGCAATTTTCTCCGTTCATTTTCTTAAGCATATCTTCCACGTGGGCTCTTATTCGTTCTTCGAAGCGTTATTAGAGCTGCGTGCACAGAGGAGGATGGACACGATACAGACCCCGTGCGCAGAGGCTTTATTGCAACACACGTTTAATAGAAATAACTTCAATCAGTGGCCAATAACTCCATTGGCCGAGCCGTCACGGCCTCACTTAAAGTGGTGATGTGACACTGTGTGCCTTCGTATCGTCTGTAAATCAGACATGTCTGATCCAGTTACTAATGTAGGTCGCAGTACCTGGCGAGGCACCCGTGCTGGCCCACCGTTAGAATTACTGTGACCTGTTGATTGTTATTATCATCTCGTCTGCACACTGTAATTAGAACGTTGCCTAATTTGTCAACGAAAATTACCGCCACGTACACATACCTCCATCGAAATAAAATGTTTCACAAAGATCGCGCTGTTTTTTTTTGTTTCGTTTTAACTTCAGCGACATTTTTGCATATCCTACTACAGACACATACCGATAAATATAGAGCCCCATGAAACAGTCAGTATAGTAACTGGCTGCAAACTGGGATACAGAGATTCGATTCGCAACGGGAACGGAGATTGCTGGCTTCACCATGGCGTCCAGACCGGCTCAGAGTTCCGACCAGCCGTCTGGTCAATGAGAAGTGTGTTTGTGGTGAGTGTCCTCCCTAGGTGTAAAGTAGAGAAAGTTTACGTGTATTCAGGCGGTGGCTTGAATTCGAGTATGGCCGGTTTCAGTTGCAGTCATAGCGTCAAATATCATAAATAAAGCCTCACTAGCTCAACCGGCCTAGACGAACTTCCCGACTGAGGTCATCCTTCACACCGTTCGAAGCCAAATACGATCTGCAGTCGTTAAATATCATAAGACCCAACAAACTCAGCAATAAAGCGGCTGCGACGTAAATTAGACCTCCATATAGAGCCGAGATTAAGAATTCGTTGAGACGTATCTCCACTCTTCCATACTTCTTCGTGGGGTGGTGTTCATTAACTAAAGGGGGAAATTTTACTTTTGTTTTCTTGTATATCATTCCCAACAATTGTAGATACGAATTCATAATGCGCATCTTACGTTTCGGTCTGAATGACGTATTTCACTGAGCGAACTGATACTTCAATTGCAAGAAAAGTAAAATTGTGTTTTCATTTTGAAAGTAGATTTACGAAAGCGTACAGCTGTACTGCTACGTCCGTTACACGCCCATGGGGCTGCGAATTGTTCCTTGATAACGAAGTGTCTGAACTAATGAGAGCAACCAGGACAAAAGGGCTTCACATGAGATGCGAAAAACTTCTTGAATACGACTACTCATTCTTGCAAAACTGACAGTCGCTTACCTAGTCAAGAAATTTCAGTCGTTTAAATAATATTAAATTTTATTATTTAACCTTTTGGCGCCGGAATTATTTCTTTAATTTTAGCACACCTTATATATAAAATTTGATTAATACAGGAAAAAATACGTTAGAACTATGAAACGAACTGCATTTTGAAGAGAAAAAAAAAGGAGAGTATATACCATGTTTAAAATATTCAGTACCTGTATTTGTTGAATAAATATATAAAATGCAACTTCAGAGGTTAGCGGTGCAGTACGACCACTATAGTTGACATTAGGCGTCAAAAGGTTAATATACTTATACCTCGTACAATATCCATCGCTGGAACATGTCCTGAGATAGGTGAACCTAGTTCCTGCCTTCACATAACCTATTAATCTTAATAGTATCCGTCATGGAATTTCGGGCTTGTCATTGTATATATACTACTTACATCAACCGCAAGACATGCACGTGTGTGTGCCTGACTTTACCTGCAATGCCCATCTTACACATTTTTGGCATGCAGTAAAGACCCTTGTATGGATAATTAGTCCTTTGCGAAGCGTCAACCATTACGCAAAGGACACGAAACAGAAGTCAAGGACGGCCGCAAAGTGCTGGGCTATTGTACCAATAAACACACTGTGATATGGTTTGAAATGCTATATTATACGGAAGGAACGCTATTATGTATTTTTGTTTTTACACCGTGCATGTTGTCAAGTCACTCAATTATTTTACCAACCACTGCGCTTATATAAAATTTATAAAATTTACACATTAAAACATTAAAAACGCTCCGACATGTTTCGGTCCTAGGACCATCATCAGGGAGCTATATCGCCCTTGCTAAAGTTACATTATTAAAAAATCGTATTAATTTCACCATTCCAGTTGGTTTTGTGGCAGCATGTCGTGTTGTGTTGTGTTTTGTTGCCAAGAGTGCCCTGCTACGGATATGCGTTCTGTGTTTCGTTGCGTGATACTGCAACGAAACACAAAACGCACATCCATAACAGGGCACTCTTGGCAACACAACACAACACGACATGCTGCCACAAAACCAACCGGAATAGTAAAATTAATATGACTTTTAATAGTGTGACTTTAGCAAGGACGATATAGCTCCCTGATAATGGTCCTAGGACCGAAATATGTCGAAGCGTTTTTAATGTTTTAATGTGTAAATTTTATAAATTTATATAAGCGCAGTGGTTGGTAAAATAATTGAGCGAGGAACGCTATTATGGCTTTTAGAAATCAACAAAGAGTTATGAGAATAAGTTTCGTTTAGAAGATTTAGACGGGAGATCAGAATTTGTATACAGCCACACCTTTCAGGGCCTCATTGCCGTAAAGTGACATCACACGGAGGATCGTGGAAACTGGGCGACGCTGTGTTAACAGAGGGCACACCCTCACCATCTGCCACTCCTTCCTAGAAACCTGCATCAATCCCGTGTTGCGGGAAGAATCTAAAAGAGTTACCTGTTATTTTTAGGGGGTTGTGACTATAGTTTTGCACCTGCTGGACTCTTGTAAGTGGGAATGGCTAGATAGTGGATTCAGTAATGGAATAACATGTTCCGTCTTTGTCTCTCCGTCGCGCACACGTACACACACGCCACTTAGCACATTCATACAGCTGGTTTACACGGAATGCAATCTACGTATGAAAGGAAGGCTATGTGAAGAGAAGCGGAAGTGTTGTGTTTGAAATTACTCTGTCATTTTCCATTGTTACGTATACATCCAATTTGTTTGTCATGAAGCTCATGAAAACTCCATAATTGATATGAATAGCAATCCTTCTGGTGGGTACAAAGTACACAGACTGCTCTTTGGGTTCCTTTTTTGCATTGTTTGCACTAAATGTAAGTCCTACATAGAGCTAACACAAAGAGGGGAGTTCATGCACTGACCCGACATTTTACTAGCTTTGTCATATATGTAGGTTTGTCTGCAACAGGTTAACGTGAATACTAATAAGGAATGCAAAGTATCGCATAAAGCATTTGGACACTCTGTGTACATACCAAACAGGGCCGGAAAAAGGGGAGGGACAGTCGGGCAGCTATCCGGCGCGCCAATTTACAAGGGGTGCTAAAATTATGGGGGAAATGTGGCTAGTAATCTCAGGCTTCCGCAAGGGAAAGAATTTCTCGGAGAATTATCTGCAATTTGGACACGAGCCTTCATGAAATTTCGTCAAAACATTTAAAGAATATCGGTGTGATGGGGAACCAAATTATAAGCCTGGCTGGGACGCCCACGTGTGTCAGGCTGGCCCCTGTGCCAAACTGAAGATGTTCCGACGTTCCTATTCAGTTTCTTGGTCCTCTTAAATTACCATGTACCAATCTGATTCCACCTCATTCCACAGAACCGAGTCCTTATTGAGAAACTGACAGTCATTCAACTGGTCAAAACATTATCCTTCTTGTAATGAAACATAAAGTTCACAGACGTCTCAGAACCCTATCCGGAATCACCAAAATCCAGCTTAAGAACCTCGGGTCATATTTCTCGCAAATAAATTTCAGTATATTCCTTCCACCTCATCTAGATCTCTTACATATTCCCCGCCCCTAATGCCGATTTATATCGGATTCTGAAGGACTCTTCTATGGTCTCACTTATAGCTGATATTACTATATCAACACACATTTAGTTGAGAGCATTATGTGGAATTTCTTATAGTGCCACAACGCGACCTCCTGAGCCTCGCATTTATTCGTAGCAACACGGTGCACATGGAAAGTTTTGGGGTAGCATTACCGCAAGTCGCGTCTCAGTTCCTTATTAGGTTTAAGGAATGAAATTCATAGAAGGTCGAAAATGAAATTTCGTTTTCAATATATTTTATTACAATTGCCATATCTGAAGCGTCTGTACTCGAACTGAAATAACTTATGCAAAATCTTTACAGCACCTAACCACCCCAACCCCCCAAACCCCCAACCCCCCCAACACCCCAACCCCCCCAACCCCCCAACCTCCCCACTCATACGGGAATGTAATGCCACTTAAATTTTCACCTTAATTGGATTAGATCGCGAAATACCAAGGAAATGAAAGTGATTCTACAAAACAGCGGCATACATGCATACACACTCGTACGTCGTCTTTCGTATTATAAAGATTGAATTTATGGTAACCTAGCAACCAGAAGGAAGGAAAACATGGAGAATGGTTGTCGAAAGCCTTTTATATAAAAGGACTTCAATTGCTTTTTATGTGTGCAGAGCAGGGTATAACAAGATCAGTTACGTGGACTTAGCTCACAGTGAACGTTCAATTAGTTTTATGTAACAATATTTATTAAAACCAACTAATTGCACATACTTGTCAAACCATTTAAAACCACATAATTGGATTAAAATGGATTTTAATCCAATTATGTGGTTTTAAATGGTTTGACAAGTATGTGCAATTAGTTGGTTTTAATAAATATTGTTATCATATTTCACGGTAATAAAATGAAAAAAAAATGAAAATAGTTTTGGGTAGTTTCAGGGGACTCTTCATCCGGACAGTGTCTGCTTCTCCACACACAATTCCGGTGCCATTACTATCCTGACTCTCATTAAAGGACTTCTCTGTTATAGACACGGAGTCGATAAATAATTTACGAATGAATCTAATCAATCAATATTTTAATTCTATCGTTGTTCAGCCCAATAGCCGCCTTCAAAAACAATTGAAATAATAAAGTATAAATTATGAAACAACAAGTAAAACGATTCCAAACTACCTGGATTACGTTCCTTCGTTCGCTTCGCCTATCTGTGTTAATGATTCATCTTGTATCATACACGTCATGGTCGACTTCTATTCCCAGGTCTTAAGGCATTCAGGCTAAGCGACTGGACGCTTTGAGTTCAAACCCCGTACGTAATCCAAACAAATGTCTCCTTCCCAACGGACATATTACTGTGTGTAGTAGAAGGCCATAGTGTCACCACGCCAACGCCATCAGTCAAGATGGTAAATCCGCTAGCGTAAGCACAACTCTTGGTGAAATTACAAGGTTCCCAGTAATGCGAATTTATGTTACGCACACCTTGCATATTCTTATATGCATTATATTAACCACCGAATGCAGTCAATAAAATAAAATAAAATACAAATAATAAAATACAATTCATGACAACAATGAACCCCCTGAACATGCTACGCTCAGGGAGTCTACTAGAACAAAGTTATACAAGTTCAATACGCCAGTCTAGTTGACAATTTTGTCAAGTTTGTATATTCTAGAATTTTAACATTTTAATGACATTAGTGAGGGTGATCAGTACCTAGATTGGCGTCTTAGACTTGTATTCCTTTGTTTTAGTAGACTCCCTGATGATGGCACCCCAGTGCCGAAACATGTAGGAGTTTGACACTTGTCATGAACTATATTTTATGGTTTATGTTTTATTGTACTTTTTTGAGTGCTTTTGTTGGTTGATAAAATGCGTCATAATGCTCCCCGTGCACTGCAGAGCCTAAACGCAGGAGGAGGCCGTCTTTCCTTTTGGTTGGTTGGGTTACTTAGTATTTGGTCCTAAATTACAATGGTTACGATAGGTAACACAGGTTTTAAGGAAAGTGATAAGCCAGGAGTGAAAATGTGTTGTAGAACAAATTACATACACCTGGACAGTCAGGACTAAAACAGTAAATTATCGCACAAAAAATCAGCTGTACAGTTGCGGACAAAATGCTATTGCTGGACAACTTACATGACAGGACTGAAACAGTATTGAATAATAAACAACCTACACAGTCAGAAATGAAACACTTTGGACTGCAGAAAAAAATTATCTCTGCAATCAGCACAAAACCAGCATTGAAAAATAAATTATTTGACAATCACAAGTGAAACAGTATTATAGAATAAATTATCTGGATAGTCCGTACTAGAATGCAGAAAAAATTATTTGTGCTGCCATGAATAAAACAACGTAACCGGATATTTTGCTATGTTATATATTTTGAAATGTTACTGACAACGTGTGCATGTTCTGTTTTGGCCAGTTCAGCAGCTCATGAAAATCCTGTTTGAAAACAATCTAACATTTCACCAACATATTCAAGAAAGGTCATCGCTGAGCCCTGATCTGAAACGGTTCATATTCTCATTTTTAGGCGTTGGCAAAATTGCGAAAAGCGACTGTTAGCTTCGTCACTTCTGCCTGTCTCACTCTACGTCCTTCCGTCCGCAAGGATCAAGTCACTCCCACGTGACGAATTTTCGTGAAATTTTTTTAGTATTTTTCGAATATCTGTCGAGAAATTTCAAATTCCATTAAAATCTGACAAGAATAACAGTTACACTACGTGAAGACCATTATATATTTTTGGTCATATATCGCTAAATTCTTCGTAGAAGGAGAAATGTTTCAGACAAAAGTCTGATTTAAAAAAAAATTATTTCTTAAAATCGTTTCTTAAGTATAGTTGCAACGAAACACTACACAATAAGACCAACAAATGCAAGTATGTGAAATGTTTTCGTCACATGTCATTCACTACCCATGTTTCAAAAGCTTTCGCAATCGTCCTCGGGGTAAATTACAAATACTCGCGACAGCAGTTGAAGTATGTAGGTAATGAATAAACTGTGATGAAAACATTTCACATGCGTGCCTTTGTTGGTCTTGTTGTGTAGACTGAGTTAACAATTTAAGGCACGATTATGGAACACACTGCAGTCAATACATAAAAATAAAATACATATTCCATGTCTCACTCACGTAATTTAAATCACAAGGTTTAGTCTCCTTCTTTTTTTTTTTAATTTAATTCAAGACGTAAACTTTTTAATGTACTTCTGAAAGTTCTAATGTGCTAGTTATCAACCGATATCAGTGGCGGATTTTTGTTAAAGGTAAATCATGTAAAAAGTTTGATATCATCATGTTACAAAATCCACTTTTTTTTAATTCGGCTGCAGTCCCCCAATCCCCCCCCCCCGGCTGTAACCCTCATTATATATGGTGATTTTATTTATTTCCTATACCATAAAATATTACATTTCATAGGCTATGCGAAGCGCCTAGAAACTTCACGTCTAATTTTCCAGCGCGTATCCTGTTAGCGTTAAACCGGATAACCTCACGATATAAACAATTTACCTGGGGCCACTTTCACAGCTATGTCCCGAGTTTAGTCGGTGCTAAAAATAAATAAGTTCGGGTTCTTTTTTATATATTTATCCTTCTTTTAAGTAACGACGCCTGCAACTACTAAGATTAGAGTTCAAGAATGGATACGTAAACCATGAAATGGAAATGATGTGTCAGGAAGCGGTCGTGACCGAATTTAAGAAACTATTCTGGAATTTGCTGGAAGGACTGGGGAGATAGCGAAATTCCACCTCGCTTATGGCACACGATCTTCGCTCGGATATTTTTACCTCGGACACCCCCCAGAATAAGAAGCAGGAGTGTTAACCACTCAACTGCGGAGTGCGACTGTTCAGTTTCAGCATAACTACGAATTCGAGGAAGTGTGTTCCTACGCCTTCTGTTTATCCCTCTAGCTTCTGAACGGTCGTTACATGAGTTCGAAATATATTAATTTTTGAATGTTGACAGTGCTTGTAAAATTACGCATAGTTCTACAGTCTTCTTGTCAGAGTGTGCGATATGTGGTAGTACCAATATTTGTCAAATTTCAAGGAGCTGGGAACGACAAAAACATACTAAAATTATACAGACTATTAATTAACAGTAGATGTAAATAAGATAATGCCTGCTGCTACTGAATTAAGAGGAACTATAATCTTCTATCCTCGTTAAACACTAAAAATCATCATCTACAGAAATATAGTCTAGTTTGTATTTTGTTTGATAAAGGCAAAAAACTTGGCCATAACGCTACGGAAGAAAAAAGATTGAGTGTGTTTGAGCACAATGTGCTGAAAGAATATTTGGATTTGAAGTAACAGGAAATTGGAAGAAATTATGCAATAAGGAGATCCAGAGTACTTCTCTTCAGCAAATATCTTAGGGATATTAAATCAAAACGGATAATGTAGGAGGAACAAGTAACATATATGGGGATATCATTAATACGAATGAAATATTGGTCGAATTATTTATAGACCACTTGTGATGGCAACTTATTTTAGGAGGAGAGTACGAAATTTATCTTGTGACAGTTTGACAGTCAGACGACCTTGTATCGTGATATATTCTTATAATAAAACCAACGAGATGCACTTATTTCTCAAATTTATTTTTGGAATAGAACTCTACATGTTTCGGACAGGTTTTCTGACCATGATCAGGAGTCTAGTACTGCATACACAGCAATAGGTATATGTCATATAGGTTTTGCTGACTGCTTGTTAGCGGGATCTCGCTAGCAAGCTGTCAGCAAAACCTGTATGACATATACCTATTGCTGTGTATACCGTACTAGACTCCAGATGATGGACAGAAAATCTGTCCGAAACCTGTAGAGTTCTATTCCAAAAATAAATTTGAGAAGTAAGTGCATCTCGTTGGTTTTATTATAAGAATAGAGTGTGACAGTATATGCTGAATTCAAATGGATCACAATAGAGTTAAATGGTGGGCTTTTGTGGATAAATAAGAATTTGTTGACCGGCTAAGTACATAAGAATCCATCGACGAAAATTGTATACAGATGTCAGTTACACTTTGGTGACATTAAACACAGCCCTTCTGTAAATAAGACTGTTGCATGTTAGGAACCAGCCCTTCGTTGTGTGGCTTTAGTGCCTGACACTTTCAACCGAAATAAATATTGTTGCATTCTCTGGACTGCATAGGCAACTAGTCTGCAGGTTCAAAACATCGTACATTATAAGTTTGACATTAAAACGCATATATAAGTTTAAATTGGAACACAGCATTCAGAAATAAAGGCCAAGAATACCACATAAATTTTGGAAAAAAAAAACAATATGAAGGTGATCGCGGTTATTTACACAAAGATTCGAATTAAAATTACCACTTTTCACAGTACTGTCTGAAGGGCGATGTACTTTTGAAACCAGAACTTCTCCTACTGTACCCAGCCAGGTGCTCTTTTCTCGTAACATGTACAGCACATTTCAAAAAGCACACGCAATAGATTCGAAAGATACATCCTATATAACGTAACGAATCATATAATTTATTAGACTCAAGGAGAGGGGTAAGATCAAAGTAAAGATGTTCATACGCTTACACTATAAGTTAAGCAGTACAACTGCGTGAGTTAAAATATCTCAAGCATATCAAATTTTCTGATTAACGAGAGGTTTATAAAGGTGGTGACATTTTGTACCAAGAAATGAGTCCTCTTTCTGAGAAATGAGTGAGTCCCAGAGTTGTTCTAGATGTTTTCATAAGGACAACATGCAGCAAATAAAACCCTGATCGTGCAGTTCCTGCTCAATGACAATAGTTCTTTAGTTGAAAGACTGGGTACACTAATTAAGAAAAGCTCTTATCATTCCTTCCATCTAAGTACTGGAAGAGTATCTTCAATTATATTGACAGCTCATTGTCAAGCAACTCCAACACTATATAGATGATGTGTAAAAGTAGGTCCATCCCAGTACAGGCTTGGACAGATCATTAGGGCACGAGGAGGTTGAGGCTTCCAGAATTTCTAGACAGTTTCCAAATAAAGGTGTTTAGGTTGTCAGGATGATATCCCCTGGTATCCATTTCTGTTGGGGCACGCAGTTGTTGAGGCACTGCGTTACAAGCCGTAAGATCAAGGGTTCGATTGCCGAAGGCATAATTTTTCATTGACTTAATACTTCTTGCCGCACTATGACCCTGATTTCGACTCGACCTTTAACACAGATGAGTATCAACGAATATTTCCTGGGGGTGAAGGCGGCTGGTGCTTAGACCTGAAAGCTTACCACCTTCAGGTGCCGATTATCTGGAAATTTGGGAGCCTGAACCTCCTGGAACCTTCAGGGTCTGTCCAGAACTGTACGGGGATTACTTTATCTTTCTCATTTCTATTAGAGGCTGAGTCGACCCCAGGGCCATAAAGTGCCCGGAGAGAATAAGTCAATGAAAAATCAAGATGACCCCATCGGTAATCAAGCCCGCGACCTCCCGGCTTGTATCGCTGTGCTTCAACCAAGTGATCCAATCGCTTTTTATGTTTTATAACAACTATTTTAGTCTCACGATGACCTTATAAATGTCGAAACACTTTGCAATAAACGACATATACATTGCTGAGTTGGCTTTTTATTAAAATAATAATTACATGATAGGCAAACGGAATGTCTAAACTCAAAATTGAAAAATCATAGATTCACAGTGCTTGAGAATGAGTGCTGAGAAGAATATTCGAAACTAAGACAGAAGTTGCAAGATAATAGAGAAAATAGGACAGTCAGAATTATTATCTTTTGTAACCTTCATAATAATTTATTACGGTACGGAAATGAAGAATATCAGGCGTGCAGAAACAACGCGAAAATTGAGAAATGCTTCAAAGATTTTGATTTAGAAAATTGAATACGGCATGAAAACTGGGCTCTTCTGAGCTATTGCGCAGCGAGTAGTATTAAAGATGCGTAATAGCCCAGAAGAGCGCAGTTCACATCTACTTTGCGGAGGAAGCCTGAAATCACCCATTGAATACGAGATGCCTGAGTGCAGAAGGAAGGGAAACAACAAAACGGACATGACAGAAACAAGTAGGGCATGAGGGTGTGAACTGGATTCAGTAGTCAAGCAACGGATTCTTGTAAACACAGTAATGAATCTTCTGATTCAACACGATGCGAGTAAATTTTTCGAACACCTAAGTTAATGTCAGGTTTTCAAGAAGCACCCTACTGCACTAAAGTGTACAGTACAATTAGTTATTTTTCCGTCTGCTTGGTCAAGCTGGCTTTCCACTATATTCTCGAACCTGTACTCAGTTCGCAGTTTTTATCTTTCTCAGCCGACTTTGTACATACCAACTCAGCCTCCTATTCAATGGATAATGAGGTTCTTTCCCAGGGGCACAGCGACCAGAGGATGAGATTCACCACTAACCTCCATTTAGCCCCTTATTTACGAATGAGGAGTGCTATCCCTCCACTCCCCCTATACACCTTCATGGCGTGTAAACTCCAGTTCATGCTTCATGTTTTCATGTTTCCATTGTGCATCAATGACAATTAAACACTTTATTATCCAACAAATGCACAGATATAGTTAAAATTAAAAAATATTTAAAATTGCTCCAACATGTTTCGGATCACAAAGGATCCATCATTAGGGAGCCTTATACAGTACTTGGCTGAAAATTACAAGAATGGACGTAGTCCATGTCAACGGACACGATAGAATCATTCTTGTAATTTTAGCCAAGCACTGTATAAGGCTCCTTGATGATGGATCCCCTGTGGCCCGAAACATGTTGAAGCACTTTTAAATATTTTATAATTTTAATTGTAGCTACGAATTATATATTGTGCATAAGTTGGATAATAAAGTGTTTAATTGTCCAGTTCCTGCCTTGTAAAACGTAACCTATTTTATCTCAGGTATTCGAGCAATGTTCATAGTGGTGTACTAATCCGTAAGGTACTTGTTTCACGTTTCTGGAATGTGTATGCAGCGTACGTTGGTAGCTGTTTACCGACTGTTCTGTACAACCTATCAGTCCCATCTTCAAGGGCCATTTTGTCTCCCAGGAAAATGAAAAGCATCAGCATCACCGCGATGGATGTCTGAAATGTCGCGTACTCATTTAAAGTTTATTGTGTTTGCCTGGGTATGAGTATTATCCCTAACAGTTTGTTTTCAAAGATTTACGTTTTATTTTACTGCCTTCTAACACGATACCACGTGTCGTAACTTTAGAAACAAGGCAGTGCCTTTCCTTCTTGCTTTAAGGTATCTAGAGTTATAGAAAAGCTAATGAATCTCCAGTAGCTGGACTTTTATACTGACGTCAAAGACCTTCAGTGTGCTGTGTGTGTTTCTACCATTCGGTCGCATATCCAGCTCGTAAAAGAGTGGGCCTACTGCCTTGAATCCTTCCGCGGTTCGGGTATTTTTTCTGATTGTCTGTATTGCAACACGGCTGAACGTTGTGTGTATTATATTCATCCCAAGAAAGGTAAATTCTATCTCTGCAACACATTTTTCCACGGACTGCACCTGGCCAATGTGAGTGTCACGTTTAGAGGAATTTTGAGCAGGCAATGCGTGTATGCTTCCACACCAAATACGAAGGCACCCACAATTCTATTGTCACATACAGTGTTATAAGAACATTTCATTATGCGTATAGCAGAAAGTGTGGGAATTGAAGCCATCGAAATAAATAAACTGCAATGTGTCAGCAAAAGACTGAGTTGTATAGATACTTTAAACGATAGAGATATGGCGCCAATGCCACAAAAAAAACACCCTTAAAGCAGTTAGCATATCGATACAGGTAATAGATAAAAAAAATTGTCACAGTAGAGCCGATTGTTAGTGCTGCAATATCTGTCACTTGTAGTCCAGAAATTTACTCATCCCTCTAAGCAAACACTCAAGACAAATCTTACACAAACGAAACGTGAGAGGAGGGAGACTAAGAGGGGCCTTGAGTTCATAGAATATTCTACAGACCCTGTAATCGCAGAGGTATGTTTGCTGTTTGCTATGCTAAGCTCCGCGTACCAGTACAGTCGTATTCACAAATAATGGCTAACACCCCCCTACAGCAATAAAATTATCAGAAGTTACGAGAAACTGCAAAGGTATTCTATCGTGTTACGTGTGACACTCGTCACAAAAGCATGGTGCGTCACGGATGGAGGGACGACCTCCAGACATGTAGGGTAATTGCGAATGTGTGTATGTACTCAGGAAGCAAGCAAACAAGCAGCGGCGGAGAACATATAAAGGACATTTCTCCAGCTTGTTGACTAAGAGGGAAACGACAATCACTGACCGCAACACGTAGCACTTTCATACATATGACAAAGGGAGGGATTTATTGGTACGACATTCGACAATGGACTCTTGTAAACATGGTGATGAACCTTGGACCTCCACAACAGGTGCAGAATTTCTTGACCAGGTGAGTGTCTACAGGCTTGTAAAGAAGGATCATGGTCTGCGGAATTAGTAAATTATTCAGGCTTTGCAATAGTTCAGTTAAAATTCGACTGAGTAGAGAGGATACTCAGGTTTAAGTTAGGGACAGTGCATTTGGAATCTCAATGGCAAAATGCCACTGGGACTGTTCTCCGAGCGCTTGAGTTTTCCCCAAAATTTCATGGATCTTCCCTACTTGTTTCCTTGTGCAGCAAGTTTGAAAGGCCAACCAATTACCGCTAGACTGGTCTCTCTCTCTATCAAGGAACATGACGCTTGGTATGGTATTCATCCGAGGTGGTCACCGAAATGCCAACGTTTCGTAAGACCATGAATATTATGTGTCCATGTGCGTTCTCGACTGGCTGACTGACTGACATGAAAGTCAGCAGGACGGTCACATCACTGAAGGTCGTTTCGAGGTAATATTTTGTTTATCCATATCTTTAAACAGTTGGGTTGTCGTACGAACCGCGAACTTTGAGATGGAACTAGGATGAGGGCTGCTGAATATAACAGCCGGAAATTTCGCACAGAAAAAAAATTATTGTTATTTAAAATGACATGTAAAAACATAATAGGAGAATTAAAATTCCTTTTTTACGCGCTTTCGCAAAATTGCAAAAAGCGACTATTAGCTTCGCCATGTCTGCCTGTCCTTCTTTTCCGTCTCTCTGTCTCTCTGCGTGGCACGGATTTTAAATTAAATTTGATGTTTGAGGCTTTGTCGAAAATCTTTCGAGAAATTTAAGTTTCTTCAAGATCCGACAAGAATATGATTTAGAGAAAATTACAGCAGTGACACTAGAGAAAGAGAATGTTGTGTTAGCAGCATATACGTAGCACGTGCATGCTCCCCAGACTTGGTTGATTAATATGTGAACGTATCAGACCATATCGGTATTAATGACGTTCCCTCACTGCATTTACAACAAAACATCAAACAAGGGAGTGTATTCATAAACCGATGATACACGTTGAAGCCAGGAGCCTCACAAACTTCAGAATATTGTTAGCTCTTCGGTTTCCTTCCAAAATCCTGAACAATGCAAAAAAATATATACACCTGCTCTTTTGTATATTGGTGTGAAACTTTGTCTTGCGAAGGGAAGAATGGAAACTGGAGACGGTTCAGAATCAGGAGAACAACAATTTTTTTTTTGTTTTGAAGGAGATGGAATAATAATGGAGAAAATGCTTCATGGAGGGCTTCATTATTTGTATTCTTTACCTACTACAGCTACAGTGAGTAAATCAAGAAGGGAAAAATTGACAGGCCATGTAACACGCAGTGATTAAGAAACAAACTCAATCCATTCTATAGGAAATCTAAACGTACATGAGGACAAAAGAATCTAAGAAAACGGTTGTGAAATGAGAACTGTATTGAAATGACTTATGATTCATATGATGGTTTTAAATCTTCGTGTTGTAAAAAAAAACAGGGATTTGTCTTTAAAAATAAAATAGCAAATCAAAGAAGAAGATAATTTTTGTTAGTATTCATTTGTATATAAAAGCACATTCCGTACTAATATAGAAGAGGCTACAAGCAGCAGGTATTTCAATCAAAGTACTGTGAAAACAAAGCGTGAAGGAGAAAACTTGGCTTGTAAACTTTTGCAGCAAAGTTTGTATCACCTGCAGGGGTTATGTTTCGCGGAGAAAAGGAAAGGGTGGAATGATTATGAATTGTGCCCTGAAAGGACCTGATAAGATAGAGCTACGGGCCACCTTAAGGTACCATTCCGAGATTCTCTTCAGACAATCGAAATTCAAACCAGTTACCTCGAAGGTGCAGTACAGGTGCCGTCGAGGTTCTCAGGTACCTACCAATTTAAAGCAAAATAATGTGTCAGGTGTAAGATTATATTGCAATTACAATCACTAAGAACTAAAATGTATGCAACTGTTAGTTGGCCTGTTGTTTCTTATGACCGTGAAATTAAATGACAGCAATTCTTCACCAAAAAAACAAGCGTGGTTGTGAATATAATACAAATTTTTGCGGCATCTGAAACAAAAATGTGTCCCAAGATCAGCTCTTGCAGTGGACGCATGCGACGTCGTACAACGGGCGCAATAATAGCCGCATACACATTGATGTACTGTTGCAGCAGGGACCGTCCACATGTCCAGCAGCTGCAACAATTTACTGTACTAGCAGAATAGCACAGTGCATAACTTTGGCCAGAATCTCACTCAGTTCTGTCTGACTGAACTCGATTCGATTCATGGGCAAGCAGCTAAGCCTTACAGCAAGTACCAAACTTCGCGGTCGAGTATTGGAATCGGCAGCGGTTTCAAACCGACTGCCAACTGGACAGCTTTATGAAATATTTCCGTGGTTTTACTCAACCCCTTCAGGCAAATGTCGGGATGTGTCTGAACGCAGATCACGACCGTATCTTGTCCATCTCATTATTATTAGCAATATTGACATACAACGTTAAATATTGTGGCATTTAAATGTCATTTAAAAAAGGATACAGGTATAGCATGAGTGGGGCCTTTATCTTGGTTGGGATTGACAGAACCAGTTTGCAGTTATTGCGATCATTTAAAAAGAATTCTGTTTTTAAAAGTTTTCATGCCCAAGCTGAGTCCACAGAAGTATAAAAACACACAACACAGTAGTCCAATTAATTCGGACATGATAGTTTTTTTATAAATCCAGACTAGTTTTTTCTGTAATCTAACACACGCCTTAAGTGGGATCTGGAGTGGTCGCCACTTCGAATTTCTTGTACACAGTTTTATCTACAAATCTGCCAATTTCAGTAACGTTAATACCAATCCCAGCCAGAGTCTCCGTTGCAGCGGGTACATTAATCCTTTTATGCCAATACTGGTAGGGCTTCATGGACTAATTTTCGTCCCAAAACCAGGCCTCTGCCTATAGAGGACAACATAAAGAGAGAAAAAACGCATCCTACATTCAAGCCCCGAGTAGAACTGAAACTCATGATTGCAGCTTTAGACAGCATGCACTCTGATAGGCCACGTGTTCGTAAAGGAACCGAAAATGGCAAGCACGTGTACTCGGACCCTAAAACTCAGATTTACGCCAGATTTAGGTGTTATATTTTTTATTTTTGGCGAATGAAATAGGCCGGAAAATTATGCATTATCAATTATAATTAATGGATGAACTTAATAATATTATTCGACAACAGTGGCAAAGTCGAGTGAATATTATGCAAGTCGGTTTTTTGAAACAGGCTTATGTATGGGAAACAGGGTAACGTGTATTGTTTTACACAAGCGGAAATTCATCAATAGAAAAACTAATGGGTCATATTGTGAGTAATTTCAATCCACGTCACATCCCCACAATCTGTTCCTCCAAGATCGATTTTTAATTCTATCCTCCCATCATCGATCTTGACAGGCATTTTGCCACACAGAATGCTTCATGCATTCGTTTGTTAAGAATTTCACCATTCAGACTGCTGGTAAATTGATGCATCATGTCCACGGGGAGAGCCTGACATGTTCCGTACCTTGATTGATTAATACTTGGTTTATTTTACCCCTTTTCAATTGCAAAGTTTTTGTAGGATACAAGAGTATGACGATTTATACCTCACCATGGTGCGCCTGACATTAAATGCAATAGGTGTCTGGGTCTTCTCTCGTGGAAGAAAGAGAGCAAGTATGAAGCTAGTTGACCATTCATTTTTCTACTCTTGTCTTTTTTACTGCTCGGGCCTTTACCGCGGGGCAAATTTTCGCTTTCAGGGCGGGAGGCTCACAAGCAGAGGTGCATTAACCTTACTTTAGTTGCTGTTATCTTCATCATCTATACAGAAGCGTAAATTAGCAGGGGTCAAGGTGTCGTAGCACCCCTGCCATAGTTGTCCAGTAGCCTTTACCGACACAGCACACCCATTTCAACATGATGCCGTCGACAGAAACAGTCCCCAAAACTCTGCAATACGTTCTTACCTGTGTTGTAATTTTATCAAATAATACAAAGAAAAGTTAAAAATTAATGCGCCACTAGGTTTTAAACAGTGTTTAGGGAAAATAAATCTCGATTTTGAACGAAATCATAATTTTGGGATCCTGACATATATTCGCGGTACCTACAAGTCGATGTAAATCGAGTGAAGCCTATTCCTAGAGAGTTTTACAAATCTGTAGCCTAAAAAAATATAATAATTCTTTTTTCTTTGCCGCGGAAGAGTGTACTGCGAATACAAGATTCTCGTTGTGTGGTCATCGAAGTTATCACAACGTGCTTCATGTAGTTGAATAAGCCAAGCAAGATAAATTGTTAGAATAGCAGGGAGTGGTTAAACAGGTGGATGACCAGGGATTGACTCGGTAGCACGTCCAGAACGATCTGGGATTCCGGTGGGTACGGAGGTTAAGTGGCCGGAGCCTGAGATTGACCTACCGTCACCTACCGTTGTCGAGGATAAGAATGGGTGAAGTGTTAACACCCTGCTCATTTACGTGTACATGGTTTTGTGCTTATACACGGCAGCACCCCTTACAATTCAATCGCAGAATCAAGTTTTCTGTTCGTACATTTTAACGACGCTTTATCAATCATAATAGTTGTGCCAAATATCACGAATTTTGCGCCGAAAGTCATTTGAATAGAACGGTCACAATAAACCAGTACTAGCAGACATATTTGTTTTTGGGAAGCTGAGAAAAACTACGAAAACCTCAAGACATGATAACACACATTCAGAACCCCCCCCCCTGCAGTGGTACAAACTACCATCGATTTTTATCCCTTCTACAATTGCGGAAACGGTTTGATAACGTAGCATGTCCGGGCACAAACGGCGTCCTACCAGACGATCTGCCCTACAGGACTGGAGTTCGAGGATTTTCTCTAGATTCTCTCGCTTTTCTTGTCTCAAATCTACCAATTCATTTAACCTTCATTATTTGCACTCAGCTCTGAATAGAATCAGATTTGTCCATCCTAATCAAACTTACAGACTGGGAAAGGATAGTAGGCGAAGAAACAGAGAGAGAGATAGAGAGAGAATATACATCAAGAATACTTGGAATGCTTCGACGACCACAACCAGTTACTGTGTTGTTAGGACGACTGTTGACTGACCCACATACAAAAGTGTGACTCCGTGGTATCGTCTCGCTTTTATTTTGTTTCCGTCTGGTGTTTCTCCTTTCTTCTGAGCCTGTTCTCCCCTCTTTCAAATCCAGCCCTTAAAACGCACACGTGCAGTGTAGGGGTGAACTTAAAAAACAGCCCCCTTGTCCCCCCCCCCCACACACACTCTCTCTCTCAGTCCTCCTCCTCGCTAGACTTAACCTAACCCTACATTTAAATTGTTCTTGGTTAACTCTACAACCTGAAAACAAGGGTGTTAGATTGTACGGAAATCAAAGTTACCGGTATCTGAACTGAGCAACTTCAGGATGTAAGCATACTCCCGTATTACTTTTTTTTCGCTTTCAAATACACTGCACTTTGAATTTAATCGTACTCTTATTCTCGAATATCATCCGAAAAAGCATAATAGTTGTGAGGTACTATCTAACCGCGTTCGTACGAAGAAGTAAATTCCTATACAACATCGTGAATTGCAGGCAGAAACAAGAAACAGTCACCACAAAGAAGCTTTGCACTGTCCTCCACAGCGTGAAGTCTACGGCAAGATAGAGCCCCTATTGCCAGACTAGTCTTATACACCCTCTTAGTTGGTCGGATAAATGGGTTCATTGACCTTAACGTAGCAAGTGGGGAGGCCGCTCCCACGACCCCATGACGTCACATCTACTCGGTGGACCTTACCAAGGTCAATGACCCATTGAAAAAAGTTAATGCTCATACCCGTTTTGCGGTATCTAATTAGCTGATTTCTCAATCGGAATTATTTCCACAAATTCACAGACTTATTAACCCATTAACAGAAATATGTAAATGCAAGAGCAACGTCAAAACATCTACAGTTAAAGAACCCTGGTGTTGTTTTATACAGCAGTATCAGTTACGCAGAATTGCAAATACGTAGAAGCGATTAACGATAAATCGATTCTACGTTATCACATGACGAGTACAATTTATAAAGACAAACTTCTTTTGCAGATCAGGCGGAGTATGCAGTGCACACGTAGCCGTAACGATAAAAAGTCTTTTAACACCATGGTCTGCACGACTGTTGCTCAGCACAACTCGGCGACACCTGTTGAGTTGTTCATGAACTATGCAGAAAAGCGCCAACTTCATTCAAATCTGTTGCCAAAACCCTTCATATTCCAAGTAGTGGCAATTGCTGCCTCAGAATTTTTCAGGACCACAACCAGACTAACTCTTGACACAAGGTGAACGTGGCAGATAACCTGAAACCTAATTTTATGAGTCACCAACTCTGATTAAATTTCTAACTCCATTAACCTTTTGACGCCTAATGTCAACTATAGTGGTCGTACCGCACCGCTAACCTCTAAAGTTGCATTTTATATATTTATTCAACAAATATAGGTACTGAATATTTTAAACATGGTATAT
>Ga0131853_10002994_pt1 | contig 30323 bp, 23 predicted proteins | sample TergutLab28metaG_FD_92764 | JGI IMG/M metagenome (GOLD analysis project Ga0131853, IMG submission 92764) | Labiotermes labralis P1 segment gut microbial communities from Petit-Saut dam, French Guiana - Lab288 P1 (version 2) (version 2) | ecosystem: Host-associated > Arthropoda: Insects >... | reverse complement strand
TTGCGTATGCTCTGCGATTATTTTACATATCGACTCTAAATCAATTTTGCAGCGCGAACAAGTGGGACATGATATAATTTCTACACCGTCATTAGTTGCTCCAGACGCTTTTAAAATCATTTTTGCAGCGATAATTTCTCCAATTGGGTCGCCTGTAAGCGATACCCTTATTGTATCTCCAATGCCGTCCGCCAATAACGCGCCTATCCCTATTGCAGACTTTATGCGTCCATAATCCCCGCTGCCGCTTTCGGTAACACCCAAGTGCAAGGGATAGTCGGTTAGCGCTGATAATTTGCGATAGGTAGCGATAGTGTCTTGTGTGCTGGAAGATTTTGCCGAAAGCACAATATTATAAAATTTGTGCTTTTCTAAAAGTGACACATGGCGCATAACTGACTTTACTAATCCTTCTGCGCCTCTGCCTTCTTCTTTTTCAATATCTTTTTCTAAGCTGCCTGCATTGACGCCAATTCTTATTGGAAGATTATTTTTTTTGCAGGCAGAAACAACCTCTGCAACATTTTTATCGTTGCCGATGTTTCCGGGATTAAAACGAATAGCGTCAAAGCCCGCATCCGCTGCCGCAACCGCTAATCTATAATCAAATTGAATGTCGGCAACTAACGGTACAGACATTTTTTTAAGATAAGGTTTACACGCAGCAACTTCTTCTAAAGAGGAAGTTGCAATCCTTACAACTTCACAACCAATCGAAATAAGCGACTCAATTTGTGCCTTTGTTGCCGCAGTATCAAGCGTGTTTGTGTTTGTCATAGACTGAATCAGTATGGGATTATCGCCGCCTAATTTTTTATTGCCCACAACAATTTCTCTTGTTTTTCTTCTTTGGATTTTCATGATTTTTTCTCCTAGAAATGTTGGCTACAGCCTAAAACTCGGCGGTCCTGTTGCCCTTCCTCTCATAGCACAGCCAACAATGTCCAGCGTAAAAACAAATAGCATAAGCACCAGCATACCTATAAGGTGTATCATGTTTTCGACATTGCGGTTGATTGGTTTTTTTCTTATCCATTCAACTGTGGTGAAAATAACCTTTAATCCGTCAAATGCAGGGAACGGGAAAAGGTTAAGTAAGCCTAGATTTGCGGAAAGCAGTGGAAACAATATAAAGATATTGCGCCAATTCATTGCAGAAACCTCTGCCATAAAACCTATTGTGCCAAAAGGTCCTGCTAAATCTGTAACGGGTACTCTGCCCGTTATTGCCTGCCCAAATGCCCGTAAGACTGCTATTGACATTCTTGCGGCAAAGGGAACAGCGTCTAATAAGGCTCTGCCGAAACTGACTCTTTGATAGTATTGCTCTTGAGTAAATCCAAAAGCCAAAGAGTGCGGTGTTATGGTTCGACGCATCATATTTACAGTATGTGTGGTGATTACCCCCTCGTTTTCCCTTCTCACAGTAATATCAATAATGCCGCCAACGCTAACATCTCTTAATAACCTATCTATCCTATTTATCTGTGTATTACCTACTTCCACACCGTCAACATGAGTAATAATATCATTTACATAGAGTCCTGTTACCCAAGGGCGGTTATTTTGCTGTACTGCAACCGCAGTTACCCGCGTACCGCCTTCTTCGACAGCCACTGCAAATCCAAAGCCCGGAAAATCCTCTTGCGGAATCAATTGCCGTACAATAGTGATTGTAATATCTTCTGCATTTCGACCCCTGCCGCGCGTAACTAAAAGCTCAACAGATTCGTTAGGTCCAATATTCCTAACTAAATTATTAAAGGCATAAGGTCCTAGCACTCGCGTACGCGCACCCGGATATTCCGGTACCATCTCTTGGACAATTTGCACACCGTTTACTTCTCTTATAATATCACCCTCATATAACTGCACAGCAACGGGCCTGCCGGCAGCGTCTAATGTCAATTGATGAACAACAATAGCATTTGGCGAAGAGTGACCTACGGCAAGAATATAAATAAAAGAAAATAATACAGCTGTTATAAGATTAAACGCACCGCCGCTTAATAGCACAATAATGCGCTTCCAAGGTGCTTCGTTATAATAAGAGCTTTCTGAAATTTCACCGTTTTCATCCTCTGCTTCAAACGCACAATAGCCGCCTAGCGGAATAAGTCTAATACTAAACTTTTCGCCGTTCTTTTTTGTTTTGCTAAAAAGCGCAGGACCAAAACCAATAGAAAATTCTACCACCTTAAATTGAAAAATTTTGGCGGCGATATAATGACCTGTTTCATGAATAGTAATCATGACAAGCAATATAAGCAGTGCTAATAAAATGTAAAGAAAAAATTGCATAAATGGTTTTTCAGGCGAGTGGTGCCCGCCCCTACAATAAACGGTTTTAAACCCCAGAGCAAGTTCTGGACTCGCCACCTTCGGTGGCTTTCCGTTAGCCGCGCTGCGGGGTTTAAAACCGTTTGCGGCGGGCGCATTTGCACAAATTTGAAAGTAAACTTTCTATTTGCCGCAAATGCTACTTGATAAATATTGTTTATAATCCTGTTTTACTCTTTTGTAAGTATCTTCGTGCGCTAGCCTAACATCGGCAGGGGTTTTTAGAGTGGGGAAATCCCCCTTTTCAACGACAGCTTGTACGATATTCAATATATGCCCAAACCCTATGCTTTTATTCAAAAACAATTCTACCGCAACCTCGTTGGCGGCATTAAAGACTAAAGGCGCGCCCTCGTGCGCTTCTAAAGCTTTTTTGGCTAATGCGGGGAAAAAGAACACATCTTCTCTTTTTTCCAAAAACGATAAATTTTTATCAAAAGCAAAAATTGGCGGTGTAGCAGGCACTCTTCTTTCTGGATAAAATAACGCATAAGCTATGGGATATTCCATGGAAGGAGTCGACATTTGTGCAAAGGAAGTGCCGTCAACAAATTCAATAATGGAATGAATAATGCTTTGAGGGTGAATCACATAGTCAATGTTCAGCGTATCAAATAAATGGTGTGCCTCGATAATTTCCAGTGCCTTATTCATCATAGTAGAGCTATCTACCGAGATTTTTTGACCCATTGACCAATTAGGATTTTTTGTTGCTTTTTCAACCGTAATGTTTTTGAAGTCATCTTTTTTGAAAGAGTAAAACGCACCGCCAGAAGCTGTAAGAACAAGTTTTTTTATGTTTGATTTTTTCTGATTTTGGACTAATTGCCAAATTGCGCTATGCTCGCTGTCAAGCGGCAAAATTTCAGTCTTGTTCTTTTTAGCTAAATCCATAACGATTCTGCCGCCTGCAACTAAAGATTCTTTGTTGGCTAACAGCACCTGCTTTTTATGTTTTAATGCCGTAACTACGCCTTCAAATCCTGCCATTCCTACAACTGCCGCGACTACAGTATCGCTTTTAGGGGCTTTGGCTGCCTCTAATTGCGCATTTTCTCCCGCAAAGATTTTTATACCGTCAAACAATCGTTTGTTTTGTAAGTATAACTTTTCGTCCTCAATCGTCACAAAATCAGGTTTGAATTCTTTTGCTTGCGCTAATAAAAGCTCAATATTGTTTCTAGCCGAAAGTGCAACAATCTTGAACTGGGTTGGGTATCGCCGCACAATTTCTAAGGTTTGCACCCCAATCGAACCAGTACTGCCTAATATGGATATATTTCTTTTCATGGTGTTTAGTATGCCCAAGAGAAATTAAGCACATAAAAATATACAAACAAAAACACACCGCACAATAACATTCCGTCTACCCTATCCAAAATACCGCCGTGACCCGGAAGAATTTTGCCGAAATCTTTTATGTCGCATTGTCTTTTTACATAGCTTGCAAGAAGGTCGCCCAAAATAACAAAAATAGCTCCCACACCGCCCATCACTAAAAAGTGAGCAATGTTAACCCCGCCCGGCTGTCGCCCAATTGCAATGGGACTACCGCTAATAAACGAAAGCGCCAAAACAATAGCACCTGCCGCTACACCGCCTAAAATTCCGCCAACAGCGCCTGAAATAGTTTTTTTAGGGCTAATAGACGGCGCAAGTTTAGGTCCTTTAAACAATGAACCCACAAAATATGCAAAGGTATCAGCTAGCGCGGGAATTAAAAACAACAGTAATATTGCAGCGTTTGACACGGTGCGCCCTTGAGGCAAATTACCCTGTGGCAAATAATTTAGCGCCAACATATAAACACCTATAGTAGCAGGATAAACTAATACAAACATCGTACTTAGTACATTTGGCATTGAATGTTTTTTAGAAAACATATTGTAGATAATCGCAACCAAAAACATTAACGCCAGCACCGCAATATAAGCCGAAATTCCGCCGCCGGGGAAAGGAATCAAAAAATGTACCAAGTAATATACCACAAACCCAAGCACTACCGTAATAGCAACAATCACCATCATAGGCTTTGGAAATTTATTGCCTACCGCTTTGCAAAGTTCGTAAGTTACAACAAGCGTAATTGAAATTGCAAAGACATCAAAAATAGGAAACCAACCCAAAACAACAGTAAGTGTAGCTACTGTAGCGTAAAGAAGCAAAATGCCGCTGCCTGTAAAAAAGCGCGTTTTAAATCCAGATTTTTTCTTGGGCGGTTGATTTTTGGGTTCTTCATAATTTGATGAAAAACTTGTTTCAACCGCACCCTCATTTGCGGGAGTGTCGTGCAAAAGTTCTTCGTCCTCTTGCGGTGCGTCATTCAATTGTTTATTATCGTCATTCATGTTCTTTTTAAAGGGGATACCTCTTATTTATCTTCTACTTTCCCAAACCGTCTGTTTCTCTTGCAATAGTCTACTAAAATTTCTTCTAGTTTAGTTTTATTAAAGTCAGGCCATAGCACATCTACAAAAGCTAATTCGGCATAAGAGGCTTGAAATAATAAGAAGTTACTTAGCCTAAAATCACCGCCTGTGCGAATAATTAAGTCAGGGTCAGGAATGTCTTTTGTATCCAATAATCTTGCAAATTCTTCTTCACTTACCTTTTTGGCCTTTTCAACCGCGCGGTTTACCGCCCGAATCATTTCGTCCCTAGCGCCGTAATTTAGCGCAATAACAAAGTTTCTTCCGACAAAACCTGCCGTTTCAGATTCGGCATTTAAAATAATTGTATTTAGATTTTCGTCAAAAAAACTTCTATCGCCAATCACTTTAATTCGTATTTTTTCTTTTATAAAAGTCTTTAACTTTTTTGTAAAATACTCTTTTAGCAGTTTTAAGAGATTGTCGACTTCTTTTTTAGGACGCGCCTTGTTCTCGGAAGAAAACGCATAGACAGTAAGGTATTCAACTCCAACACCATACACAGCCGCCATGATTTTTTCCAGCGTTTTAACACCCTCACGATGACCTAAACTTCGCGGCAATAACCGCTTTTGCGCCCACCTGCCGTTGCCGTCCATAATCATAGCAATATGCCGAGGCAATTTTTTTGGGTCAATTATACCCACGCTTTACACCTCTAAAATTTCTTTTTCTTTGTCTTTAAGAATTTTATCAGTATTTTCAATCGCTTTATCTAACTCTTTTTGCACTTCCTTTTCGTACAAAGCCACTTCGTCCTCTGTCACCAAATTGTCTTTTTTGAATTTTTTAATAGCGTCAACAATGTCGCGACGCTCATTTCTTAATACCACTTTACACTCTTCAACTTTCTTTTTAATATCTTTGGCTAAATCCTTACGGCGCTCTTCCGTTAATTGCGGAAAAGCAAGCCTTATAACCTTACCGTCGTCCATAGGATTAATCCCTAAATCAGATTCAGAAATAGCTTTCGTGATGTTTTTTAAAGCAGAAACATCATAAGGTGTAATAACCATAAGGCGAGCCTCAGGCACTGTCACATTTGCCATATCCCTAATTTTAGTAGGAGTGCCCCAATAGTCCACAGAGATTTTATCAAGCATAGCAGGATTTGCGCGCCCTGCCCGTATTGCTGACAATTCACCCTTTAAATGGTCTATCCCTTTAGTTAGTTTTGCTTGGTATTTATCATATACCACTGCAACATGTTCATTTAATATCGGCATGATTTTTCTCCTTAAAGAAAATTTAATGATAGTGTAGCATGGAAGAAATGGTTTGTCAAAGCATTTAGAGGTAGCCATTTAGTCTTCCATGAAAAGAAATTGATTGACTATTCTCACAGGATAATTTCTTTGCGTCAAATCGCCATGCCCTAATTGACCCTGCGCATTGCTGCCCCAAGTCCAAATTTGACCGTTTGCGTCTAATGCCATGCCAAAAGCACCTCCTGCGCTAATTACTTGTATATTATTTAATCCGCTATGCCAACTTGGAAAATTGACATTACTTGTCTCTCCTTGACCTAACCTGCCATCACTAGCTAAACCCCAAGTATAAACCCAATTGCGTGCCTCAAATTGATTCAGTGACATACTAAACCCACCACCGGCAGAAATATTTCCGATAGGCATAGCATTAGAAAAAGGCGATATTCTGCGAGGACGATATTCATTTATAAATCTTCTATGCCCAAGCTGACCTTCTGTCCCTTGTCCCCATGACCAAATTTCACCACTTAAACAAAGTGCTATAGCAAAATGCAAGCCTGCACTGATAGATACAAATGCGGGAGCTGTCATTGTCACAGTTCCTGACGAATATAAAAAAACTTGCTCTATCAGCCGCGGGCGATTTTCTACAATAAACGATTCGCCGTGTCCTAGTCCGCCTTGTCCGCCCCAGCCCCATGTCCAAATTCTATTTTGACCATCTAACGCCATACTAAAAGTGTTGCCTGCACTTACCTGTTGTATGCCGCTTAATCCAACAACACCCAAAATTCTGCGCGGACGGTACTCATTTATGTTTGTAGCTGTGCCTTGTCCCAACGCGCTGTTATTATTTCTTCCCCATGTCCATACCTGACCATTTATACATACTGCAATGTTATGCTCATCGCCCGCGTCAATTTCGGTAAAAGCGGGCAATTCTATTACACCAACCCCTGTTGTAATTTGTCTAGGACGGGTAAAACTTATTGTTGAATCATGTCCTAGTTTGCCATGCGCACCATTGCCCCAAGTCCAAATATTGCCGCTTGTGTCCAATGCCATGCTATGAGTATCCCCTGCGCTGACACTTAAAAATGTCGGTAATGCAACATCATTATATCCACTTTCTATCCTGCGCGGTGCTAATGCACTATTTTCTGTTCCATGCCCTAACCTGCCATTGCCACCGTTACCCCATGTCCAAATTTGTCCCCTACAATCCAATGCAATGCTATGAGTCTGTCCTGCACTTATATATTCGAATCTAGGCTGTACACTAACCACACATGAAAGCCGTAAAGGAATCCAACCGCCTGCCCTTTGATAAGTAGCATAAAAATTTCGCGACCCTGGTTCATCTAGTAATATCTGAGGGCTATTCCATGTCCAACCCGAAGGCAAAGCTGTTTGAGATAAGGTATTGCCGTTTAATGCAACTAGCTCTGCCGGTATTTTATAAGGCGACGGTATGCCAAAGTAAACATGGTCTGAGAAATAAGTGCGGTCGGCAGGTAAGTTTATCACTGCACTAACCCGCAATTCGTAAAGAATTTCAGTTTCTATCGCACCAATTAAATTAGTATGAAATATCGTACCAGCAATACGCAAAATGCTAGTTTCGTTAGTATTCGTGTTCCTTATTTCAACATCATATTGTGCTGTGGGTGAAGACGGATTCCATTGCAGCACCCAACCTAGCAAAGAATCATTAACTATGCGAACATTTGCTGGAGTCTGCACATTGCCACTTCCACTATAATTACAAGCAGATAAAAGGAACACTGCCGGCAACAGCACTGATACAAATAATACAAATAAAAAATTTTTAGATTTTTTCATATAACCTACCCCGTAATTAAAGTCCCCACTTTCTCACCCATTGCAGACCTATATAAGCTATCGCCGTCCATTAGACCAAAAGCTAAAATGGGAATATCGTTTTCCATACACATAGTGATAGCAGTAAAGTCCATTAAAGCAAGTTGTTTATTGATAACTTCCATATAGGTAGCTTTTTCTAGGCGCTTGGCATTTTTGTTTTTCTTAGGGTCGCTGTCATAAAGTCCGCCGATATTTTTTGCCATTAAAAGAATATCCGCCTTTATCTCAGCTGCTCTTAATGCCGCGCCGCTATCGGTAGAAAAATAAGGATTGCCCGTGCCGCAAGCAAAAATCACAATGCGGCGCTGTTCGAGATGGCGTAAAGCCTTTCGCAAAATAAAGGGTTCTGCAACGGAAGAGATTGGCAATGCCGTTTGCACGCGTGTCGGTACACCCTTTTGTTCAATAGCATCTTGCAGCGCAAGCGCGTTCATAATCGTAGCAAGCATACCCATGTGGTCGGCAGTAACGCGGTCAATATTTTTGCCCTCTCTGCCGCGCCAAAAGTTGCCGCCGCCAACAACTACCGCAATCTCTTGACCTTTTCCATGCAATGCAACAAGCTGGTCAACAACATGCGCTACTTTTTTTGGCGCAATAGAATCGTCTTTATCAGACAATGCTTCGCCGCTGATTTTTAATAATACTCGTTTATACATATTTTTTTACCTCTTTTAGCATAAGTAAAAGGGAATATCAAAACAACATTCCCTTTTTGCGTCCTACTATTTATTTTGCATTTTAGCGACTTCTTCTGCTAGATTGTCGCTCTTTTTCTCTAAGCCTTCGCCCATCATAAACTTAACGAACTTGACCAATTTAATATCTGCGCCAATTTCTTTTGCTATAGACGCAACATAGCTGCCTACATTCATAGAAGAATCTTTGACATACTCTTGTTCAACAAGGCAAATTTCTTTAAAGTATTTTTTGATTTTGCCCTTGACAATATTTTCGACAACTTGTGCCGGCTTGCCTTTATTTTTCTCGTCATTTGCAACTTGTGCCAACAAAATTTCTTTTTCTTTTTCAACTTCAGAAGCAGGAACTTCTGTTTCATAAGTATAGCTAGGGTTCATTGCGGCAATGTGCATTGCAACATTTTTGGTCATTTCGACAAACTTTTTGTCTTTGGCTAATTCTTTGTCGGTTGCAACTTCTAAAAGCACACCAATTTTTCCGCCCATGTGAAGATAGGTCTCTTGATAACCGTTATTGATTTCAAAACGAACAAAACGGCGCAACGACAATTTTTCGCCAATTTTCGCGGTTTGCTCGTTGATTAAATCCAATACTGTTGTTTTGCCTGTTTTTGCGGCTAACAATGCGTCATTGTCTTTTGGATTTTCCTTAACAACTACTTTAGCAATAGCGTCAGCTACTGCAATAAACGCAGGGTTTTTGCCGACAAAATCAGACTCGCAGTTGACCTCAACAAGCGCGCCAACTTTTTTATTTGTTGACACCGCCGCTACAACTGCGCCCTCTGAAGCAATTCTGTCTGCTTTTTTAGCAGCAACAGCCATACCTTGCTCACGCAAGTATTCTGCCGCTTTTGCCATATCGCCGTCTACTGCTGTAAGTGCCTTTTTGCAATCCATCATGCCGACGCCTGTCATTTCGCGTAGCTTTGCTACATCTTGTGCTGTAAATGCCATAAATATATTTCCTTGTTATCTATAATGATAGAATTTTTGATTGTTATGATTTTTTTGCAGAAACTTTCTTTTCTGCTTTCGCTTTGGGTTCAGCCTTAACTTTGGGTTCAGCTTTTGCCTTAGGTTCAGCCTTAACTTTGGGTTCAGCTTTTGCCTTAGGTTCTGCTTTGACTTTCGGTTCGGCTTTGGCTTTTGGCTCTGCCTTGGGCTTGGGTTCGGCTTTAACTTTGGGTTTAGGCTCTGCTTTTGCTTTTGACTCAGTCTTAGCTTTAGGTTCAGCCTTTGTTTTTGGCTCGGCTTTCGCTTTGGGTTCAGCTTTTGCCTTAGGCTCTGCTTTAGTTTTAGGTTCTGCTTTAACCTTAGGTTCGACCTTTGCTTTAGGTTCTGTAGCTTTTACTTCTTTAGTTTTTGCAGCCGCTTTAGGTTTATCTTCTTTAGTAGCTGCTGACTTTTTTACGGGTTTGTCATCTTCTTTTGTTTTTACAGGTGCTTCAGCTTTTGGCTCTGTTTTTAGAGGCGCTTTCTTTACCGTTTTTGCTTTAGGCTCCTCTTCTGTCTTTTGCACTACAGGTTTTTCTACCGCTTTTTTAACCGCAGGCTTTGCCGCTGTATCAAGCTTTGCAAAACTAAAATCATCCTCCAATACTTTTTCGTTACCTAATAGTGCTGCGGCAGAGGCATTATCACTAGCCACTTTTGCAGCTAATTCCGCCGCTCTTTCTGCTGCTTCCGCTTGCATTTGCGCCTCGATTGCACGGCGCGCTGCCAAGCCTTCTTCACCCTCATTAGCCTCAATAATAGCGTCCGCCATAGCGCCCGCTATCAATTTAATTGCCCTTATCGCATCGTCATTTCCGGGGATTACAAAATCCACCTCGTCAGGGTCGCAGTTGGTATCCACAATACCCACAATAGGAATCTTTAATTTACGCGCCTCTTTAATCGCCAAATGCTCTTTTTTAGGGTCAACCACAAAAACTGCACCGGGTAATTGGCGCATATCTCTGATACCACCCAAATTTTCTTCTAATTTATCTCTTTCTGCCCGCAGTTTAATGACCTCTTTTTTGGGTAAAACATTAAACTCGTTCATTTTTTCCATTTGATTCAGCTTGTTCATTCTATCAATTCTAGAACGAATCGTTTGAAAATTGGTTAAAGTTCCGCCAAGCCATCTTGACCTTACAAAGTACATACCGCACTTTTCTGCCTCTTGCTGTATCGCCTCTTGCGCCTGCTTTTTAGTGCCTACAAACAAAATCGGCTTGCCTGTTTCAGCAACTGATTTGATAAAATTGTACGCTTCTTCAATCAATTGCACAGTTTTTTCTAGGTTGATGATATAAATATCATTTCTTGCTGTGTAGATGTACTTTTTCATTTTAGGATTCCACTTTCGTGTGGGGTGTCCAAAATGAACACCAGCTTCTAATAGCTGCTTCATTGATACGATGTTTGCCATGTTGTTTTTGCTCCTGTTACTCTTGTTGTAAGTATCAACCCCTATCCTCTTTTGATGCGGCATGAAAATTTACCACACACAAGTATAAAGAAGATAAAGTCCGCTTACGATGCAGATTTGTTTTGAACCTCAAAACCTAAGGAAGTTTACCACAATAAAAAAAAACTTGCAAATGTTTTAAGCAAGTTTTTAATGTAATTGTTGAGTATGATTTATATCGTAGGGGCGGCAATCTGCCGCCCGCACTACTTCTTTTTGCCAATATCTGTCCTATAATGCATACCGTCAAAGGAAATGTTTTTGATATTTTTGTAAACTTTCTCTCGCGCTTCGTCAATACTTGCACCCAAACTCGTAAGCCCCAACACCCTGCCGCCATTAGTTACTAACTTGCCGTCCTTTATTGCAGTGCCTGCATGAAACACAATCATATCATCATCTAACTTACCAATCGCGATTTCTTTCCCCTTTTCTATATCTAAAGGATAACCACCACTTGCCGCAACAACACAAACACACGCACATTCTTTCCATGCAAATGCAATTTCGCACAACTTTTGGTCGATACACGCATCAAAAATATCCAACAAATCATTTTCTAATCTAGGTAAAACAACTTGTGCCTCGGGGTCGCCAAAGCGTGCGTTGTATTCTAGCACTTTTATATTATCTGCGCTCTCTACCATAAGCCCGAAATAAATAACACCCTTAAATTCGCGTCCCTCATTTTTTAGTCCCTCGATTGTGGGGATAAAGATGGTGTCAAACGCAGTATTTTCCATCTCGTCAGTATAAGTAAGTGATGGGCTGAAAGTCCCCATGCCGCCGGTGTTTAAGCCCATATCATTATCAAGTGCCCTTTTGTGGTCTTGACTAGACACCATAGGCACAACAGTGCGTCCGTCACAAAATGCCAATACCGACACTTCAAACCCCGTCAAAAATTCTTCGATAACCACCTTATCGCAAGCCTTGCCAAACTTTTTGTCTAACATCATCTCGACTAGGGAAGATTTGGCAGAAGCAACATCGTTACAAATCGCAACACCTTTGCCCAACGCTAACCCGTCTGCTTTTATGACCAGCGGATATTTTGCCGAAGTTAAATATTTGTCAGCTTTTTTGTAGTCAGAAAAAACCTCGTACTCGGCAGATGGAATTTTGTTGCGCTTCATAAAGTCTTTAGAAAAAACCTTACTTGCCTCTAATTCCGCCGCAAGTTTGCTAGGTCCAAAAGTCCTAAAGCCTTTGCTTTGCAATATATCCACAAGCCCTAAAGCAAGCGGGTCATCTGGCGCAACCACCGTCATATAAATGTCAGGGTGCGCGGCAACAAAATCCACAATTTTTGTTAAATCTGTTGCGGCAATGTCGGGGTGGCACTCTGCAATATCGAAAATGCCGGCATTACCTGGGATACAATAAATCTTGCCTACCCTTTTACTTTTTTTCAGTGTCCAGCAAATAGCGTGTTCTCTGCCGCCGCCGCCAATGACTAAAATGTTTTGTTTTTGTGTTTCCATATTTGATTTCCTTTTATGCCTAAATTCCCAATTCTTTGGTTTGAGAATCAATTAGTTTTTGAATACGGTTAAGTTTTGCAAGTGTGATTATGTCATTTTTGACTAAATCGCTTAAACGAATAAGGACAGGAGAATAAGATTTTATCATTATTGCGTATGTCTCTTTTATTTCTGTGTTATCCTTAAAGTTTTCTATCGGGGTACTAATAAAGATAATTTCCATAAAGTGAAACAAGCGCAAAAAAGTTTCTTTAAACCAACTGTCTTTGCGGTCAGCTTTATTGTATTCTTGGAATAACTTTACCGCAATCCAACACATATATCGGATATTCATGCCGCAAAAAGCAATTTTTGATACTGCAAATTGCTCGTCATTTAATCCTGCATTTTTTTGATACTTTGATAATTCATCATTAAAAATGGCAAGAGATTCAGCAAGCTCACAAAAATCATTATGAGGCTTTGCGTAAAAAACACTTTTCAAAATTCCTAAAACAACAATATACAGTCCGCCAAAAATTGGAACAGTTGCAATATTTTTTATATAACCATAAGCCTCAACAAAATTACCGTTTAAGACAAGTTTTTTAACTTCATGTCCGTAAGTATTGATTGTATCATTGGTAGCATTAACAAACAAATGTGCTTTGGCTTTTACCCACTTATCTAACTCTTTGTCTTTGACAGGCTTGTCTTTCTTAGAATACAAATAAACTTTTGTGTCTACTTTAGGCTCTTTGGGCTTTTTTTCAAAGAGGTTAAATAATCCGCCAAAAGAATCACCAATGATATTATCCATTTCTGCAAGATAATCATTCGTCATGTCTAGGCTGCCCTGCATTCCCTGTGCCGCCATTTCATTACCAAAATTCATAGCGTCTTCAATCTGTTTTTTTAATTCTTCCTTGCTGAGAACTTCTTCCCTCTCAAAAGCCTTGCTGCCACAATGAGAACAAAATGCTCTTTGTTGGTCATCGGTAATTTCCACATTTGCGTTGCAGCTAGGGCATTTTACAATGTCTTTCATATTTGTGATTCTCCTTTCTTTAATGTTTAAAATGCCGTTGTCCGACAAAAACCATAGCAATGTTGTGTTTGTCGCATAGGTCAATGCTGTCTTGGTCACGGACACTTCCGCCTGGTTGAATGATGGCGGTTATGCCTGCTTTTGCAGCTTCTTCTACACAATCGTTAAAGGGAAAAAATGCGTCGGAAGCTAAAACTGCACCTTTGCTGTTTTTGCCTGCTCTTTCGATTGCTTGCTTTGCCGCCCATATGCGGTTGGTTTGACCGCCTGCAATGCCTATCGCCGAATTGTCTTTTGCTAGGACTATAGCGTTTGACTTTACATGCTTGACTACGGCAAAAGCCAAATCAAGCTGCTTTTGTTCTTCTTTGGTTGGCTTGCGCTTTGTCACAACTTTGATTTCTTCTTTTCTGCAAATAGAGCAATCTTTGTCTTGATACAGTAGCCCTCCGTCCATCTTTTTAATCTCTTTGCCTTTACAGCACGGGTCTGCTTTGTCCAAATCCTTAATTTGCAAAACACGCAAATTGGGTTTACTTTCAAACACCTTTAATGCCGCCTTATCATAGTCGGGGGCAATGATAATTTCCAAGAAAATCTTGCATAATTCTTGCGCCGTTTTTTCGTCAATTTTACGATTGAAAGCAACGATTCCGCCAAAGATAGAAACAGGGTCAGCGTTTAGGGCGGCTTTAAAAGCTTCTGGCGGTATTTTTGCGCTTGCCACACCGCAAGGGTTGGTGTGCTTTACCGCGACACAGGTACAGTCTTTAAATTCTTTTAGTAGTTCCAACGCACCGTTAGCATCGTTAAGATTGTTGTAAGATAATTCCTTTCCTTGCAGTTGAACTGCGGAAGAAAGTGAGCGTGGGACAGGTAATTGCTCCTCATACACCGCCGCATTTTGGTGCGGATTTTCGCCATATCGTAAGTCCTGTTTTTTAGAATACGCTAAGGTAAGTTCGTCGGGAAATTCGATATCTAGTTGTTTTGCAAGGTATGACGAAATCATAGAGTCATACACCGCCGTGTGTGCAAAAACCTTATACATAAGGTTTTTGCGGAATGATGTATCAACATTTCCACTCTCTAATTTCTCTAAAAGCGACGCATAATCTTTAGGGTCAACCACAACGCAAACACCACCGTAGTTTTTTGCAGCGGCTCTTATCATGGTAGGACCGCCAATATCAATGTTTTCGACAGCCTCCTCAAAGCTGACATTCGGCTTTAAAATAGTTTGCTTAAAGGGATATAAATTAACCGCTAAAACATCAATCGGAGCTATACCCAATTTCTCAATTTGTGCCATATGGTCTTTGTTATTGCGCAATGCCAAAAGCCCCGCATGAATATTGGGGTGTAAAGTTTTAACTCTGCCGTCAAGACATTCAGGAAAATTGGTAATGTCACTAACTGAAATGCACGGGATATTTGCGTCTTGTAATGCCTTAAAAGTACCGCCTGTTGAAAGAATTTCAAAGCCTAGGTTGACTAGACCTTTAGCAAAATCAACCAATCCTGTTTTATCGCTTACTGATAATAATGCGCGTTTTTTCATTTGCATAACTCCTTTAATGTGCCGATTAGCAATTTGTGTTCTATCGTTTCTAATATTCTTTGCTGCAAAGATTCTGGGGTATCACTATCCAAGACAGCTAATTTCTCTTGAGCCAAAATTTCGCCCGTGTCGATTCCGCTGTCTACAAAATGTACTGTCGCGCCGCTGTACTTTTCGCCTGCCTCAATTACAGCTTTATGGACATTTAAACCATGAAAATTTTTGCCGCCAAAAGAAGGCAAAAGCGCAGGGTGAATATTGATAATTTTTTTTGGATAAGCGCTTATCAATATATCAGTCAAAATCCCTAAGTACCCCGCCAAAACAATAAAGTCTGGTTGCGCAGTTTTCAATTCTTTTAATATGTATTCGTCCCGTTTTTCATTCGATTCATAATCTGACTTTTGTGCAATAACCGTACCTATACCAAAATTTTTGGCACGAGTCAATCCATAGGCTTGCGCGTTAGAGGATACCACTAACACCACTTCGGCGTTAATTTCGTCCTTTTTACACGCGTCCAAAATTGCCTGCAAATTTGTGCCGCCGCCTGAAATTAAGACTGCCAACCTTTTTTTCACAATAGTTCTAAACCCTCGCCTGCGGTTGTTTCGCCAATCAAATATGCCTTTTCACCCAATGCCGCTGCCTCACTAATCGTCTTATCCACGGCTTTTTTATCCACGCACAACACCATGCCAATACCCATATTAAAAGTGTTGTACAAATCCTTTTCGTCCCCCAAGCCTTTTGACATTTCTTTTAGTAGTTGAAATACTTTTGGTAATTCGTAAGAATTCAACTTCACTTTTCCGCCAATACCTTTAGGGAAAATTCTTGGAATATTTTCAATGAATCCGCCGCCTGTAATATGAGCAACACCTTTTAATTTCACTTTTTCTTTTAGTGCTAAAATCGTCTTGACATACATCTTTGTTGGAATCAAAACCTCGTCTAACATTGAATGTCCTAATTTTGAATTGACTTCTTTTAATTTATCAATATCTTCAGAAAATAATTTGCGAACCAAAGAAAAGCCATTGCTATGGATTCCGCTTGATGATAGCCCAATAAGCGCGTCCCCAGCTTTAATATTACTGCCGTTGATAATATCCTTTTTATCTACAATGCCAACACAAAAACCGGCTAAGTCATACTCGCCTTTTTTATAAAATCCCGGCATTTCGGCAGTTTCGCCTCCAATTAAAGCGCAGCCTGCTTGCACACAGCCTTCTGCTACACCCTTTACAATATGCTCGGCTTGACTAGGCTCTAGTTTACCCACCGCCAAATAATCCAAAAAGAAAAGTGGTTTTGCGCCCTGACAAACTACATCGTTCGCGCACATCGCCACACAATCTATGCCAATCGTATCGTGCCTATCCGCCAAAAAAGCATACTTTAATTTTGTGCCAACACCGTCAGTTCCCGACACCAAAACAGGCTCTTTGCCGCCCATTCCCTTGATTGAATAAAAGCCGCCAAACGAACCTAGTCCGCCTAAAACATTTTTATCCATCGTTGCTTTGGTGTGCTTTTTCATTCTCTCGACCGCCTCGTACCCCGCCTCGACATTAACGCCTGCATCGCTATACAGCTTTGACATAAATTTACCTCTTTGGTTTTAGTGTCTTTAGTGTATACTATATAAGGATAAATTGTCAAATATCAAACGCGCTAGATACAAAGAAAAACGGAAAAACTTTTTAGTGCTTTTCCGTTTTTTTATTGTTCGGGCGGTCAATGCCCGCCCCTACTATCTGACCACAAATCACTTGCCGCAACATCTTCAATATGCTGTAATAGATTAAGTTTATCTAGCTCTATCGTGCCGTCTTTGTGTATGATTGTGTTTTTATGATTTCCCGTAACGACAGCGCCGTCTAAAACGATACACGAGTCAATTTGCGCACCATGCTCTACTATGCAGCCTTCACTTAAAATGCTGTTTGTTGCAAAACCGTCGATAGACACACCGCTCCCTATTAAATTTCCGCTTCTATAGCTATATTCTGACGATGTGCTTGCCCTCTCTTGGTGTGGTGCAGGCGGGAAAAAGCTACCTTGCGCAAGTTCGAAATTTGTCACAAAGAGTGACTCAAGTGTACCTGTGTCGCGCCAATAGCCTTCGTGAATATATGCTGCCAATTTGCCGTTTTCGACTAATTGCGGAAAAAGGTCTAGCGAAAAATCATACTTTGTGTCTTTTGGCACAAGTTCTAAAGCGCGTTTATCTATACAATACACACCGCAATTAACTAAAGCATTTTCTACTGTTCCCCGTGGTGGTTTTTCAATAAAACCTGTGACTATCCCCCATTCATTAGTCTTTACAACCCCAAATTGCGACGGGTCACTTACTTCAGTCGCCGCCATAGTCACAAGCGCACCGCTATTCTGGTGTGCGTCCAAAAGTGCGGCGAAATCAATGTTTTCTATCGCATCACCGCTTACAACAAAAAAGGTATCGTCTAAATAGTCCTCGACGGCTTTAACACCGCCCAAAGTTCCTAACGGTATTTCTTCAACCGAAAAGCGGCAAGTCGCACCTATATAGCCTGTCGCCCAATCGACAATTTGTTCGGGCTTATAAGCTAGCGTAAAAACATAATCCTTTATACCAAAACTAGCTAAATGCGAGATGGTATAGTCCAACATGGGTTTATTAGCAACCGCTAACATGGGTTTAGGTTTTTCATCCGTTAATGGCTTTAGCCGATTACCGAACCCACCTGCCAAAATTACAGCATTCATGGTAGGTAGCGTTTGCAAGGGAATTAAAAATTATTCATTAAAAAGAAAAGAAGTTTTCTGCGTTTTTATGACAAATATTCGCAATGTCTTTTTCTTTATAACCCAACTTTTGCAGCCAATATGCTATAAGTTCAATATTTGTATAATCTTGGTATAAGTCAATTAAAGGCTCGGTACCGTAAAAATCTGTACCTAGCGCCAAATTTTTTGTGCCGAATTTTTGACAATAGGTGTCGATTTGGACTAAATAATCCTCTAGCTTTGCTTTGCCTTTTTCGATTCCCATAAATTCAGCAACAGTACAAAGCCCCACTAAACCGTCATTTTGAATGATGTGATGAATTTGTGCGTTGCTTAAATTTCGCGGATGGCCACAAATCATTTTTAGACAAGTGTGCGTACAAATAGGGCTTTTTACCTTTTGTGCCACTTGCCAAAAACTTTTTTCGTTTAGGTGTGCTGTATCAATAGCTATATTATTTTTTTCTAATTCTGCAATAACTTTTTCGCCCCATAAAGTTAGACCGCCTTCACTTCCCGCTCCACTCGCCAGTGCATTTGTGCCATTCCATGTAAGTCCACAGTACAAAATTGGAAGTAAACAAACCTGTTGTAAAACCTCCTCGTCCTTCACAAAAACCAAATCCTCTATTGCAAATTTGCGAGAAGGGTTGGGTGGATTTTGCTCAATATAATTAGTAATAAATGAAAGAGGGTCGTCTAATTCAGTTGTCCAGAAAGCATGAATGACGGTATGTTTTTGAGGAAACGGCTCTGTATTAGCTTGCTTTGCTGTCGGATAATCATTGTGTAAATCAAAAATTCGCATATGTAAATATATGCGAATTTAGACATTTTTAGACATTTAGCACCTTTAATACATAGCTAGTCAAACCCATCTTATCACCCATACCGCCGGACTTAATCGCATAATCCAACGCATGAAATTCGTCACAAATGTATTTTAGTTTTTTGGGTGAAAATGCTTTAGCTTGTTTTTGCGCCATAGTAACGGCATATTCTTTGACACCTAGTTTCTTGTATAGCTCATTATCCTGCGAATTAAGCGTACAAAAAAGCAGCCTTCTAAAATGGCTGTATAACGCACCCAAAAGATTAACCACCGGCATTTTATTCTCTAACATATTCGTCATAATATCTGCCGTCTTTTGAGAATTTTTTGTTATTACCGCTTCGCTTAGTTCATAAATTTTATATTCCTCGTCCGCACCCACTAAGTCCTTAACATCGCTTGCGGTAACTACAGCATTAAGTCGAAAAGCACCCAATTTTTCGCTTTCCCTACTTATACGCATTAAATCTCTGCTGCAATAGCTAATTAATAGGTGCATCGCGTCGCGTTCTATCTGCGTGTTTGTTTCGTTTAATTTACCCGTTATCCAACGCGTTAGAGTATCGTCGTCCAATTTTGCACAATCCACCAATTGTAATGAGGGGATTATTTTTTTTAGGTTTTCAGGCAGCTTTTCCGATACAAAAACAAGAACCGTTTCAAGAGAAGGATTTTTTAAATAATTTTCAAAAGCTGTGCTATCCCCCTTAAAATCATGGCAAATCACAAGTCTTTTTTTTGACACCATAGGCAAGGTTTGACATGCCGCAATGATACCTATAGCGTCCTGTGTTCCATAAAAAACCGAAATATTCATATCCGGAAAATCCGTCACCAGTTTTTCAAAATGCTTTAATGCCGCAGTACGCACAAAAGCGTCTTCGCCTGTTATAAGATAAGCAGGAAAAAGCGTATCGTTTTGTAAATGCTTTTTTAGTTGAATAAATTTCATGTAAGTTATGATATTTTCACTACCCAGCCAAACGGGTCTTCTTTTTCCCCTGTTTGAATTGCAGTAAGGTCATTGTAAAGTTTAGTTGCAACCTCGCCCATTTTGCCGTCACCAACTTTGTACTCTTTATCATTATAAACAAAACTTCCTACCGGGGAGATTACTGCAGCAGTGCCTGTGCCGAATGACTCAGTAAGCGCACCGCTTTTACTGCCCTCAACAATCTCGTCTATTGATATAGTGCGTTCTTCCACTTCAAAGCCGCTTGCAGTAAGATATTCCATTGCCGTTTTACGAGTAATACCGGGTAAAATACTGCCTGAGAGTGCTGGGGTGACAACTTTTCCGTTTAACACAAAAAAGATATTCATTGACCCTACTTCTTCAATATACTTTCGATTAGCCGCATCAAGCCACAAAACTTGGTCGCAACCTTGCTTAATTGCTTTTTCACTTGCTATTAAACTTGCGGCATAATTGCCCACAACCTTATTTGCGCCCGTACCGCCGATTCCTGCTCGCGTATAATGCTCTTCAACAAGCAATTTTACGGGCGAAAGACCGCCGCTATAGTATGCGCCAACCGGTGAAAGAATAATAAAAAACACATATTTTCTAGCTGCATGAACCCCTAACTCAGCATCAATGCCCATGCATGAGGGACGAATGTAAAGCGCCGTACCTTTTGCAGTAGGAATCCAATCCGCATCAATATTTACAAGTTCTTTTAATGCCGAGAGTACAAATTCCTCGTCAAAAGCAGGAATACACAGCCTCGCGCATGATTCATTCATGCGTTTAAAATTTTCTTTAGGACGAAAAAGCCGAATCTCGCCTTCCTCATTTTTGTATGCTTTTAGTCCTTCAAACACTGATTGTCCGTAGTGAAAAACGGAAGTAGAGGGCGGCAGAGAAAAGTCGCGATAGGATTCTATTCTAGCATGACCCCATTGCCCGTTTTCGTAATCCATCGCAAACTGATGGTCGGTAAAAACTTTACCGAATCCTTTTACTTCAACAGGTTTCTTTTTAGGTTTTTTGTTTTTTGTGATTCTTATTTTCATTTAAGATTAACTCCTCAATAATATTCTTAACCTTGATTTTTTACCCTTATGCAAAACAAAGTCTTTTTTATCCGTAAGGTTGATAATTTCTTGCTCGTGGTGGGCAACCTTTTCGTCGTCAATTTTGATTCCGCCCCCTGCTATAAGCTGCCGCGCTTCTGACTTTGATTTTGCTAGTTTCGTATTTACCAATAAATCCACAATCAATGTCGAAACAGGAATTTTTAATTCCATAGTTTGCATAGCACTAACATCTCCGCCAAATGCCGCAACAGCCTGACTTTCTGCAATTTTTGCTGCGGCTTCACCGTGCACCAATTTTGTGACCTCAAAAGCTAGTCTAGCCTTTGCCGCATTGATTCGCTGGTCTTTATATTGGCACATTTCTCTAATTTCTTCTAATTCCAAAAAGGTCAAAAGTTTGAAACATTCTTCTACTTTGACATCCTCAACATTTCTAAAATATTGATAAAATTCGTACGGTGTCGTTTTGTTAGCATCTAGCCACAACGCACCCTTTTGCGTCTTACCCATCTTAGTGCCGTCAGAAGTTTCTAACAAAGTAAATGTCATGGCAAACGCGGCAGTCTGCTCTTTTCGTCTAATTAAATCAGCGCCCGCTAAAATATTACTCCATTGGTCATTTCCGCCCATTTGCAGTCTTGTCCCGAATTTTTGATACAAAACCAAAAAGTCATAAGCCTGCATCAACATATAATTAAACTCTAAAAAATTTAAACCGCGTTCCAGCCTTGTTTTAAAACACTCTGCCGTAAGCATTTTATTAACCGAAAAATACACGCCGATATCGCGCAAAAAATCTATGTAATTTAAACCCAATAACCAATCGCCGTTGTCTACCATTTGGGCAGCATTATCCCCGTCATAGCTTAAAAACCGCGCCATTTGGCTCTTAAACGCCGCTATGTTGCTTTTGATAGTTTCCACGCTCATCATCTGCCGCATGTCACTGCGCGATGAAGGGTCACCAATCATGCCCGTCCCACCGCCTAATAGCGCAATGGGTTTATGTCCCGCGCGCTGCATATGCGCCATTGCCATAATGGGAATATAATGCCCGATATGCAAAGAATCCGCTGTCGGGTCAAAGCCCACATAAAAAGAAATACATTCTTCAGCTAGCATTTTTTTAAGGTCATCCTCAAAAACTGTCTGCTTAATAAACCCTCTTTCAGTAAGAGTATCAAAGACATTATGAGTCGGTTTTTTTGTTGTTTTTTTTGTCATGGTAATAAATCCTAATAAAAATATTATATATTATTTAATTTTTCTTGGAACAATTTTCCCAATATAGCAATTCCTTCTTCAATCCTCTCTGGTGTTTCATTTGAGAAATTTAACCTTAAAGCACTCTTGCCGCTTTTTCCGTCAGCATAAAAAACGCTGCCTTTTATGTACGCAACATTTTGCACAATTGCCTCATGAAAAATCTTTTCGGTGTCGATAGCGTTGGGGAATTCACCCCAAATAAATAATCCGCCCTCGGGGTCTGTGTGTATAAATTCTTGAGGCATATATTTTTTAATTGCCGTCACCATTGCGTCTTTGCGCATTTTATAAATGGGTATAGACTTTTTAATATTTGGCTGCAATAAGTCGCGTTTAAGATATTCCAGCGTGATTTTTTGCGATAAGTTGCTTGTATGTAAATCTGTTCCTTGCTTCCCTACTGCCATTTTTCTAATAATCTCATGGTTGCCAATAGCTACACCCATTCGCAATCCTGGTGACAAAGTCTTAGAAAAACTAGAAATATAAACTACCCATTCTTGTGTATCAAAGGATTTTAATGCCGCTAAATCATTGCCGCTAAAGCGCAGCTTGCTATAAGGGTCGTCCTCTAACACAACCACCTTATGCTTTTGCGCTAAACTAACAATTTTTTTACGGTTCTCTAATGAATAGCTTTTGCCAGTAGGATTAGAAAAAGTCGGCACAACATACAGCATTTTTGGCTTTAATTGAATCATCTTATTTTCTAAGTCATCTAAATCTAGCCCGTCTTTTGCAGTCTTGACCCCTACAGCTTTTGCCTCGTAAGAATTAAAAATTTGTAAGACTGCTAAATATGTAGGGTCTTCGACAAGCACCACATCGTCTTTTTCCAACATAGCCTTGCACAATAAATCAATCCCCTGCTGACCGCCAGAAATAACCAAACAATTGTCAATCTTTTGATTTAAAATACCGGCATCTTTAACATAATCCAATAAAGCATAACGAAGTTCTTCTATGCCTTCGGTAATTCCATACTGCAAATAGATATTAAAATCAGACGATGACACAATGTCATTTGTAATTTTTGCAATGTCCTCTATAGGTAAGCAGTCCTTTGCCGGCAGTCCGCCCGCAAAAGAAATCATCTTAGGATTTTTCAAAAGCGCGAAAATCTCACGAGTTTCCGTACCGTTCATTGCTTTCATTCGATTGCTAAAGCGAAAAGACATGTGGGTATTATAGCAGGAAATTGAGCAAATATCAAGTATTTAATCAGTGGTTGACTTGGAAAAATTTGCCTTAAAACTTTTTTACGACTTTTTTACAATTAACTATTAGGCATCACATACACCCTTGTACTAACAGTTATTGTCGAGCCTATTAAAGGATTGCTAACGCGGAAAAATAAAAGGTCATTAGAGTAAGTTATTCTTATATAAACGCTTTCATTCAACCAATGGCAGCAACTGAAACAACAACATCTTTGCCATAGGTAAAAAGTAAACCACGCATCAAACCCCTCTGTAATATAAAACTGATACTCGAAATAATTGATAAACATCACTACCTTAACATTTTCATAAGGCTCATTAGATACTCCGGCTAAAAGGTTATTTATCACATTATTACTCGCAAACAAAAATGTCCATTGAGGCGCAGGTGGAGGAAGCGGCGGCGGAGACACAATATATACATTCACATGAATATCAACCCCCGGATTATCCCAAAAACCCCACGCTGTTATAGATAAGTGAAACCCGCAGAAACTTTTGGATATGCCAAAATCAATGTCGTTGCCGTTATTTGGAGTGCTTGCACACAAGAATAACTCATGCCTAATCCCTTCCACATACACCGCCAGCTTTATCATATCTTGAAAGTCCTCAAAGTCTACCCAAGCACAGCAACTGTTCCAAAAACTGTACCTATCCCACTCGTGATAAAGCTCCCATTCAACAGGAGGTAAATTTACCCATACAACTAATCTGCGAAACACCGTATAATAACTATTTTGGTCAAACGGCGTATACATTGCATAGTGAAATTGATTGCCTGCCGCCCCCACATAAGCATCAGGGTTAGCCCAACTCCAACCTATCGGCAACGATACCTCGCTTAATCTATCCCAACGATTAGCAGTAAGACCGGTAGGAAGAACATAGTCAGGTGTTGTTGGCATAAAAAATGACGGACTTCCTACACGAATCCTATCAGCAAAATTATTCCAATTTATCGCTGCACTATAAGCCTGAACACTCATAAGACAAGGAACATAAATAGCAAAGAGCGGACTATGCATAAGAAACGCCCCCAGCTTTATGGGAACCTGTGAAATATCCCACGCGCGCCTTAACATATAAACTGACCTTAAAGTTGCAGTATTAAAAGCCCCTGTATCAATAAAATCCACACTTTCAGGAATAACAACGCTTGTCAGCTGTGTAAAAGCAAAAGCAAACCAACCTATTCGTGTCACTGAAGATGAAATATATACATTCTCTAACCTATAAGCACCCCATGGACCAAAAACATTATCCGGTATTTCAGTAACCCCATAAGGTATAACCAAATCAGTCACAAAACTTCTAATATTTTCAGCATTCACTGAAGGATTAAAAACCCACTGTATTGATAAGTTTGTATTTCCGTAAAATGCATTTTGCTGAATTGTCTCTACCATAGACGGAATCATAAGGGTAGTTAGGTTTGCACCCCAAAAAGCAGACGCACCTATATATGTAGTAAGAAGCGGAATAAAAAAGTTTTGCAAATTTGTATGGGCAAAAGCAGCGGCACCTATGCTATTAAATCCGTATAGAAAATCCACAGTTTCTAGCGCATTAAATCTAAAAAAGGCATGGGAAGGAATAGCTTGAATATCGCCCGTGACTGTAACATGCCGCAATGTTGAATTTCCGTCCCACCATTGCCAATGACTACTGCCAAAAATAAAACTCAAAAAAGTGTTTGATGTATAATCCGCACTTTCACCTATAAACGGAATCGTTAAACTTTCTAAAGGTGTGTCCCAAAATGCACTTTGTCCAATGCTTACTACATTGTTTTGTATTATCGCACTTGTCAATCCCGTCCTAGCAAAAGCACCGCTGCCTATCTCTTCTAAATGATACGGGAAATGAAACGATTCTAATCCTGTATTATTAAATGCATCATTTCCAATATAAGTCACTGAATCAGGAAGCATGATTTCGCTTAGATGTGTAACATCCCTAAAAGCACTTCGACCAACATGCTCTAATTGACTATGGGCTGTAATTACAACCGAACTTAAGTATCTTGTATTAGAAAAAGCACCTCCCCTAATATGTGTCACCGAATCAGGAATAATTATTTTCGTTATATCAGTCCTCGAAAAAGCCCCAAAGCCAATATTTTCTATCCTAGAACCCTGCTCGAAAACAACCCCGCCGATACGGGTATCTGTAAAAGCATTATCCGCAATGCCAATCACATACAGCCCGTTATGCTGTGCCGGAATATACACAGTGCCTACATGAAAAGGAAAACCTCTAGTTACAATATAATACTCACCTTCCCGTATAAATTCAAGTTCAGGTGTAGCAAAGAAGGTACCGCTATGGTCTCTTATTCTTGAACCATATATCCACCAATAATCAGCCAACCTATAAAACTCGACACTGCAATCAGGGACAACTATCACAAACGACGACTGTAAAAGCCATGCACTGCCAAATGCAACATAGCCCAATTCTGTAATATGCGGCATTTCTCTTTCTATATCAACCCTCCTAAGCGACTCAAAATTCCTATCAAATGCGCGATAGCCAATCCTCTCAACGCTAGAGGGAATAGTAATGTTTTCTAGTCTGCAATTATAAAAGGCAAATATTCCAATATGCCGTAAGCCTTGAGGAAAAACAACATGGTGCAAATCAGTCCTGTTCCTAAACGCATGGTCTGCTATCCCAACAGTGCCCAATCTAAACTCTATAGTACCACCAGGTATCAACGGACCCCTAAAGCCCACAGCCCAATTATCCGCATACACAACGCAAACAAGAGATGTAGCATTCCATATCCCAGTATTATAAAATGCGTCTCGTCCAATCGTATGAACACTGTCAGGGATAGTAATGTTGGTTAAATTTACAGCCCCCATAAATGCCCCCGCCTCTATAACTCTTATCCCGTCAGGAATGATTACTTGGCTAATGCGTTCACGAAAATCTTGCCTTACAGGCCAAAGGTTGGGGTTATAATGCCATGTAATAGTTGCAGTTGTGCCGGCAAGTATATTAGTATCTATTTGTATAACACTATTTGGTATAGTAAGATGAGTTAAATTAGAATTGGCAAACGCGTTTGCCCCTATATGTGTTAAGCTATTAGGTAAATTTATTTCAGTACCGGCAAATCCATAAAATGCATTTGCTCCAATATACATTAAATTATTTGGTAAAACAATTTCAGTACCGATAAAACCCTCAAAAGCGTGTGAGCCTATAACTCTTACACTGTTAGGTAAATTAATTCCTGTTACATTAGATAAGTTACTAAAATATCTATTAGGAATAAGAAAAACTCCGTACGGTATTGTAATATGACCTCTTACTGCTCGCGGAACATGAAAAATATTTGTTCTCCCTATGTATAAAATGCCATCAACGCTTGAAAAATATCTACTACTAGGGTCAACCACAATGCGCTCTAAAAAAAGAGTATTATAAAATGTGTTTGCAAAAATGATTCTAACGGTGCTTGGTATATGCAAGCTTATTACACAAGAACCCATAAAAGCATTACTTCCTATAGTAGTAACAGGTAAATTTTGAATACGCGACGGTATTTTTACAGTATATATACCAGAAAGATTATAGTTTGTAATTGTAACTGCATCATTTACGATAGTGTGATTAAATATTGATGTTGTGACAATATTATTAAGAATATGATTAAGCACATCACTATCTTTTGTCATACGATTATGAGCAACCGGCTGCCCTTTAGGAAAGCCATTAGGGTGCGCTAATAAACTACTATCACTATTGTGACGATTGAAAGTCTTTTCCCATCGCATAATATTTCCGTTAAAATCATTTGCCCATGCAGAATAGCGTCCAACAGCCTTATCATCAAGTACAATGCGACAATTTATATGGGGGCAACATCCACCTAAACTTGTCCAAAAACTATTGTTGCTATTATTAGCGTATGTTGTAAATCCCCGAATAGCGCGCATAGCAGCAAAAGAGCCATAAAACAAGCCATATGTACATGTATTTGCAGCCATAGCAAAAAGCCGTATGTTGGAATTTAGATTAACAACATTATTCCAATTGTTCCTTAATTCATTACTGCGGTGGTAATCGGAATTATCAAATGATGATGGATTATTAATAAAATTCCACCATGGCGAGGTAAGTGGCTCCCATGAAAGCCAATGATTCCTAGTCAACCTTGCTATTGTTGACCCATTAAAAGGCGCACCTAAAGAAAACATACTGTCTACTAAATAAGGATGCCTAGTTGCCCACATCATGTTCCAAACACCGCCTGTAGAGTGTCCTATCATATTTATTTTAGGAACAACACCAAAAGTATCGTAATAGTCAAATAAAAGCATCGTCAGTATTGAGTTTAGTTCGTTATACACAAAATTGCGATATTGAATAGCGTCACGAGATTCAAAAACTATAATATTATGTCGTGCCATATTGCGAAGGCGATGTGTACGACTACTACTGATGTTATCATAACCATTTCTAAGAGCATTATCAACATTAATATAAGAAGCGATATTTGCCTCTAATGGAAAGAGCGACAAGTGTGGTCTTGTTACATTTCTCCCCTGCGTAATTCCTACAAGATTTGGATTTAGTGGACTGTTCCAATAAAAATCATTTCTAGCACTAGGGCAGCCCTCATCATCATATAACAAATCATATCTAATATTATAGATATAGCTTCTTGCAACATACACATTTGCGTTAGCTTGGCGGCGTAATCGTTCTATTAGTGAGTTTTCTCTGAAACTTAAATTTTTAGTACCACTGTTGCTCCAATCGCTTGCCCTACCGCCTTGTCCATGAGTTATGATTGTCAAAAGAGGTCGACAAGATATTTGCGAAGAACTAGCACTAAGGATTGCATTAGATTGCTCTCTCAAAGTAATGCCACCATGATGACTATCTGTCAAATTTGCAATACATGAACCCGTAACATCATGTCTAAAATTATTTGGATTGCGCTGAAAGGCATAGCTTGCAAATTCTGTCCTTCTTCTTCCATCTCTTGTTTCAGTAAAGTTTTCAGTTCTAGTTCCGGTTCTGATTGTTAAAAATGTTGCAGCAGAATCTGTAGAAGCATGAGCATTTAGTGTGCGTGTAGAAAAAAGAAACAGCACCGCACACAGCGTAATTGCAATAATTGTCAAGATGATACCAACAATAGCACCTTTTTTATAATTATTAGTTTTCATGAGTTTTTCTCCTGTTTTTTCTAGATTTTATTAGATAAATTATTATAATAGTTATGGCTAATACCGAAAGAGCTAGGTCTAAAAAGGCTAAAGTCGATACCAATATATTTCCAAAAAAAAGCATCGCCCCCCCCCAGAAACACCTATATGCACCCCATCCGCTTATTAAAAATATTGCGATAATAAGATGTATTGTCATTTTTTTGTTTCCACGCAAAAGTAAAACTGCTATTACTGTTAAATATGTAGCAACTAAAATGTTTAGGGGCATAAAAAATAATCCGTAAATTTCTAGTCCGCTAAAAAACGGAATAATATTTAATATCATTAATGTTGCTATTAATGTAAAAACAACAGCTATAAATAAATCTAACTTTCGTTCTGTGATTGATTTTTTTATATCTAATTGTTTCATATACATTTCCTCAGTTTCCCAACACAAAAATCCCTAGCGACATCACTATCGCCACCACTTTGACAAGATTCATTCGTTTGACTGTTTTTTTCCAATACAGACCTCCCTCTTTGATGAATTGTTGACTTTGTAAGATATTTATATATGTAGTTTTAACTCGCCAAAAAATAATATTTTTGACTATTTTGTATTTGGATTATATAGTATAAATTCTCAAATGTCAACTCTTTTGCCTATAAATTCAAGTTCGGGGGTAGCGTAATTGACCTGGAAAAATTTGCCTTAAAAAATGCAATCTCACTTGCGTATCCTTCCTCTTCATTAGGGGTTTCCAAGTAAAACGGCAAGTGCATAAGTTCTGAATGATTGACAAATTTCACTAATGCGTCTGCGCCTATAGTTCCCTCGCCAATTTTTGCATGTCTGTCCTTATGGCTTCCTAAAGACATCATACTGTCGTTTAGGTGAACCGCTTTGACTTTATGTAAGCCTATTACTCTGTCCAATTCTTCTATCACGGCATCTAAATGATTTACAATATCATAGCCTGCCGAGTAGAGGTGGCAGGTATCAAGACAAACACCCAACTTGTCATAGTCAACGGCTTCTATAATTTTAGCCAATTGTGTAAAATTTGACCCTATCTCTGTCCCCTTGCCGCTCATACTTTCCAGCAGAATAAACGAATTTGTTCCTTTTTTGACTACACGGTTTAATGCGTCAATGATAAACTTTTCGCCTTCTTCTACAGTCAATCCAGTATGACTGCCTGGATGAAAAGTGTAATATGCCATATCGCCAAAATGCGCCAGCGTTTTCAAATCCTCTGTCAAACAATATTCAGCAAAATCACGCGTAGCCTTTGTGCCTGAAGCAAGATTAAGCGTATAGGGCGCGTGAGCCAAAACAGAACCAATCCCATTTTCTTTTGCATAAGACAAAAACCTTAAAATATCTTCTCTGTCTACTTCCCTAGCACTGCCGCCCCGTGGATTTCTCGAAAAATATTGAAATACATTTGCGCCAAGCGAAACAGCCGTCTTTGCAGTTGCTTCATAACCGCCTGATATACTTAAATGACAACCTATTTTTAACATAAATCAATCATAACAATTTGCTAAAAACCTGTCAACCTCTTGATTGCGTATACATAGATTGATAAAAGGGCTAGTATTCCGGATAACTAACCCTGCACACAAAAGAAATACACAAAGGAGGAAGTATTGTATGTTATGTAATTTGTTCCGTTGCGGCTGTTGCTGCCGCAGGTCGCATTGTTGTGGTCACCGTCGTGAACATGGTTGCGGCAGCCGCTGGCGCGACGAAAGACGCGAAGGCAATTGCGGCTGTAACTAATTGTTATGTTCCGCTATATTCGTATTAAAAAGAGCTGCTAATGTTATGTTAGCAGCTCTTTTTGTTTTTGTTTCTTTCTTTTATCTCTTGCCTCTAGCTTCTCAACTTCTCACTTCTTATCCCCTGTCCTTTTCT
>Ga0131853_10002991_pt1 | contig 30330 bp, 30 predicted proteins | sample TergutLab28metaG_FD_92764 | JGI IMG/M metagenome (GOLD analysis project Ga0131853, IMG submission 92764) | Labiotermes labralis P1 segment gut microbial communities from Petit-Saut dam, French Guiana - Lab288 P1 (version 2) (version 2) | ecosystem: Host-associated > Arthropoda: Insects >... | reverse complement strand
TGCCTGTAAATCTAATCAATTTACATCGACATTATCTCATATTATTTCGTTCTTGTATTCGTATCCTACAAACAAACTTGTGCGTTTTCTTTTGTGGACTCTCCACAGTATCAGACAGTATTTCTTATTCGAGGGGGAGACATCTTGGCTTCGGAGAATATACGCAGCCAACTCTGGCAGACAAAGGTGAAAAATACCGTCAAAGAAGCGCTGCAAACAAAAGGGCTTCTGCGCGGTAAAGTCATTGCAGGCCATGGAGGTCTCGAACGTGAATTTACGTGCATAACCGTCTCCGAAACGCCGGACTCGCTTGACTGGCTGAAATGTGGTGAACTCGTCTGCACAACGGGTTACGCGCTAATCGGAAACGAAGAGCTCCAATCCGAATGGATCAGCGGCATGGCCAGAAAAAATGTAGCCGCGTTGATTTTTAAAACAGAGCGTTTTTTCAGTAGTTTCCCAGATCATATGATTGAACTCGCCGATGAATTGAATTTCCCGGTCATTGAACTTCCGCTTGATATCACCTGGCCGGTCGTCATCGAAGGTATCACGGCTCTGATGATAAGCATCCAGACACGCCTGCTGGACGCGTCGTACAGCATCTACGACCAGCTAACGCAGTTTGTGTTATCCGCCAGAGGGCTCTACTTCACTGTAGACGCAATTGCTCACATGACGCAAAATCCGGTATTTCTGGAGGATCGTTATCTAAACCCCATTTGTCACTCATCAAGGCAGGATGGGATGGATAAATATTATTCAGACTTCCGCCTGGAGCAGCAGGCGCGGGACGAGCTTAAAGGTTTGATGAAAGTCAAAGACAGCGCAAAATCGAGCCCTTTCACCTTGCCGCTCAAAACGGAACAAGGTGAGATTGAACAGTTAATCGCTCCAATCTTCGCCGGTGACCACCTATTTGGATATTTGACCGTGCTGCTGGCTAACACCGAGTCCCTGGACAAAGAACTCCTCGACACCATCATAGTCCATGGCGCAACGGCGCTGGCGCTGGAGTTGCTCATCAACAACACCCGTTTCCAACTTAACACGAAGGAAAAAACATATCTCTTGAAACAGCTCACCAACCATACCACGCTGTCTGTATCTGAGATTAAAAAGATGGGGGGGCTCTTTGGAGTTAACTTTGATCTAAATACCTCCGTTATCATCCTAAGCTGCAAACCGGAGGTGACTTATTACTCATTCGACCGTTTGGAACGCTATCTTCTGACGATAGACCCCAATGCCGTCCTATTCCTCGAAAAAAAGAATATTGTGATTTTCTACCATCCGAAAAATATCGAAACACTCTACAAAGCGCTGGAAGAGTCTAAGAAGATAGCTGAACAGATGATATCCCACCTAGAAAAAGAGTATTACACCGTGAATGCGGGAATCGGAAATACATACAGCCAGCCGGAGCCTATGCGCAAAAGTTATTTTGAAGCCAAGCAATGCGTGAAAAAAGCCGTTGCCGAGAAAAAGCGTATTATTTGCCAGGATTACCGTAAGATGGCCTCTCTAATGTCGCTCGTTCCAAATCAAGAGGATTTGCAAACCCTTGCGGGAAACCTTCTCGGCAATTTGGAAGCTTACGACCGTGAGAAAAATACCGAACTCATGAAAACGCTGCACAGTTTCTTCCGCCACAAGTGCAAACAATCCGATACCGCTAAAGCCCTGAACATCCATGTCAATACTTTGTCCTATCGTATCGCAAGAATCCAGGAAATTTTGGAAGCTGATCTGGACGATATGGAAACATGTACAATGCTCTTCTTCTCATTGAAAATTCTGGAGAGCTGATGAAGTACGAAGGGCATCGTAAATTGTGCGGATTTGATTAAAGCTCGATGAACGGTTTTTGTTCATCGAACTCACGTTAAATTACAAATACGGAGGTAATTTTATGTTGAAGTATGCAGAATATCATCACGCTTTTATTTCCGCGGCCTTTTACAAAAAGCTGAGAGGTATGGGCGAGCAAGGACTTGCCGTGTTCGTTCTTGCAACGCAGCGCTATGCCGAACAACGCGGCTCACGCATGGCTCAAAGGGCTATTGCCCTGGGTATGCCCCTGAATTTTGAAACATACTGCGCGCTGGGAGAATGGAACTTCACCGACGGTTTTCTGAACGGCTTAACAGGAGATCATATGCAAGTCGTGTCCTTGTCGCCGGATTACTGCTACAATGTTTTTGCCTGTCCGTGGCAAGAGCAGTACAAAGCAATGGGGCTCAGCGACGGCGCGGTTTTATACTGCAAGCATCTTGATTTGGCTATCGCGCGCGGTTTTAACCCATATCTTGATTTCCGAGTTTTGCAGACACTGCACGAAACAGACAGATGTGTATTTACGCTGAAGGACGCCAATCTCACAAGTGTGGTCAAAAAGCGCCAGGAATGGGTTTTGCCTTTTGAATATCATTGCGCGCACGTATACCACACATTTTCCGCAATCGCAAAAAGTGTGCTGAAAACAGATGGGGTAAATTTAGCCGCCTCGGTTCTTACGGACTTTGCGGGAGAATATGGCGGAGACTTTGCCGACAAACTCGTTTCCTATGAGAGCTTTGACTTTAACGTTCTGACGAGTTAGGTTTGAAACAGCTTTTCAACAACCTTTTAATCGCTTCATAAACATGTCACACTGTTGTTATGTTTGATGTGATATAATGATTGAAAGTCATCAAGTAGGAAAATTTAATGAGGTTTAACGAAGCAACAATAAGAGTATTGGTACGAAAGGATTACGATGCGTGTTTTGATTTCTACACAAAAAAGCTTGGTTTAGTGCCGATGAGTTGGGTAGACAGAAGTGTCCCTTACGCAGCTTTTGCTGCGAAAGAAGGGGAGCCGGCGTGTTTTGCTATTTTTGACGGGAATAGAATGTCAATGTATAAAGGTTATACCCAACCGAGCGAAACAACGCAGCCCGACACCGTGGTTGCTATAATACCCTCTGATAATGTTGACGAAGATTACAAACGTCTGCAAGAAGCAGGGGTAGAGTTTTTGGGTGAACCGCAGACTATAGAGGAATGGGGGTTTCGTATGGCTTATTTCAGAGACCCGGAAGGTAATTTGTTTGAGTTGATGGACGGTCAGATAGGTTAAATGTGAACACGGCCTGATGCTGCTGTCATTCGTATCAACAAGCCTGAAAAAAGCCTATATTTGCAGGCAGAAGCGGAACAATAGCCCCTGTCTTTTTTGCGTTTCTGAGCAGAATGCAATAATCACATCCGGCTTTTGCTTTTTATGATCCATTGTCAGGGGAAAAAGCCTATGCTGATTGACAAACACACTCTGATTAAATATAATTGTTCTAGGCTGGAAGCGGTTTTGGTGAAAGCGCTTGTAACTACAAGGCGGGGATTCAATTTGAAAAAAACTTTAATAGTGACCAATAATCCTGTTGTATATGAAGCCTATCGAGCAAATTCTGATGCCGAAACTTTTGTTGCAGAAATCCGATGGTTTGACGGAGATGCCGAAGAAATTCTTGTTAAAGCCAGAGATTTGGTTTATGAGGGATATCCCTTGATAAGTCATCCGCTACCGGCGAGCATACGGATGATATATTCACCTTACCGGTCGGTTGTGCTTGGCGCGGACGCAGGGGCGCTTGACGCCTGGCATACCGGTATTATTGAGGAAAGCTTGGCGAAGTACCGCCAGAATACAGGACACAGAACCCCGGACAAAAAAAATGCGGAATCGTACAAATGGATGGATGCGCAGCTTCTTTCGGTTGCGATAAGGGAATTTAAATTATTCTAAGAACCTGTTCTAAAAATAAACTGATTGAGGTGAGAAAATTGAAGCTTGAACTTGGTAGGATCAATATTGCCGATATTAAATTAGGCAATAACACGATCGTCGAAAACGGTGTGTTAATTGTAGACGCCGAAGGGCTTAAATCGAAGCTCCTGGAGGACAACCGCATCAAAGAAGTATCTGTGGATATTTGCCGTCCCGGAGAAAAGGTAAGAATTATACCCGTTAAAGACGTTATTGAGCCGCGCGTAAGGCTTTCCGGGGATTGCTGCTTTCCCGGGGTTACAGGCAAGCATGTGCAGTCCGGCGAAGGGCGCGTAAACGTGCTGCACGGAGCGGCGGTAGTGACGGTTGGAGATCTGGTTGGCTTTCAGGAGGGCGTTATAGATATGTGGGGGGAAGGCGCAAAATGGACGCCATTTTCCAGAACGTTCAACTTAACGCTGGATATCACGCCTGTCGCGGGGCTCACACCGCATATTCATGAAGAAACGATACGACTCGCCGGCCTTAAAGCCGCTGAATTTGTCGGTGAAGCCGGCAGAAACATAGAAGCGGACGAGATTATTAGCCTGGAAATGGGCGGCATGTTTGACGAAGCGGCAAAGCACCCCGAACTGCCAAAAGTCTTGTATGTTGAAATGCTGATAACGCAGGGGCTTTTACACGATACATACATTTACGGAATGAACGCCCAAACTATTTTGCCGACGCTTCTGCACCCCAATGAGGAACTTGACGGAGCGGTCGTAAGCGGAAATTGCGTGGCGGCATGTGACAAAATAACTACATACCAGCATCAGAATAACAGCATTATACTTGATTTATATGCCCAGCACGGCAAGACGATAAACTTTTTAGGCTGTGCTATGGTTCCTGAGCATACGACGCTTAACGGCAAGGTTCGCGTTTCGGATTTTGTGCTGAACATGGCGAAAATGTACGGCGCTGACGCGGCTGTAATCTCTGAGGAAGGTTACGGCAATCCTGATACGGACCTGCTTATGATCTGCAAGAAATTGGAGAACGCAGGAATCAAAACTGTTTTGATAACGGATGAGTGCGCGGGCAGAGACGGCATGAGCCAGCCCCTGGCCGATACTGCTCAGGAAGCCGTTGCGGTAATCTCGTGCGGAAATGTTTCGCATGTGGTAAATCTGCTTCCGGCTGAGAAGGTCATTGGGAGCGCGCAATCAATCGCAACCCTGGCAGGTGGTTGGGAAGGCGCGCTTGCCGAGGACGGCAGCCTTGCGTGCGAGCTTAACGCAATCATTGGCGCCACCTCTGAAATCGGCTACTTTAATGTTACCTGCAAGCAATACTAACATTATGAGGAGATGCACTATGCGAGAAAAATATAAGGTCGTTTACTATGTTAACCAGTTTTTTGGGCAGATCGGTGAAGAGGATATGGCATCCGCGCCTGTTGAAATAAGGGACGAAAAAGTCGGGCCTGCCGCCGGATTTGAGCCGCTGCTGGACGGTCAGGGCGAAGTGGTTCGCACAATAATATGCGGCGACAATTATTTCAACGAGAACAAGGAAAAGGCGCTTGCCCAAATAATTGCAGCCATAAAGGAATGCTCCCCGCAAATCTTAGTCGCCGGGCCCGCGTTTAATGCCGGCCGTTACGGAGTAGCGTGCGGTGAGATCGCCAAAGCCGCCGTTCATGAGCTTGGTATTCCTGTTGTTACGGGTATGTACATCGAAAACCCCGGGCTGGATATATGCAAGGAAACCGCGTATGTGGTTTCTACCGGAGATTCCGCCGCGGGTATGCGCAAAGCCCTGCCTTTAATGGCGGAGTTGACTAAAAAGCTTGTGAATGGTGATGAAGTAGGTTCTCCAGAAGAGATGGGATACATACCCAGGGGGATAAGAAAGACGGTCTTTGTCGAAAAGAGGGGTTCCGAACGCGCCATAGACATGCTTTTGGCCAGGCTTGCTGGAAAAAGTTTCGAGACAGAGATGCCGATGCCGGTATTTGACACGGTTCCCCCGGCGCCCGCGGTTAAAGACCTTGCAAAAGCGACAATCGCCATTTGCACCACAGGCGGTATAGTGCCCAAGGGAAACCCGGATTGTCTTGAATCGGCTTCCGCCCAAAAATGGGTACGCTATGATATAAGCAGAAAAAAATCGCTAACCGGCTATGAAGTCCACGATTCGGCGACAAAAACCTATATAAACGATTTTTATTCCACACACGGCGGTTATGATACCTCATTCGTCAATGAGGTTGTTGACCGGGTATTGCCACTGGACGTATTGAATGAATTTAAAGATGAGGGCTATATCGGCGGCGTACATAAGTTTTTCTATTCAACCACCGGAACCGGAACCGCTGTCAGTAAGGCCAAGGAGTTTGGCACGGCAATTGGCGCGGAATTAACAGAAGCCAAGGTGGACGGCGTTATACTGACATCCACCTGAGGAACCTGTACCCGTTGCGGCGCAACGATTGTCAAAGAAATAGAACGGTATGGTACTCCGATAGTGCATATGTCTACTATTACAACGATATCCGAATCCGTTGGGGCTAATCGTATTGTTCCCACAGTGGCGATACCTCACCCGGTAGGAGACCCAAAATTGTCGCGTGAAGACGAGCATACTTTAAGGAAGAGCCTTGTTAAGAAGGCCCTTGACGCCCTTGCAACAAATATTTCCGAGCAAACACATTTTGAATAGTCTGATAGGAGGAAGCTATGAAGTCTACACATAAGTACGAGCATTACTACAATTATGAGGAAATTACGACAATCCTCAAGAGCTATGCGGAAAAGTATCCTGAGTTGTTCAAGCTCTCGTCATTGGCCTCTACCAAGGAAGGCCGCGAAATCTGGCTGGCCGAGATGACCAACACCGAGACCGGCGCATTTTGCGAGAAGAGCGGCTATTTCCTGACCGGCAACATACACGCGGGCGAAGTAACCGGATGCATGTGCGCAATGTACTTTATTGACTACATGCTTACAAATTTTGAAGAGCCGGGTGTAAGGAAGCTTCTCGATTCCGTCACTTTCTACATAATACCACGCGTGAGCCCCGACGGCGCGGAGCACTACCTGACTACTCCCAATATGCTGCGTTCTGTGAATGAGATGTTCCCATTCGCCGAGCTGCAGTCCGGCGTGCAGCCGACCGATCTTGACGGCGACGGCGTAATAAGGAAGATGATAGTACCATCGCCATACGGCGGATGGAAAAAGGACAAGGATGACCCGCGCGTAATGGTAAAGAGACGCCCGAACGACGTCGATGGAATATTTTACAATGTGTGCGCCGAAGGTCTTATCGAGGACTTTGACGGCTACACGGTCGAGAACGCACCTCTCAAGTACGGTCTTGACCTGAACCGCAACTTCCCATTTAACTGGGACACTAACAACAAGCAGCAGGGCGCCGGATTTTATCCGCTTGACAGGGTCGAGAGCCGCACACTCGCCGGCTTTATCGTAAGTCACAGAAATATTGTCGCCGCAATCAACTTTCACACATATAGCGGGGTTTACCTCTATCCGCCGGCATTTAAGTCTAAGAAAGACGTAGACCAATTCGATATGAAGATATACGACAAGGTCAACAAGATGATTTCCGAAATAACCGGATACAAACCGCTAAATATCAAGGATGAGTTCATCGGGGGCGACAAGGCCAAAATGTCGGTGGTGGGTTCGTTTGACGACTTCCTGCACTTCGGGAACGGCGTGATGGACTATACCGTTGAAACATGGGATCTTTGGACAAGATGCGGTATTGAGCTTCCGTTCCCCGATTTTCTAAATAAGCCCGACGAGGAGTTCGAAGAGAATCTCCGCAAGATATACAAGTGGGCCGACGAGAGCGATCTTGGCTCGTATATTAAGGACTGGACGCCGTTTGAGCATCCGCAGCTTGGCCCTGTCGAGATAGGCGGAGAAGACCCCAAGTACTTCACTCAGAACCCCCCGGTCAAGTTTTTGCTCGAAGAGGTCGAAAAGCACACCAAGTTCATGCTGCAGCATGCTTTGTCACTGCCAAAGCTGGAAATCCACAAGGTAAACGTGACATCACTCGGCGCCGATATATACAAGGTCGAGGCATATGTATACAACGGAGGGTTCATGCCGACGTACGGGCTGAAGGAGTATTTGACGCTCAAGCTCGCGAAGGATATAGAGGTCGAATTGACTGGTGATGACCTTAGCTATGAGAGCGGCAAACGGCTTCAGAAAATAGGTCAGCTCGAAGGATATTCAAATCCCAGTACTGGTCACGGCTTCTTCGGCATCACCTCCAACCCCGGGGAAGCCACCGAAAAGAGGGTTACATGGATAATAAAGTCCAAGGGCGGCGAAGTCACCGTAACCGTGTGCGGTGAACGCGCCGGAACAGCTAAGATGACAGTCGCGCTGAGCTAAGGAGGTATATTTTTGACCGAAGTAATTGAAAATCGACGCAGTATCAGAAAGTACAAGCCGGAGGCCACTGTTACAAAAGAGCAGCTTGACCAGCTTATCCACGCGGCCATGCTTGCCCCGTCGGCCAAAAATTCGAGACCGTGGGAGTTTATTGCCGTAACGAAGCGGGAATTTCTCAACGAGTTCGCGCGCCTGCATCCTTACGCAAAGATGTGTACCACGGCCGCGGCCGCTATCATTGTGGTAGCGATACCGCAGCCCGACGCGCTTTCGGGATATTTCCCGCAGGATTGCGGCGCGGCGACGCAGAATATCCTCCTGGAAGCTACCGCGATGGGACTGGGGAGCTGCTGGTGCGGCATCTGGCCAATTGAATCGCGCGTGTCCTGGCTTTCTGAGATGCTTAGTATCAACGAGCCAAAGCTTCCGTTTTGTATAATAGCTATCGGAGTACCCGATGAAGCTCCGGCACAGCGCGGATTTTTCGACGCAAGTAAGGTGAAGTATGTAGACTAGCAGAGGATAGACATACCGGGGGCGTCTAATGACAAAGGGAATAAGGAATCTGTTGACATGCTTGTGCGCTGCCTTTATTACACTGAGCGGCTGTGTAAATCAAGTCACTATGCAAAACGTCTGGAGAGAGCCTCATTTTCGCGCTACTGTAGTTGAAGCGCTTGACAATGCGATCCTCGTAAGCGTTAGTGAAGGGGAGGAAGTCCTCAATCCCGGGGCATTGGTATATGTGCCCCTCGATGTTGAGCTGGGAGGAAGCATTGATAACTTTATTAGCGCCGATGAAGTCATCGTTTATTTCGACGGAGCTGTTGTCGAAGGCAATCCGGCGCAGTTAAGCAGGGTTTACACGATTGTATTGACAAGCCGGGACAAAAGTACGCCTTGGCATTTCTCGCACAGAGTTGATGTCTCACATGTTTCAGACAGTCAAACAGTCGAGCGGACAATCACCAACAGACATCTAATCGACGATTTGTTTTTCAATTGGTTTTCAAATCTGTCGCTGTCAAGGAAGCGGCTTGCTTACGGTGAAAGTCCTAGCGCTTTAGACAACGTGGAGGTCTATTATTTCACGTTTCATATCGCACAGTCTTTCACTGTTGATATTGATGGTGAACATACGGATATTGGCGGGAACATAGAGCATTTTTCATTCTCTTACGGTCGGTATGGGGCGGAGGAATGGTACTTGTTCTATTATGATGAATGGTATAGGGTGAACAATCCATCCAGTCCATTCGACAATTTTCCAATGCACGTTTATGGCGATGTGCTCGTCAACGATGTGGTTGCCGGTGAATCCGAAACTTCACGCGACGATGAATACGCAGAGTCTTCTGTTGCCCCAATATTCACCAGTGAGCCGCTGCCGAAGCATATTATCGAGTTTATAACCGGAATAACTTTCAGAGAAGATACGCCGTTTCCTCCATCATTCCTCACATATCTTACCATTACCCATGTCGGCTTTGACGGAGAGGACAGAATCGGAAGCATGATTGTCGCGGCGGAAATCGGCGATGAGGTTCTGGAGATTTTTGAGGAAATCTATGAGAGCGGATTCCCAATTTATAGCATGATGTTATAATGAAACAACTTGAAAAGTGAACCAATATTTTCTGGAAGCGTCGGCCTACTGCCGCCGACGTTCCACAGATGAGGCGCTTTAGCGCCGAGCTGATATTGGTCTGATTTAAAGTGTATTAACTATTAATGAGAGTTCCAATAGCATACAGGAGGATAGATGCCGTTAGCATCTATCCTCCTGTATGCTTGCATATTTCAACTTGCATAGTCGCTCCAATACCCCTTGATCCACACCACGGGAGTACCCTTGTCTCCGCTGCCGCTTGTCAGGTCGCACAGGCTGCCCACAAGGTCATGATAACGCCGCGGCGTCGTACCTTCCGAAAAATTATTTCGTACATTTTTAGATGCAATAGCCTCTTTGACCTTGGTTTCTAAGTCTGTGCCTTTCAGTGTTTCAGCCAGATATTTCAATTTGATTTCGTTTGGGCTGCCCGCAAGTCCATCCGTATAGTATGGTGAAACCACAGGGTCTGCCAATTCCCAAATCCCGCAAACAGGGTCTTTAAATGCCCCGTCGCCGTAGACCATTATTTCAGGGGAGTAGCCCAGATGTTCGGTGAACTTCCTTTGCAAATTCAACACAAACGCCTTGCTATCCCTTGGAAACAGTTTGAGTTCATCGCTTGTAGACAAGTTGGATCCCAACAGTCCAAAGCTTTCGTTATAACCGCTATTATGCAAGGGCTTGTCCATAATATTACAGAGCGTCAATATGTTTGCCGTACCGTCGGCTTTTAGCAGCCGTTTTTTTGTTTTAAATCTCTCATGTATTTGAGCAACCAGAATATTTTTGGTTAATTGCAGCATGTGGCGCGGATTGTTGGAAATAACAACCTCAACGTTATCACAGACGTCTTGGTACGCCGCCGCATAGTCCATCCCTGTGAACTTATGAGTATATTCGCCTGCCACTTGCCTGAACTTGCTTAATGGGATTGCCCCTTGCTTTAGCAGTTCATGAAGCTGGTCCTTGCACTCGTCGAGATTCTCGTCGTCCATTAGCGGGTTGCCAACTTCATCAAATGGGTACGATAGCTGTACATAAACCTTGCCGGCCCCGGAACAAATCGCTTTCAACACATTAATGAACCTGTTGCGCGAGAGTATTGGGAACAAAACGCCAACTTCTCCGCCGCCTAATTTTTGGCGCACATCTTCCGCTATAACGTCAAGCGTAACAAAATTACTTTCCGCCTTGGAGACGATAGACTCCGTAACCGCTACAATATCACTTTTTTCCAGTTTCTCGCCTGATTGCCTTATGGCCTCAGTCATACTGTTGAATACAGCCTCAACTAAGTCGTCGCCCCTTTGAATGATCGGCGTTTTTACACCCCTTACAACAACACCTAAAATACTCATCTGCATTCATCCTTTACGAAAATATGGAAAGCCCTGCAAGCTCGCAGTTACAATGATATAACAAAAATACCCGGTACGCAAGATGCAAAACTCAGGTCTTGGCGGTATCCAATGCAGATAAAGCAAAAACTTGACGATTACCCTGCAAGTACGCTATACTAGTCATTGATAGTATAGTAAGCAAGAAGCAAATATTTTACTGGGGGATGAAGGTTATAAAAATCATAAAGGGTTTGATCTATGGTTTGATTTTTGGATTTGGCAGCCCAATACCGGGAATAAGCGCCGGAACCATGGCTATACTTCTAAATGTGTATGAGAAATTTTTCAATACAATCAGTGTGAATACCGTAAGGCGTAACCTATTTTTTACCGTTTCTTTTTTGTTGGGGTGGGCATTTGGCCTTTTTGGGATCAGCAGTATGATGATGTTTTTATTTGACAATCACGAGCAGCTAATTTTTTTCAGCTTTATAGGATTGATATTGGGGTGTCTCCCCATGATTTATAAAAAAGCAACAATCGAAAAAGTCAGGGTCAAGAATGTAAGTATGTTTTTCATAGCTCTTGCGTTTATGTTCTTTCTTGCGTTTTACGGCGGCGATTTAAGTGCGAACAGCACTATTGAACAGCTTGGAGGATTAACTCCCGCGCTGCTTGTATGGATTTTTGTGTCAAGCTTTATCAGTTCTATGGCGATGCTTATTCCGGGGGTGGGCGGCTCTCTCATGATGCTTGTTTTCGGAATCTATGCTATTTATATCGAAGCCATCTCAACGCTCAATCCCTTGGTACTTTTCATTTTTATAACAAGCATGATTCTCGGCGTTCTGGCGGGAATTGTACTTACGAAAAAATTGCTCGTTTCCTATTCCCAGACGTTATATTTCTCCATTTTAGGGTTTATTATCGGTTCGTTGTTTATTCTATATCCCGGATTTTCTACGGATATCGAAGGATTATTATCGGTTGTGCTTACACTCTTATTTGCGGCTTTTGCATACTGGCTCTCTAAAAAGGGGCCTGCAACACAAGAATAACTTATTCTTGTTAGTGTTTTGAGTTAAGCTATCTTACTGCAGTCACTTTGTTCGCGTTTCGTTGTCTAAAACCACTTAGTATTGTACCGATTTTTACACTGTGAAAGTTTTAGACAACATGAAAACACGAATTTGTTCGCGTTTCGTTGTCTAAAACCACTTAGTATTGTACCGATTTTTACATTGTGAAGGTTTTAAACAACATGAAAGCACGAATTTGGTGGTTGCGGTTTTTATTTTATTGAATTAATTCATAGTAAAATTTTTACGATAAATATGTTAAAATATTAATAATAATAAAATTTTTCCTAAAATCTATTGACATGGAATTTTTAGCGTGATATAGTAACGGCATTAGTTACTATTTTCAACAATTTCATTGTTAAAATTTATGTATTTTAACTAAGTTGTGATTAAGGGGGAAATTATGGACAGAGAACAGATATTGGCGGGCGTAGAGGGCATTCTGGAAAAAATACAGATCATTACCGACCCGGACGCGCTTTACGATGCTGCCGCAGACCGGTATAAAAAGTACGCGAAGGCAAAAAAGGTACTGGACGTCCCGCCTCCGACGGCAATCGTTTATCCTGATTCAACTGAACAAATAAGATCGCTTCTATTGTTCTGCAACAACAACGGCGTTAATGTGATTCCGCGCAGCGGAAAAACCGCGACGGAGGGCGGTCTTGAAAACTGGAAAGAAAACACTCTGGTCATTGACGGAAAAAATCTTAATAAAATACTTAATGTCGATACATACAATATGCAGGCAACCGTGCAAGCCGGCGTACCACTGCAAACACTGGAGGACGAGCTTAGAAAGCAGGGCTTCACAACAGGACACTCACCTCAGTCAAAGCCCGTCGCGCAGCTTGGCGGGTTGGTTGCGACGCGCAGCATAGGGCAGTTTTCGACTCTCTACGGCGGCATCGAGGACATGGTTGTAGGACTTGAGTGCGTGTTCCCCGACGGTAATGTCTCGCGGATAAAGAATGTGTCGCGCCGCGCGGGCGGGCCGGACATACGCCATATAGTGATTGGAAGCGAGGGCGCTCTGTGTTACATAACCGAAGTAACGGTAAAAATCTTCAAGTTCTATCCTGAAAACAACCGCTTCTACGGATACCTGATACGCGATGTGGAAACCGGCATCAAGGTTTTGCGCGAAGTCATGGTCAACGGGTTCCGCCCGTCTGTGGCTCGCACATACTCGGAAGAAGACGCGCGCCAGCACTTCTATCACTTCCACAAAGGACATTGCGTGCTGTTGTTTATGGCGGAAGGCCCTAAGTCGATTGCCGAGGCGACCGGTGCGGCAATCGAAGAAGCTGTTGAGAAGTTCCGAGGCGGCATACTTGAAACGGTGGACAGCAGTCTGATCGAAGACTGGTTCAACCATCTAAACTGGTCGCAGCAAGATATTGACGACGAATTTCAGGGCATGATCGACAACGACAAGCACGACGGTTTTACGACCGAAGTCTCTGCCGACTGGGAAACCATTCCTCAAATTTATAACAATGTCATTAACCGAATCGGTAAGGAATTTCCAAGGGTTAACGACCTTACCATGCTTGGCGGCCACTCTTCCCACAGTTATATCAACGGCACAAACATGTACTTCGTATACAACTACGTTATCAACTGCGCCCCCGAGGATGAAATGCGTATCTACCACCATCCGCTGCAAACCATTATTGTAGAGGAAACCCTAAAGCTTGGGGGATCGATGTGCCATCATCACGGAATCGGAAAGTACCGCAACGAGTGGACAAAGGAGGAGCACGGGAGCGCCTATTACATGCTTAAAAAGCTAAAGGACGCTTTCGACCCGGCCGGAATTATGAACTTCGGAACTATCTATCCGCAGGAAGAAGGCCGTAAGTACCAGCAATAACAACTAAAAAGACAATGAGAGGTGTCAAAAATGGGCAGCAATTTCAGGAGGTATTTTCAATTCGCGCTGGTTGTTTTGGCGGCGGGAGCTATTTTCCCCATAGTGTACCTTAGAACAAATTATCAGGAAACAATACTTACCGTATTTGACATGACCCTTCCACAGCTTAATATCATATACTCAGTCCTTGGTATTGTGTTCATGATAGGGTATTTTCCCAGCGGGTTGCTTAGCGACAAATTTTCGGCTAAGAAGTTGCTGTGGATATCATTGCTGGGAACGGCGCTGGGCGGATTCTGGTTTGCGCAGATTCCCAGCTATCAGCATGTTGTGTTTATCTTTATCATATGGGGGACGTTTTCGGTATTCACTTTCTGGAGCGCCCACATGAAACTCGTAAAGATGATGGCAAAGCCGGAAGAAGAAGGCCGCTTCTTCGGAATACTTGACGGCGGGCGCGGCGTGGTAGAGGCAGTGCTTGCCAGCGTAGCCGTGGTTATTTTCGCCGGGATTCTCGGAGCGAGTACCGCAATTGACGATATGCGCTCGGCGCTGATTGCGGTAATATATATGTATTCGTTTGTTCTGCTTGCCTGCGCTGTGCTGGTGTTCCTATTCGTTGAGGAAGACAGCGGCGGCAAAAATACAAAACAAGTCGATCAGCCCGAAGCTGCGCAAAAGGAGAAGTTTAAACTGGCCGATCTCTCCTTGTTGTTCAAAAACAAGCTCGTGTTCGTAATGGGCGGAATAATATTCATGGGCTATTCAGTATTCTGGACGGTATATTACTTTGGCGGCTTCATGGAAACAAATCTTAGCGTCGACGCCATAACAGTCGGACAGATAACGGTCATAGTGCTGTGGATGCGCCCTATTGGCGGTACTATCGGCGGGATTCTGGCCGACAAGATCGGAAAGACCAAGTCGCTCGGCGGATCGCTTATTGGAGCTGCAATCTGCTTGGTACTGATATCCATACTGCCGGTATATACATACAGAACCGTGTTCTTCGCTCTTATTATCATATGCGGTTTGTTCCTGTACGCCATCAGGGGAACCTATTGGTCGCTGCTGGGCGATCTTCGCATGGGAAACAAAGTTATGGGCGTAACCATCGGCTTTGTGTCGGTACTTGGGTACACTCCCGACATACTGCTGCCTCTTATTAATTCCGGCTTATTCGCCACATTCGGCGATCACGGCGGTTACAACGCGTACTTCATTATGAGCGCAATATTTGGTGTGATTGGCGTGATGCTCGTGATACTGTTCGGAAGGATGACGCGCAAAAACTGCGCTCAGACAGGGATATAAACCTGTACGGAGGAAACATGCGTGTTAAGTGCTTGGTAAAATTTACTCCAAACGTCGAGAACTTCAAATATGACTATGAAAAAAATATTCTGGTTCGAGACGGCGCGGGAATGGTTTTAAACCCGGACGATGCGTCTGCCCTCGCTTATGCCTTGCAATTAAAGAAAGAGCACGGCGCGGTCGTCGAAGTTATTACAATGGCTCCGCCCGGAGTAACGGAACTTCTGCGCGATCTTTTGCGCCGCGGCGCGGATCGCGCCGTGCTGATCACCGACCCGGCGTATGTCGGGAGCGACACCTATGCCACAACGTTAATACTCAGCCGATACTTGCAAGGTGAAGAATACGACCTGATACTAACCGGAACCCATTCGCTGGATGGCGACACCGCACATGTGCCTGCGCAAGTCGCGGAGTTTCTCGGATTGCCGCAGCTTTCGGGAATACGCAGGATCGAGCCGCAAAATACAGGGGATTTACAAAACAGCAATGCGCTTGTCTGCGAAGTTGAATCCGAAAGCATGGTCTACAGATTTTCGGCCACGCTTCCGGCTGTGCTGGGCATTGCGAAGGAAAGCGGATTAAAACTCCCCTTCGCACGTTACGCCGATCTGCATCTGGATGTTGACAACCGCATAGAGGTCGTCACAAATGACAGGCTTGGCTTTGCCGCGGACGAGGTCGGATTGTGCGGCTCACTTACCAAGGTAGTAAGCTCCAGACTTCCGCAGCTTGAAAAACGAGTCCGCATAGTAGCCGGAAGCGTTGACGAAGGGGTTGAGGCTGCGTACAGTCTTCTCAAGGACAAGGGGTTAGTCACAGATGTATAAAGTTCTGGTTTATATTGACCCGCACAACCCCGGCGCGTCGCTGGGGCTGCTGGAAGCCGCCGAAAGAATCGCGTACGCGGATCGGCTTGTGACATACGCTTTTTGCCCCGGAAACCCGACGCCGGTCATCCACGGTCATTTTGACTTCTGCGTTTGTACGGATGCGGCGGTAGAGCCGTACGACACGCAAAATCTTGCTGCCTGCCTTAAATCTTTGCAGGATGAGTATCATTTCGATGCAGTGCTGCTGCCTGCCACAGCTTGGGGCAGAAATATTGCTCCAAGAGCGGCTATGCGAATGAGGGTTGGTCTTGTGGCCGACATAACGGAGGTGACAAGAGACGGCGACGTCGTGCGGCTTGTGCGCCCGGCATTTGACGGCAAGATGCTTGCCGTTATCGAGTGCGTTGGAGGCAAACCGATTATGGCGAGCGTGCGGCCCGGTGTGTTTAGATATGACGGAGGAGGCGGAAAGGATACGCAACACATAACATTTTCGCCTAAAGGGCTTTCTCCAAGCGGTGTCAGCCTGTTGTCGTCAGAGCATAAGCGTGCCGTCGCCGATATCCGCGAAAGTGATATATTAGTATCGGGCGGGGGCGGTGTTGGCGACGCGATTGAGAAGCTCGAACTGCTTGCCAAGGCGTTGGGCGGAATGGTATCCGCAAGCAGGAGGCTTGTTGACAGCGGCATGGCTCCGCGCGCAATCCAAGTGGGGCAATCAGGCAAAACTGTAAGCCCCCGAATATACTTTGCCCTTGGCATCTATGGTTCCCTCCAGCATATTGAAGGGTTGCGAAATGTGGACTGCATTATATCGGTCAATACAAACCCCAAGGCTCCCATATGCAGTATTTCCGATATAGTCGTAGAGGGTGACGCCGTTGAGTTTGCTCAAAAACTGGCAGAGAAAATTAATCAGTGCAGCAGTTTCAAGCGGGACTGCGATACAACAAATAATATAACGGAGGGTTAGCATGGAGATTACATCTTTCAATATGGACTATTTCTCTCTTAAAGGTAAGAACGCCATCGTTACCGGCGGCAACACAGGACTTGGGCAGGCTTTTTCGACGGCGCTTGCCAAGGCTGGAGCCAGTATATTCATGCCGAGCATTATGCCGGATGATCCAGACTTTAACAAGCAGCTTGAGGCCGAGGGTGTGAGAGCTGTGTACATGCAGGCCGACATCACCAGGGCGGGCGTACCCAAGCAGGTGGTAGAAAGCTGTGTGAAGACTCTCGGTTCTGTGGATATCCTTGTAAACTGCGCCGGCATATGCATTATTAAGGATGTAAAGGAATTTGGCCGCGCCGAGTGGGATCCTATGATCGCGATCAACCTTACGGCCGCTTTTGAAATGAGCCACGAAGCCGCCCTGCATATGATTCCGCAAAATAGCGGCAAGATTATCAATATCTGTTCTATGTTCTCATGGCTGGGCGGGCAGTGGTCGCCGGCTTACGCCGCGTCAAAGCACGGTATCGCCGGGCTTACCAAAGCGTACTGCGACGAGCTGGCTCAGTTCAACATTCAGGTCAACGGAATCGCTCCCGGCTACTTCAAGACAAAGCTGGCGGCAGCTTCGGCTACTGACCCCGTGCGCGAAAAGTGGATAACCGACCACACAGCCGAAGGCCGCTGGGGCGTCCCGCACGATCTGATGGGAACCACGGTATTTTTGGCAAGTCGGGCTTCGCAGTTTGTGAACGGCCACATCCTTGCCGTTGATGGCGGCTTTCTGGTGCGTTAGGGGGCGAGGCGGTTGAAGAAGCGCTATATCATCGGCATTGACGGCGGCAGTCAAAGTACCAAGATGGTCATTTATGACACTGAGGGTAATGTGATTTGTGAGGGTATGGGAGAATTGCAGCCAATGCGCCAGCCGACTCCCGGCATTGTCGAACACCCCGGAGATGACCTATGGGTTTCCATGTGCGCTACGGGAAAGAGTTTAATGGCGGCATTCACCGGCGACGTGCGTGACATTGTCGGAATCGGCTTGGGCTCAATCCGTTGCTGCCGCGTGCTGCTTAAATCAGACGGTACGCTTGCCGCCCCTGTAATTAGCTGGCAGGATGTCAGGGTGTCAAAGCCTTACGAGCATACAAACCCTGATGTTGCGTATGTAACTTCAACGTCAGGCTATCTGACCCACCGCCTTACCGGAAACTTTCATGACAACGTAGGCAATTACTTCGGGCAGTGGCCGGTAGACTTCGACGCCTGGAACTGGAGCGAAAGCGACGCGGTTATCGAAAAGTACAACATACCGCGCGACATGCTGTTCAAGCTTTACAAACCGGGAGATATCGTCGGGAATATAACGCCGGAGGCGGCGCATGCAACCGGCTTTCCACAGGGGCTTCCGGTGATATGCAATACAAGCGACAAGGCTGTCGAGGGTCTTGGCGCCGGGCTTATTGACGAGAGCAGCGCGGTTATATCGCTGGGTACATACATCACTCTTATGGTCGGCAGGGCGCAAATGCCCAAAAACCCGGAGCATCACTGGGGTATTATTTCGTCTGTGCCGAATCGCTATATATACGAGTGCTATGGTATTCGGCGCGGCATGTGGACAGTTAGCTGGCTTCGCGAACTGCTGGGCGAAACATTGGTTAGGAATGCGCGCGAATTCGGGCTTTCACCGGAAGACTACCTCAATATGCAAGCGGAAAAAGTGCCTCCCGGGTGCGACGGCCTTATGACCGTACCGGATTGGCTAACTAATCCTTGGGAGCCCTTCAAGCGCGGAATGATGATAGGTTTCGAAGCGCACATGGGTTATGCATACATCTACCGTTCGATTATTGAAGCAATAGCTCTCACAATGAAGAATAATTACGACCGCATGTGCAGTGAAATAGATATAAAAATAGATAAGCTTATTATTTCCGGCGGCGGATCAAGCAGCAATCTGTTTATGCAAATATTTGCCGATGTGTTTGGAATGCCCACACAACGTAACGTAATAAATGGAACGGCAAGCATGGGCGCAGCAATAAACACAGCCATAGCCGTCGGAATTTATTCAAGCTATGAAGAAGCTGTAAGCCGCATGGTCAGGATCAAGGATGTATTCCAACCTATTCACGAAAATGTGAAAGTATATGAAAGCTACAACAAAGGGATTTTCCGCGATCTGACAAAATACACCGACGAAATCCTCAAAAAGTCTCATATGGTGTTCCATCCTGACGAACAGAACTCCCATGTCGTAGCGAATTGGTCGCAGACATAAAGCCTTCGATTTCTGTAAATAACCATGCCTGTAAGAACCTGTTCTCAATGATTCAACGCCGCATTGACACGGATTATGCCGCTAATCCACGCCATTTCGACATTGAATCATTGAAGACAGGTTTTCTTAACTCATTCATCCTGATTCAATATTTCATTATAAGCAAAGCACTCTGTAATATGGTCGTTAACCATGCCTGTAGCCTGCATGAACGCATAGACTATGGTCGAGCCAACGAATTTGAAGCCCATTTTCTTCAAGTCCTTGCTTATCCTATCGGAAAGTGGAGTAGTCGCGGGCAAATCCTCTAATTTCTCCCAATGGCCTACTATGGGCTTATAATCCACATATCCCCATATAAATTTGTCAAAGCTCCCGTACTTCTCGACAACATTAAGGAATAACTCAGCGTTGGTAATGGAGGCGTTAATTTTTAGCCGGTTTCTAATTATCCCCTCATTTATCATGAGCTCTTGAATTTTTGCATCGCCATAAAGGGCGACTTTTTTAGGGTCAAACCCATCAAAAGCTTCCCTGTATGCTTCTCTTTTTTTCAGCACGGTTATCCATGTAAGTCCTGCTTGCATACCTTCTAAAATCAGCATTTCAAACAGCTTGCCGTCATCATGTACAGGCCGCCCCCATTCGTTATCGTGATATTCTATGAATATGGGTATATCGCCTGCCCATGGGCATCTGATTTTCTCTCTCATTCAAAGCAGCTCCTTTTTTGCGCTCCGCAATTTTGACAAAATCTCATATTCCACATGATTTATTTGTTTTCGTAAATCAAACCTAAGAAATTATAATAAGTCCTTATGTAAGGTTATATATATTCAAAGCGATAAATACAAGTAAAAAAGTAATGGCAATCAGTACAGTATAACGCTTCTTATACATAACAACATAAGCGATATATTCACGGATAAGGGCATTGGGCAAATAATAAAGCGCTGTTTTTGAGCCGATGCCGTTTATGTTTAACCCGGCAAATCTTGCGTACATCCCTGTGCGTAAGAGGTGGTAGTTACTCGTGACATAGATGCAGTTATATGGATTATTTTCTGAGTGCTTATCCATTATCTCTTTAGAATATTTCATATTTTGCAGGGTTGTTTCCGATTTCGCTTCTAGTATAATATCATTTTTAGGTACACCTTTTGAGCAGGCGTATTCCATCATTGCTTCGGCTTCGGTTCTCGATTCATCATCCCCTTGTCCGCCTGAAAGAATTAGCGTAGGTGCTTTATGAATCATTTTTTGTTTATTATAGAACTTAATTGCTTTGTCAACACGGTATGCAAGCAATGGAGTAACTTTTCCATCACTTAGCCCGCTCCCATGCACGATAATATATTGCTGATTCGGTTTTGGTCGTGAAAATTGACATAAAATCGTTGCTATAATGTAATGTGTTACATGAATAAAACAAGCAAATATTAATAAATATACAGAGTGAATAAAAGTTGAAATTTGTGATCGAATAAAAACTGAAATTTGTGTAGGAAGTTCAATTATATCTACAAAACACGTCATAATCAAATAAAAAATTAAACAAAGTGCCAGTATAAAAGTCAACGCATTAGCAAGTGATTTCCTTTCTCTTTTTAGCACAATACGTGCATTTATGAGCAGCAAGACAATCAAGGCATATATTCCGAATTTTGTAACTAGAGCAAATGGTATAAGTATGAGCAAGAGTAAAATTCTAGCCCCTAGATTTCCGCCATCAATAATATAGGGGTATAAATAGCCTACTATGTTCGCTACAATCGATAACAAAAATAGACTTAACATAAAGCTTGGCACAAGACTCATTTTATTTATTCTATATGAAACAAGGAACAAAACCAAAAAAAGTGGCGTCATAAACGTAAACCATAAAGCTGGCACTTCAATACCTCCATATATAAAGACTTTTGCTTGCTGTTGAGTTTACAGCTTTGTAATATAAGAACCAGCGGTCAATAACGCTCAACGCCGTCTAGAAGCGGCGATTTTTCGCCAATCTAGGAAGCGGCGACGACGCGTACCCATAGCGGTACGCAAGGAGCCGCTGACGACGAGTGGCGGAAAATCGCCGCTTCTAGACGGCGTTGAGCGTTATTGACCGCTGGTTCTAAATTAGCTGTTTCATTTCGAGCAAGCAAAATTATATCTGTTCATTACACCAAATCCGCCCCACTCTGAACCTACTTTCACAATGAATGATATATCGTTTCCCATTATGTAAGTTCGCTGCACAGTATCGCACAAGCCAAATCAACGTCCAAAATAAAGGGCTTTACAGAATATTATACCACGCCGCATGTCAAAATTCCACATAAAAATTCTGTTATTTGGATGAGGTCGCGGGGCGCAAGAGTAGCGTAGCTCCTGGCATAACCTGTAACAACCACTAATTTAGTGCAGCCGATTTTGACATAAAATTAAGCAGACGAAAATGGGGAACAGGATTGGCTTTTGTCCTGTTCCCCGTTTTCGTCTGCTTAATGCTAGGGCAAAAATCCAGTCCGTCAATGGTTTATATGGTAGAGATATTCTTGTGTCCTACTTTAGCAGGTAGTTGTTTAATACTCCTGAGTACTTAGATTACTTACATATCCAGTATATCAAGATTAATGCGACAACATGGCGGCATATTATAAATACTTTTTAAAAATTCTTTCTGCTTCATCCCTTATGATATTTCTGATGTGTTCCGGTTCTATCACTTCAATATATCTTCCGAAGGATAGAATAAAGCTATATAGCCAATTATCTTCCGACCATAACACGGTTACAACGAAGCTTCCGTCTTGTTGTTTTTCGATCATGTGTTCATAAAAATCATCAAACACTCGGTACGCCATTTCCGGCTCAATGCGAAGTATAAGTGTGATATATTGCGGCGCTTCAGAATGTTCCTGATTGGAATTACCGGATACAATAAGTGAATCTTTCTCGGAAAAGAGCTCGTTTGTCACTAAGAGATTTTTAATCCGTGACAATTTGTACAATCTCATATCTTGCTTGGTCAGACAAAAGCCTTTTAGATACCACGATTTGGATTTGAACCAAAGCTGTATAGGACGGACACGGCGAAAGCTTTTATCTCCATAGCTATTGTAGTAATCAAACTCGACGACACGCCGTTCTAATATGGCGATTTTGAAGTCGTTGAAAAAGTCATTTTCGTGACTCCAGCCGGAAAAATCCACTTCCAGCCAATTTGTTGCGGTTTTGTTAAATACTGTGGACAGCTTTTGTAATATCTTATTGGTATCGTCGGTCTTAACATTTGACAGACCGTGTAATGCCGATAAAATCTCATGCTGCTCTTGTTCGCTTAAAATAGATTTGTTCAGTACAAAATCAGGCAAAAGACTGATGCCGCCGCCTTTTCCTCTCTCGGTATATATAGGTATCCCGGCCATACTCAATGTGTCTATGTCACGGCAGATTGTCCGTCTTGAAACACAAAAATACTCGGCCAGCTCCCTGGAGGTCACGCTCTTTTTATCCAGAAGTATATAAATTATTTCAAATAGTCTGCTTATCTGCATTTTATAATCACCAGCTTTATTATAGCACAATAATGTGACAACTGCATGTCGAATATACTATAATTCTTGAAAAGATAGAGGCAGACGCACTTCTCTAATGATTTGGAAACAGTATTAAGATAATAGGTCTTGTGCAACAGGTTCATGAAATGGTATAATGGAATAAATCATACTTCTATGGGGGAATACGAATGGCAGTAGTAAGTGAAATAATTCGGATAGAGCCGGACAATACGCTGAGTTTTGGAAATTATCTTGTTGCGGATAAACAAAAACTTGGCGACTTCAAGCTTGGAGGAGACACGTACAAGGTCAAGACTCACAACGAGTTGACGCGCTTTGAACGTAACGACATGATGCTGCTTGAGACAGTGCCGGGTTCAGCTATACATAATTTCAGTATGGCGGAAGGTAATATTTCGTTTTCGGCTGAAGGTGTTGGTAATACTCAGTTTACCGTAGGGCTGGAGCCTAATTCCGAATATAAGGTTCTTGCGGACGGTGTACTTGTCGATACGGCAAAGAGCGGTCTGTCGGGGAAGATAAATTTCAGTAAGGAGCTTAGCGCCGAGTCGTTTAGCCATATCAAGATAGAGAAGGTCTGATAGCTTTGCCTAAGCCAAAGACCGTTTATAGCTGCCGTGAGTGCGGATATCAAAGCGGGAGGTGGCTTGGCCGCTGCCCGACGTGCTCAAGCTACAACACGATGGACGAAGAGGGCGAACAGGTCTTCGAGCGTCCGCGCGGCGGCGGACGCCAGGCCGCAAAGAAGAGCGAGGCGCTTTCGCTCGACGAAATCACGGACGTGGCCGAACGCCGTATTACTACCGGCATAGGAGAACTTGACAGTGTGCTTTCGGGCGGGATTGTCGAGGGTTCGCTGATATTGATAGGCGGGGACCCCGGAATAGGCAAGTCGACTCTGCTGCTGCAAATATGCGGTGCGATAGGCGAAGCCGGAAACCGTATACTGTACGTTTCCGGCGAGGAATCCGCCACGCAGATAAAGCTGCGCGCCGACCGGCTGGGTATAACAACCGGCAACCTTTTGATCGCTTCGCAGACATGTGTCGACAGCATCAGGCAGTTGATATCTCAGACCAAGCCGGGTTTGGTTATAATCGATTCTATCCAGACTATGTACCGCGAGGATATCACGTCCGCGCCCGGTTCAGTGTCGCAGGTGCGCGAGTGTACGGCTGTGTTCATGCGTATTGCCAAGGAGGAGGGAGTGTCTGTCCTAGTAGTGGGGCATGTCACCAAGGATGGCGCGATTGCCGGACCGCGTGTGCTGGAGCACATGGTTGACGTGGTACTTTACTTCGAGGGTGAGAGGCGTGAGATATACCGCCTGCTGCGCTCGGTAAAGAACAGGTACGGATCAACCAATGAGATAGGCGTTTTCGAGATGAGTGACCGCGGCCTTCGCGAGATCGCCAACCCTTCCGAATATATGCTGGCCGGCCGGCCGATTGGGGTTACGGGCTCGGTCGTTACGTGCAGCATCGAGGGGACGCGCCCGCTGTTGGCGGAGGTTCAGGCGCTTGTTACATATACAAATTTTGGCACCCCGCGCCGCATGGCGTCGGGAATGGACTACAACCGTGTCGTAATGCTCATCGCCGTGCTGGAGAAACGCGCCGGCTTGCAACTGGGCAGCTACGACAGTTATGTGAATATCGCCGGCGGCCTAAAGATTTTGGAGCCGGCTCTTGACGCGTCGGCGCTGCTTGCTATTGCTTCGAGCTATCGCAACAAGCCAATCGACCCGTTTACCATGGTATTTGGGGAGGTCGGCCTGACCGGTGAGATGCGTGCCGTGACCATGGCGGAAAAGCGCCTGAACGAGGCCGTAAAGCTGGGTTTCCGGGCTTGCGTAATGCCGCAAGAAAATACGAAGGGACTGAAGGTTCCCACTGGGATAAGGGTTTTCGGAGCCGGCAATATTGCGGAACTGTTGCACGTTGCGCTTGATTAACGGCTGACCTTCATGTGAAGCTTATGCGTTTGAGAGACAATTATTATTTGTTTGCGATAATCAGCATTTTGCTGTTTTCGCAAGGCTTTGTGGTTACAAGACTTGCATTGGCATATTTTGACCCGCTTTCGTTAGCATTTCTAAGATATCTTCTCGCCTCTGTCGTGCTGGGCGGCGTTGTTATTGTATTTAAAATAAAGCCGCCGGACAGGAAGGACTGGATATGGATTGTTTTTTGCGGCTTGTCGGGTTACTCTATCTACATAACGCTGTTCAAAATCGCCTCCTTAACGATCATGGCGTCGACCAGCAGCATTATCGTGGCTATTGTGCCTATCATGACCGCCGTGTTTGCATGGATTGTTTACAAGGAGCGGCTTAATGCAATACAATGTTTCGCGTTTGTGCTTGCGTTTTCGGGAATATTGGTGATGACCCTGGTTAATGGTACGATAGACACAAACGCGGGAGTGTTGCTGATGTTTGTCGCGGCAATATTTATGGCCACGTACAACATACTTACGCGTAAGCTTGTTAAAAAATATTCAGTGATGCAGGTGGTTATATACAGTATATTTGCGGCCACTGTCGCGCTTGGAGTGTTCATACCCCGTTCCATAGAAGATTTGCGCGGCGGAATTCCGCTGATTGGGTTTTTCTATCTGTTTCTGCTGGGTTTTTTTGTAAGTGCGGTGGCGTTTATTACATGGAGTTGGGCGATTAAGACCGCCCCTAAGATTTCATATGTTACAAATTTCATGTTCGTGACGCCGTTTCTTACGACCGTACTCGGATTTTTTATGGCGAACGAACTGCCCGGTCTGGAGACGCTGTTTGGCGGCATATTAATATTATCGGGGCTGGCAATATTCAATTTTCATGGCTCTATTACGCAATGGTTGAGGAAATTAGCTGGGAAGGATAGCTAAAGTGAACGAAGTGATAAGGAGAGCAACTCTATGTACAAAAGAACTCACATAGTTAGTGCCTTTCTAACGGTTTTAGTTTTAATCGTTACCCCTGTTGCTGTCCATGCAACCGACATCCGAATTATTTTAGACGGAGAATATGTTGATGTTGAACCCGCTCCTATAATTATTGATGAAAGGATTCTTGTTCCCGCCAGAGCCATTACGGAAATGTTGGGCGGAAATATCGGATGGGATCCAGAAGGGCGAATTGCATCACTGTATCACGCTCCCAGCTCTACCTTGATTTTTTTAACCATTGGCAGCAGTATAGCAGAAGTAAGCAGTCCGGGGCCGGAATCGAATATAATAATCACGGAAGTAGTTCTTGATGTTCCGGTACAAATAATTGACGGTCGAATGATGGTTCCTTTGAGATTTATCTCAGACCATTTTGATGCGACGACCAATTTTGATTACGTTGCTAGAACGGTTGAAGTATACACTTACGAGAGGTATGATTAAAGATGTATTATCTGGGCATTGACGGATCGACGACCTATTCAAGAATAGTGGGCGTAGACGAGGATATGAAGCCGATCGGCAAAAACATGGGCGGTTCGACAAGGATTGACGGCCTGGGCGCCGACGTTGTCAAGGCAAATATCTCGAAGCTGCTGAAAGAATATAATAAATTCACCAACACGAAACTGGGCGACTGCAAGGCTATTTGTATCGGCAGTTCGTCTGTGCGTACTCACGAGGACGCCGCGCTGATGGAGTCGTTGTTTCGTGATGCCGGTGTGACATGCCCTGTCAAAGCTGTCAGCGACATTGAAATTATGCTTGCGACGCATACGAAGGGCGAACCGGGAATGGTTGTGTCATGCGGAGTACGCGCGGTGGGCTACGCCATGAACGAACATGGCGAGACGACGATGGTAGGCGGATGGGGACATCTTGTGGACGATGGCTGCTCGGCGTACTCAATCGGCATGAAGGCTATAAAGTACGCGCTCATGGCATATGACGGACGCATACCTCCGACAGTTCTGCTTGACAAAGTCACAACCTATTTTTCGATAAAGCACATAACAGATATCCAGGGCTTCCTCTATACCGACAGGTTCAATGTTGCAAAAGTCGCGGGGCTGGCCATCGACGTAAAATACGCTTCCGAAGAGGACGACGAAGCCGCGAAAGTCATTGAATCATCGGCGGCGCACGACGTGTACCTTATGGCAAAGGGGCTCGTGAAAAACTCAGGTCAGAACACAGGCTCACTGCTGCTGGCGGGCAATGTGCTGCTACTGAACGACTCGCTCCGCAACCGCTTCAAGGATGCTTTCAAGAAGGATCACCCCGAAATTGAGATAATCCTTGCGAGCGAACGCCCTGAAATGGGCGCCGTATACCTGGCTATGAAGATTTAAGAACCTGTGTTCATAGGATGGGAACGTCGTCTTAGCGATCGATTATCCGCCACAGTCCACCCCATAAAGCCAAAACCGGGCTTTATGGGGGCCCCGGGTCGTCGGTTCCTCCTAGATTGGCGAATAATCGCCTCGCTAATACGCCATCCCCACCTATGAACACAGGTTCTAAGAAATCACTATCCAGAAGGATCATTAAGGTGGTGCACTATTCTTGTCAATTTAGCTCATCAAAACTCTTCCTCATCTGATTGGGGTTGTTAAAGACAATACCATGAATTCCAAGGACTTGCGCGGCTTCAATGTTTTCGGGTCGGTCGTCTATGAACACGGTTTCTTCGGGGATCAGGCTGAAGCGCTCAAGTAGCAGTTTGTAGATTGCATGGTTGGGCTTTATTACCTTTTCCGCGCCCGAAATAATCTTGCCTTTAACTTCCGTGAGCACTGGGAATCTGTTTTTTTCGACATAGTCAAATATTTCGTCGTTAAAATTTGATAGCAGGTATGTATTTTAGCCGCGGCTGTTACATTCTCGCAGGAAGTTGGCGGTCTCATCGATAAGCGGTATATAGTCCGGCCACCAGCCGTCGCGCAGCTTTCGTATGTCCAAAGCGCAATCTGGATTTTGCTGCTCGAAGATATCCCATAGTTCGTCGTGGGAATAGATGCCGCGGTCGTGTTCCTCCCAAAGCTCGTGGCCGAATGTTTTTAGAAGGAGTATTTTTGCTTCTTCACGTTCAAAGCCTAAGCTCATTATATAATCAAGCGGCAAGTAAGAGACCAGAACATTGCCTACATCGAACACGACGTTCTTTATCATGCAATACACAACCTTTCGCCTGTTATTCTCTAAATTCTATCATGGTTTGTTCCAGTTTGCAACGCAATTTCAATTGTTTGCGATGTTTAGAAATCCCTAAAATTGGAAATAACTTGGTAAAATAACCATGGAGGAATATTATGGAAAACAAGAGGATTGTGCTTTTAAATGGAGACTCTTCGAGCTGGTTTGAGCAGGCTATTATAATTGTTAAAGATGGTCAGATGAGGGATGGCTTTGAAGGCGGAAGGCCGACGCCGAGTCTTGTGGAGCAGGCGGAAAGAATTGTGAACGGATACAATCCATTCAAGGCTTATCAGAAATTCGCTCCTAAGGCAGTTTCGGGGGGGACTAAGCCGCAGGCCGCGGGAACGGGTAATAGCGCTCAGCCTAGAAAATCCGCCAAGGGCAGTAGCTTCGATACATTTCTAAACGTTGTAGTGCTTGTTAGTTGCGTAGTGCTTGCCGGTGTGTTAATTACTCAACTGTAGGGATTGTGAGGGAATGTTATGAGGGATTATAAGGTAGAAGCAGAGAAGCGCGCCGATTGGATAAGGGAAATAGTCGGCGACGCGGGCGCGAAGGGCGTAATCTTTGGAAACAGTGGCGGTAAGGATAGCGCATTGGTAGGAATTTTGTGCAAGATGGCAACTGACGACATACTTGGAATCATAATGCCCTGTGGTTCGAAAGCGAACTACGGCACTGATTTGGAACACGCTGAGATACTAGCGCGTACGTTTGGGATAAACAGCGCTGTTGTCGACCTTACGCCATGCAAGGAGATATTGATGCGCGAAATGGTGAAGGTGGCGGATATCACGCCAAGCGCGTCGACCAATATTAATCCGCGCCTGAGGATGACGACGCTATACGCACTGGGTCAGAGCCATGGCTATCTTGTAGCAGGGACAGGAAACAAGAGCGAGAATTTCACAGGATATTTCACAAAGTGGGGTGACGGTGCGTATGATTTTAATCCCATCGCCGACCTTTCTGCCACGGAAGTATTTGAATTCCTGCGTTATCTTGGCGCGCCGGATGAAATAATAGGAAAGCCGCCGTCGGCCGGCCTCTTCGAGGGTCAGACAGACGAGGGCGAGATGGGCGTAAGCTACGCTGTCATCGACAAGTTTATCCAAACAGGGGAGGGCAGTACGGCCGATACGGAAAAGATTCTTAAGATGCACAAGCAAACCGAGCACAAGCGCCGGCCGCCAAAGGTGTACGGACTCTAGAAGTTAGGGTCTGTAAATTATGTACCTCATACGCTCAAATGCTTTGCCCATCTGTGTATTGCAAATATCCCTATCTGACGAATGTGAAGCTACACTTTTCGATCACACGCCTAGATTGCTCGTTGTGCGTGAAGTGATTGTAAGTAAAGGCATCCACAATGCCCGCGTCAAAGAAGTGGCGTATAACCTCTGTCACGGCTTCTGCCATTAGACCCTTTCCCCAAGAATCCTTTGCCAACACATATCCGACCTGTGCAAGCTTGAGATGCGATAGCTCAGGCAAGTCGTTTGCCCACGAACCATGTATCCCAATCGAGCCGATGACCTTACCGCTTTCCTTGCACACCAGGGCATATTCGGTTCTATTTTCAATAAATATTCCAAGCACCTCGCGCGATGTCTCAATTGATTCCACCCGGCCAACTCACCGACGCCAGGTACGCGTGCATATTTAAACATGTCATGAAGATCACTCTCATGCCATCCGCGCAAGCTCAGCCTTGCCGTCTCCAAGGGATGATTTGTACATCAATTCTAATATTCATAACTGGCCCTTCCTAATTTTTGTGATTATCCAATTCAAGTATATTGCAATTTTGCGTATTTCATAGTATAATTGATATGTCAAGGGGATGCAATGGTTTCGACGGGGATTTTGAAAGCCAGAATAGCCATCCGCAGCGGCAACTGCGCTAAAAGGCCAAAACCTAAACAATAAACGACAACAACAGATTAGCTTTTGCTGCTTAGTTAAAGCAGCCGTCGGCCTAGCGTAACCTGCTGCGTTAGATCCCGGCGTCGACAGGCAGGGCACTTTGCCGCCTAAGCTTTGCCGCGGTAAAAGATATATGAAGCTACTAAGGCCAAGGGCGTGCCGGCTTGCCCCTGGCTAAGGGAATGTTTAATAACCGGCTGTGATGGGA